>Ga0208951_1000187_pt1 | contig 27045 bp, 20 predicted proteins | sample GreLakmeMI27MSRF_FD_187702 | JGI IMG/M metagenome (GOLD analysis project Ga0208951, IMG submission 187702) | Freshwater lentic microbial communities from great Laurentian Lakes, MI, USA - Great Lakes metaG MI27MSRF (SPAdes) | ecosystem: Environmental > Aquatic > Freshwater > Lake | place: Great...
TGCTACCACGCCAGCGTCCACGCGTGCGACCAGGCGCTGCTGGCCGCCATCGGCTTGCTGGAGGCGCTGCAGCCGGGGGCTGTTGCGTCGGTGGGGCACCTGTGGGGCGCAGCTGCCGCCCACGCGCTGCGGCTCGTCGCAACCCCGGACGATGACGTGGCGCCCGAGCAGGCTGCCGCGGCGCTGAGGGACGCGGCGCCGCCGGACGCGCGGCGCGCCTGCCTCGCCTGCCTTGCCGCCCCCCGACAGCCCACAGCATCCAGCTGCGCCGCCTACGACCCGGCGTTCCTCCTGCCAGCCACGGCGCACAGCCTGGCCAGCGGGGCGATGGGGGTGCGCGACGCGGTGGCGTGGGGCCTCCTGCCGCTCGCCCTCGCCGCCCTCTCCTCTGAGCAGGAGCTCCTCCGCGCGCCCGCCTACGCCACGCTCGCCGCCGCGCTGGGCGCCCTGGAGCGGGCCGGCCAGGAGTGCGAGGCGGCGGCGGCGGGCGCGGGGGCGCGGGGGCACAGAATGGCGTTTCGGGAGCAGCCTCAGGTCGCCGCACTGCTGCTGGCGGTGCGCGCCTGCGTCACGGAACCGCTGCAGCGCCTGCCGGGCGTGAGCTGCGTGTTCGCGGCGGAGGCGTGTTTGGTGTCGCTGCACCCGGAGGCGCAGCTGTACGCGCACTGCAACCGCGCGCTGCTGCGCTCGCCGGCGCTGGACCTGGACGCCTTCCCGCTCCTCCTGCCGCTGCTGCACTCGGGCGACGCGGACGCGTGGCGGCCGGAGCGCACCGCCGCGCTGCGCTTCGCGCGCGCCGCTGTGGCGTCGCACGTAGACGGGGAGCTGGCGCGCAGGGCCTACGCCTGTGAGCTCCTCATGGCCTCCGCCGGCGCCTCCACCTGCGACGCCGCCTCTCGGCGCGAGACGCTGCGCAGCCTGGGGGGGCTGCTGGGCGTGGAGACGTACGCGGTGCACGCGGTGGACCACTCGGGCGTCGTCTCCTGGCTGGCAGCAACTGCGGCGGCTGCTGCGCGCCAGAGGGAGCCCGCAGCAGCAGCAGAGGCTGCGCGGGTGCTGTGCCGCGTGCTGCTGGCCCACCCGGGCGTGCGGCTGCGCGCGGGGGACGCGGCGAGGGGGGCGTTTGCAGCGGCTGCGGCTGCGCTGGCGCACGCTGCGGCAGGAGCGCCAAACTGCGGCCTGCTGCTGCACGCGCTGGGCACGTACCGCCACCTGCTGGCGTGCCGCCTGGAGCAGCGGGGAGGGGCGCCCAGACGGGGCTGCGCCTCCTCCAGCTCCCAGCTCCTCACGCTGCCTGCGCTGCGCAGACTGGCGGAGGCGTCCTCGCGCGCCCAGCAGCCGCGGGTGCGTCACGCAGCGCTCATGCTGCTGCTGGAGGCCACGCCGGGCGCGTGCGGCGGCGGCGCGCGCATGCGCCCCGCGTCCGACGCGCTCGCTCTCGCTGCGCTCCTCGCCTGGGCTGCGCCCGCAGCCATTGCGGCGGGCGCGTCAGACGGCGAGCCGTCCGCGGCGCTGCGGCTGCTCTCCTGGACGTCTGCGTGGCTGCGCGAGGGTGCGCTGGCGACCAGCCTGGGCGGCGAGGCGACTGGCGTGGCGCGAGCGGCCATGGCGCTGCACGCGTCGCTGCCCCCCACTCACGGCTGCTCCGCGGCTGCTCTGTGGGCTCTGGTCACCACGCTGCTGGTGCTGCAGCGCTGCCAGGTGCCTGGCGTGGCGCGGTCGCCCGCGTTTGCTCACGTGCTGGGCGACACGCTGCCGCGGCTGCTGGAACGCCTGCCCGATCTCGGGGCGCCGCACACGGACGTGGCGGCGGATGCTCAGGCGCCGCTATTGCTGCTGGTGGACCTCCTGCGCGGCCTGTGGGCCGGCGCTGCGCAGCCGCACGCACCCCTGCACACCCTGGCCGCCTGGGCCGCGTGCGCACAGGCGGCGCCGGGCGGCGAGCCCGCGCGCGCGTGGGCCTGCGGGGAGCTGCAGCGGCTGGAGGCGCACGGTTGTGCGATGGAAGCGCTGACGGAGGCTGAGGTGGAGGGTGGGGAAACTGTGGTGGGGAGCAAGCGCGCAGGCGTGGACGCCCGGGGAGAAGTGAAGCGCCGGAAGCGAGTGACGGTGGTGTGAGCTCACTGTGAGGTCTCTTCCGCCGCTCGCCTGCTCTCGTCGAGTAGTGCACGGTACATCCCTCCCGGCAGCTCCGTCAACGCCGCAGGTGTGCCCCATTCTGCAACTGCTCCGGCGCTCATGACCAGCACACGGTCGGAGTCGGTGATTGTGCCCATGCGGTGGGCGACTGTCAGCACTGTCGCGCCCGCAAAGGCACGCCGCATCGCAACTTGCATCATCGCATCCGTCTCCGCATCGCAGCTGGAGGTTGCTTCGTCCGCGAGCACCACCTTGCTCTTCTTGAGGGCTGCGCGCGCAAGGCACAGCAGTTGTCGCTGCCCGGCGCTCCAGTTGCCGCCTTCTTCGGACACGTCATCCTCCAGGCTGCGCTGTGGCGAAAGACCGACCAGTTCCAGCGCCCCAAGCAACTGCGCGTCAGTGTGCGCTGCCAACGGGTCCAGGTTGAAGCGCAACGAGCCTGCAAACAAGGTGCCCTCCTGCGGTATGACGCCCACGCCGTTGCGCAGGTCGGCAACTCCGATGAGCGCCGTATCAACTCTGTCGATGATGATGCGGCCCTGCGTACATTCCGGGTCGGCAAGCCGCAGCAGCGCGAGCAGTATGGAGCTCTTACCCGCGCCCGTGCGCCCACAGACGCCTATTTTTTCGCCGCCGTTGATGGAGAGAGTGATGCCGCAGAGAACGCGGGGCAGGTCTGGGCGATAGCGCATGCTCAGCTCGCGCAGCTCGATGGCGCCCGCGCTCGGCCAGCCCTTGGGCGGTCGCGAGTCGTGCAGCACCAACGGCGGTTCTGGAGTGAGCTCCGCAAACTCCTTCATACGCTCCACACTCACGATCTCCGTCTCCACCATGGACAGCGCGCGCACCAGCCAAGAAAGGGAGGCACAGGCGGCCATCGCGTACGTGATTGACAGCCCCGCGGCGCCCGGGTCCACACGCGCGCGGGCTTGCAGCGCGGCTCCCGCGGCCAGACCCACAACACAGGCAGCGAGCGCCTCAGTGCGTACGGTGAGCCACCGGTTGGTGCTCTGGAAGGCGAAGTACGCGGCCAGGTTGGCGTCTAAAGCCGCGGCGTGCGCCGTCTGGAAGCGGGGCGCCTGGCGAAAGGCGCGGATGGTGGTGACGCCAGAGAGTGCTTCGGAAACGCAGCTGAAGATGGGGCTGCGCGCCACGCTCTCAAGGCGCTGCAGCTCACGCGCACTGGCGCCGTAGCGACGCTGCACGCGGCTGAAGGCTGCACCGAGGAGCGGGAAAGCCAGGAGCACGACGGGCGTGGCGCCGGCGATGACCAGCCCAGTTGCGCCGACCGCGCACACTTGGCGCAGGAGATCGCACGCATCATCATGGAGGCGCTCATCCACTGTGGCCGCATCGCCGCTGAAGCGGTTGAGCACGCGCCCGGTGGGTGTGCGGTTGAAGAAGGACATCCGCGCGCGTAGCACGCCTGACAGCAGCGCCTCGTGCATGCGCCGCCCACCGCGCACCTGGCTGACGGTGCGGAGGATTTGGCGCGCCAGCAAGACCACAATGGCCACAGCGCCGATGGCGCCATACCCGCCTGCCCAGTACGCGCTGTGCCGCCCACCAGCAGCCGCCCAGCGCGCCAGCCACAGCTTCGAGATTGCCAGCAGCGCCGTCCATCCGATGAACAGCAGCATCACGCCGATGGACTGTGGCCAGCCCGCTGCGGCGAGGTAGTACCGGTAGACCGAGCCGTCCACGCGACCCTCCTGTCGCGTCTCTTCCTGCGTCAACGCGCCCGTTGTGTCGCCAGACTGCTCTTGCGCGCCAACAGGCTTGGCTGCTGTCTGCGCCGCGACATCGGGAGGCACGGCGTTCACCGCCTCCATGCTTTCACCCGCTGTCGCCAGCTGCATCAACGTGTGCGTGTGCGCAGTCGGCCCCAGCACAAGCAAATCCGCAAACGTGCCCTGCTCGACCACTCGCCCCTCGCTGAGCACGAAGATGTGGTGAGCTTGCGGCAAATATTGAGCGCCGTGCGTCACCAACAGCCGAGCCTTGTCTTTCAACAGCCCCGCGGGTCCCAGCAGGCATGAAAAGATGTGCCGCCCAACCTCCGCGTCCACCGCCGACAGCGGGTCGTCGAAGAGATAGACGTCCGCGTCGCAGTAGGCTGCGCGTGCGAGCGCAACACGCTGCTGCTGCCCGCCCGACAGGTTCACTCCATGCTCGCCAATCTCGGTGGCGTCTCCGGCTGGCAGCGCGGCCACGTCCGGGCCCAGCGCAGCCGCATGCAGCACGGCGGCATAGCGGGCGGGTTCAAAGTCTGCGCCGAAGCAGATGTTGTCACGCAGCGTGCCGCTCACGATGAAGGGACTCTGGGCCACATACGCCACGCGGCCGCGCACGGTCAGGCGCCCCTGGGTGGGGCGCAGCTCCCCTAGGAGTCCCGCCACGAGCGTGCTCTTGCCCGTACCGACGGCGCCGAGGAGGCACACCAGCTGGCCGGGGTGCACGCGCAGCGACACGCGCTGCAGCACGGGCGCCTCGCCCCAGCCCAACGTGGCATCGCGGACCTCCACGCCCGGCTCGTCACCAGCGACACCGCCATCGGCATCGTTCTCGAGCTCATCCGCCTCCAGGAAGGCCTGCACGCGCCGCAAGCTTACCGCGGACGCTGCCGACTGTGTGATGACCTCGGGCACTGCAGGCAGGGAGGCGCGCTTTCATGTGAGTGTTTGCGGGGGTGGTGTGAGCGTGAGAAGGGACGTACTGACAAGTAACGGAAACCGGATGACGTCGAAGAGGGCCAGGCTCGCAAAGACGGAGGAGGCTGTGAGCGTCCCGCCTGCTGCCACGACGCTGAGGTAGGTGGCCATGGCTGTGACCAGAGGCACCGCCTCCCAGAGGACGCCGAACAGCATGCTGAAGCCCACGGAGAGTGTGAGCTGGCGCAGCTCCAGCTCACGCGCAGCTCTGATGCGCGCCGCAAAGCCACGCTCCCAGGCGCAGCTCTTCAACAGCTTCATGGCCTGCAGCGCCTCTGCTGTGCGGCTGACCCGCGCATCCTTGGCGGTCATCAGCTTGGATTCCAGTCGCACCATGATGGAGCTCAACAGGCCGCTCAGCGGGATCAGCGCAAAGATCACACCGATGCCATCCCAGAAGGCGGGACCTAGCGTGCTCCACAGCATTGCCACTGACAGCGCAATCTGGTAGGGGCCAGACCACGCCATCTGCAGGTACGGCGCGGCGTCTTGCAGTCGCTTAGCGTCAGTCGTGACGTACGTCATCACTTCCCCCGTTGTGAAGCGTGCGCGAGCGGCAGGTGACAGACGCAAGCTCTTGCGGTAGCAGGCGAGGACCAGCGCCGCGCGAGCATGCATTCCGCTGCGGTACCCATGGTGGAAGTACTGCGCGATGCAGACGGACTGAACCAGCGCGGTAATGAACATAGTGAGCACCAGCAGCGCTGGAGGCCACCCGCGAGCCCACTCTGGCGGTTCCGTCCCCGCTATGTGGCACAGCAGAGCTCGTAGTGCAGCAGGCGACGCAAACAACGCCGTGTCGTGCGCAAGCTTCGCCAGAGCAGCTCGAAGCAGCACGCCTCGCTCCATGCGCAGCAGAGCCAGACCCAGGCGGTACGGCGAGGGTCCCACTCTCGTCCAGGCTTCGTCAAAGGCTCTGCTCACAGCCTGAGAGTCATCGCCCTGCGGGAGGGGCGGGACGTCTGCTTGCTGCAGCTGCCTTGTTTGGCCCAGCTGGAGCAGCGGCGCCAGCCAGGCGAAGGTGAGTCGCGCCCAGAGATTCGCAGCATCCAAAGGCGAGCGAGAAGCACCAGATGAAGCAGGCACCACATCCTCGTTGTCGCTCTCTCGTGCCCTCTCGCGCAACAGCAGCTCCTCCCCCTCCTCCTCGGCACTGCACGCCTGCGCCATCTCCACCGCGCTGCGCGGCGCCGGCATCGCGCGGGTGGACCGCAGAGAGGAGGCTTTCCCAAGTCTCCGGGCACGGTCCACTTTCAGGAAACAGTATCACAGCAGCGGCGCCCGCACGTCACTGCAACTCACGGCGTGGAGAGCATCTGAGCAAGACGCGGTGAGCGAGGCAACTCGAACGAGAGGCGAGGCGTGAGAGCTGACACGTCCGTTCGTCGACTGCTGTTCGAACTGCAGCGGCATAACCGCGCCCTCAGGGCATGGTGAGCCCTGCGATGCTCACAATGCGCGTCCACATGGCTCTGGCGCCGGCTCTGCGCCAGCACGACCGTGTTGCGTGCCGCCGCCAGCCGTTGCGTGTACGCGCCGCCGGCTGGCTCGTACAGACTGACTTTCGCAACTGCGACACCGGGGATGAGGCGTGCGAGCTGGCCCTTCAGGGGCGTGAGCAGTTCCTGGTCGGCGGAAACTGGAGTGCGGCAGTGCAGGGCGTGGCGTCGAGCCTCTCCCGACTCACTGCCTCGCGCGTCTCAGAGGCCAACGGCTCGTCTGCCAGCATCAAGGCGCTGGCTGCTAGCCTCAACGCGGCCCAGCTGCCGGAGAACGTGCAGGTACAGGAGCTACAAACCTGCGTCTAACCGACTCGCTAAGCCGCCCCGCCCCTGCGCCCCAGGTGGTGTGCGCCGCGCCGTTCGTCTACCTCCCGCTGGCCCAGTCGCAGCTGAGCGCTCGCTTCGAGGTCGCGGCGCAGAACTGCCGCAGCGGCGGGGCGGGCGCCTTCACGGGGGAAGTGCTGGCGGAGCAGCTGGCGGACCTGCAGGTGCCCTGGGTGGTCCTCGGTCACAGCGAGCGCCGCGCGATGTACGGGGACACGGACGCAGAGGCGGCCGCAAAGGCGTCTTTGGCGCTGCGCTGCGGCTTGCAGGTTATGTTCTGCATCGGCGAGACGCTGGGCGAGCGGGAGGCTGGGCTGACGCTGGACGTGTGCCGCCGCCAGCTCCAAGCCTTGGTGGACAAGGTTGGCCAGGACCTGTCGAACGTCGTCATCGCATACGGTACGCGGGTTTTGCTCCTGCCCTCCCTGTCCTCGCTAAGACCCCCCTCTTCAGAGCCGGTGTGGGCCATCGGCACCGGCAAGGTTGCTTCGCCCGCGCAGGCGCAGGAGGTGCACCTGGGCATTCGCTCCTGGCTGGCCGCCACCTGCGGGCACACGGCGGCGGTGGGCACGCGCATCCTGTACGGCGGCTCCGTGTCGGCGGGCAACTGCCAGGAGCTGGCGGGGCAGCCGGACATTGACGGATTCCTGGTGGGCGGTGCCTCGCTCAAGGCTGCGGACTTCATCAGCATCTGCCAGGCCGGGGCAGTGAAGGCTCTCGCCTGAGAGCAGGAAGCGCAGGCTCGATCTATTCTTTGAGTGTGAGTGAACAAACACCGCGTGAACTTATGGTTATTGCTGTTCGTGCAGCGAGGGGCCTGGGTAGCGCACGATGCCGCCGCCCAGGCAGACGTCTCCGTCGTAGAGCACCAGCGCCTGCCCCGGCGTGACGGCCCTGGCGGGCTGTGCAAAGCGCACCAGCAGCGCGCCCGGACTGCCGCCGCCCTCCGCCTGCGCATCCTGCTGCGAGAGCGGGATGCAGCGCGCGCTGGGCGCCCATGCGCCGCCCAGCTCGCCGCCGTCGCGGGGCGCGTCGGCAGTCGCCAGCAGCTGCACCGCCGCCTGCTCCGGCGGCTGGCCGTAGCGCGCCTTGACGCTCAGCTGCGCGGTGCGGCCCTGTGCGAGGGCGGCTGGCGCCTCGCCAGCCACCCAGAACAGGCCGCCCGCCAGCGCGGTGCGCGTGAATAGCGCCGAGTGGTTGCCGCCTTTGGCCACCCACACCTCCCCCCCGGGCCCGGCGCCCTTGCCGGCCACGAACCAGGGCGCGCTGTGACCGCCGATGCGCGCCCGCTGGCCGTGCGTGTACGCCTGCTGGCCCGCGTGGCCGGGCAGGCCAGCCTGTGCGCCGTCCACGTCGCGGAAGCGGCCGGCCACGGGGGGCAGGTAGCCGCCCAGGAAGTCCGTGAAGCGGCGGCGGCCCACAAAGCAGATGCCGGCGGAGGAGCGCTTGTGCGCGGCCGGCAGGCGCAGCTGCGCGGCGACCTGGCGCACCGTCGGCTTGCACAGGTCGCCCAGCGGGAAGCAGGCGCGCCGCAGCGCCTCGCCAGCCACGGAGGCCAGGAAGTAGCTCTGGTCCTTGGCGGCGTCTTGGCCGCGCAGCAGCCGCACCACGATGGGCGCTGCGTCACTTAACTGGTTCCCTCCCTCCCCCCCGCGCTCTGGGCGCAGCCGCGCGTAGTGCCCCGTGACAACCGCGTGGCACCCCTGCGTCAGCGCCCAGCGCTGCAGCGCGCCGAACTTGATGTGGCGGTTGCAGCCCAGGTCTGGGTTTGGGGTGCCTCCAGCCGCCACGGTTGCCAGGAAGGGGGTGAACACCGAGTGCCAGTACTCCCGCACGAAGTCAACCTGCTGCAGGTGGAGCCCCAGCTTTTGGGCCGTGGCCAGCGCCGAGGCCAGCTCCGCCCGGTGGCCGCAGCTGGCGCCGCTGTCTCGCTCCTCCGCCTCGTCCCAGTTGCGCATGAACACGCAGCGCAGCTGCACGCCCGGCTGGCGCAGCAGCAGCGCCGCGGCCACGCCGCTGTCCACGCCCCCGGAGAGGCCCAGCGCCAGCAGCAGAGGGGCGGGCGCAGGCACGCACAGCCGCGCGCGCAGCAGGCGCACCTCCGCAGCCACCGCCGCGCTGGCAAGCTCCACGGTGGAGGAGCACAGGCTGCGCGTGCGGCGCGCGACGGCAGACAGGGAAGACTGCATCTCTCTCAAGCGTCCTTCTCCTTCTCCTTCTCCTTCTCCTCTGGCGCGCCCGTGAGCCCCAGCTCCGCGCGCTGCGCCTGTGTGCTGACGAGGCCCACCTGAGAGAGGAACCTGGGCGGCGTGAGAGGTGCGTGAGAGGCAGCGTCGTCTAACACAGCGTTGTGGCAGGGGCTGCCGCACCAGCCCACGGCTGCCAGAAGCGCCAGCGTGAGCGCGATGAGCAGGCAGCAGTGCCCCACCGCCGCGCCGCGCTGCAGCGCCACGTACAGCAGCGCCGCCTGGGGCAGCAGCAGCGCGGCGCAGGCTGCACAGAGCGCCACCGCGGTGGGCCGGTTCACTCCGCTGGCCAACGCTCCCACAGCCACGTCCTCCAGCCAGCCGCCAGGCGTGGAACTAGACATGCGAAGGCGGTACTACTACTAGGCAGTCCCTCCCGCGGCTCACAGTCGTCGGACGAAGGCTCGGCGCCGCGCCACACCGTCTGCCTCGCCTTCACCATCTTCTCAAGAATGAAGGCCTTCGCTGCAATCGCCGTCGCCGTGTGCCTGACCCTGCCCGGCTCGGTGCGTGCCGGTCTGCCGATTGTGTTGAGCTCGCATCCGGTCCCTTGCCGCACACCGCCGCCCGCCCGCACGCGGCCGCGCCGCGCCGCGCTGGAGCCGGCGGCCTGAGTGGTGCAGCACGCGCGGCGCGGGCGCGCGCGGCGGGAGGGACGGCGGACGGTGGTCCCCGGAGTTATGTGCAGTCCGCGGGACTAACTGAAGCTCTCGATGCGCAGGCCGTCGCCAGCCGCGAGCTCAAGGGCGCCCTCGGCACGTGCGCCACCCCGCCCTGCCACCAGGCGACTGGGGAGGCCAACTACAACGCTGCGTGGAACAAGAACGTGCGTTCCCAGCTCTTTCGCGCGCGCGCGGCCGCTCCAACTCGCGCACGCGTCCGCCGCCGGGCCAGCTTCCCCGCCTCTGCGCAGTTCGATCGCAGTGCGGTGCAGCGGAGCGGCGCAGGCACCGCTGGCTGCGCTGTGAGGGCAGGGGAGCGCGCGGCCCGGTTTTAGGGCTCTCGCGTAACCACCCAGCTCCCTGCGCGCGCCCGCACCGCGCCACCGCCCGGCACACTCGCGCGCGCGGCACCCGCTCCTTGAAGCGCACTCCCGCCTGGTTGATCCTGCGCGCCGCCCCTCTGACCGTGGCCCCGTGCGCGCACAGTATGCCAACGCGCAGGCGGAGGGCTTGGAACCCTCCGACGCACCCGTGGGCTACTTCAGCGGCACCCTGTCGGAGGCGCAGATGAAGTGCGTCAGCGCGTGCCAGCAGAACCAGCAGACGATGGCCGCGCAGAACCAGCCGTTCGACTGGAAGACGTGCCAGGCCAACTGCGGCCTGACTGCGTAAACAACACGCGAGACCAGCGACGACGCAACACCACCCGGGCTGCCTGTGCGGTTGTAACCTTACACACCATTTTCGCTTTGTGACGCAGCAGTCCACGGTTCGCTCCACCCTCCGGACCGCGCTGGCGTGCCTGCCAGCTCTGCACGGCGCTCAGTCGCCCCTTTGTGCAGCCCGCCGGGGCCGGAGGCCCGCAGCTGGCCCGCCTGCCGCACCATGCCATCGGACATTGCCCCCTCAAACTACTCAAAAACGCCGCTAGACCGCCTCAAACGCGGCCGGGGAAGCGACTGTCGCTGTTATCACAAGCCGTTGGCCGCCACAGCGAGCGGCGCACGCTCTGTGGTGCCAGCCGCAGACGCCTCCTCCGCGCAGGCGGGTCCTGCGTGCTCCGCCAGCAGCACCCCCCTGGGCGCATACTGCTCGCGCGCAAAGTCGTCCGGCCGGCCGCGCGGGTGGCTCAGGTAGTGGATGTGGGCCAGCCGAGCATCCGCCCCCGCGTGGCTATGTCCGAAGCACCAGAGCGCAATCTTGCGGCGCACATCAGCCTCCGGCACAGCCTCCATGGCGCTGCATCCGTAGTAGCCGGCCTCGATGAGCGCCTTTGGGTACAGTCCCTTTCGCAACAGCTGTCGGTGAGGCACGGTGTGAGTCACCACCACAATGCGCTCCACGGACGGGTCCTCCTGCGCCGCGGCCACCACGGCACGCACGTGCGCTGCGTCCGCAGCCGCGGCTGCGAGCACAGCCAGGTCGATGGGCGGCGCTGGGGGGGCGGGGATGGCTGCAAACCAGCCCTGCGGCAACGCCACGTGGCGGAAGTGCTGCTGGCAGGCGTGGGGATCGCACTCGGGCGCAGCAAAGGCGTAGTCGAACCAGGCGCACGCGCCCACAAACAGCGTGCCGCGCAGCAGCAGCGTGCCGCGGGCGCCTAGGAAGGTGACGTTGGGCGGCAGCGCCAACGCTGAGGGCGCGCGAGCGTCAGCAGCGCGGGAGCGGCGCGGGAGCAGCGACGCAGGCAGCAGCACGGCTCGGAAGGCACACCTCCGCACGAAGGCGCAGACTCCTGCAGCGCAGAGCCGAACTCGAACGCCTCGTGGTTGCCGTCCACCCACACCACGTGGGCGTAGTGCTGACGCGAGTGCAGGCGGAGCGGGCCCGGTGAGCTGCAGTGCAAGGCGCGAGGTGCGGCGGGGTATCAATCGCAACACACCTCCGCAGCCTTGGCCAGCTCAGCCTGGGTGCCCGCCTGGCTGTCGTGCACGTCTCCAGCGACTATCAGCACGTCCGCAGGCGGGAAGGAGGACCAGGGCAGTGGAGCCTCGGGCCACGTGTCCACGTGCAGGTCAGAGCACAGTGCGACCCGCATCGGGCGACAACAGAGGGGCCGCTGCTCTGCGAGACGAAGCGAAAGGCGGAGGGAGCGCAATGTGCCGTACGAAGTCAGCAGAGCGGAGGAGGAGGACCGGAGGAGGCGAGGGCGCGAGGGCGCGACACAATTTGGAGGACCAAAGACGGACGTCACCTCCGTCGTCGGCTCCTCGACGTCAGGCTGCGCTCTGCGTGCGTATCGTCTATCATGCGTCTATCTTTCGTGTCCTCTTCAGTCGCGCTCATTTTCCGGCCTGCGCGGCTACGCTGAAGATGCTCGCGGCGTCTGCTCCCCAGTCCCCGCGCTCCCGTGCCTCCCAATATCCGCCAGAGTAGGCGAACACGAAGCCGCTCTCGCCAGCAGCCTCGCCCGCCGCGTTGTCGGAGGCGCGCTGGGTAGCCCCGTCCGGCGCGCGCCCCCCCGCGCCCAGCACCTCCTCCAGCGGCGACGCTTTGAACCAGCGTGGTGCGGGCGTGCTCTGCCCCTGCTCCGCAAGGCGCTTGCGCACCGCCCGCTGCGCCTCCTCCAGACGCATCTTCACCCCGTTGGCCTCGCTGTAGCGCCCATCCTCCAGCATGCGCTGATCCGGCCGCAGCCGGCTGTCCGTGGGGGGCAGAGCCTTGGCGTCGGCGCCCGCGGGAAGCTCGTTGAGGGCGATTGCGAAGGGCGTGAAGTTGTAGCGGCCCCCCGGGGGCGGCGCGCTGGCGAACCCCCGGCGCCACAGCGCGCGCGGAGGCATGCCCGGGCGGTCGGTGACGCTCAGGCCTGCGTCCCACGAGCCATGCACCTCCGGCCCGCCCCCCGACTCCCAGCTGCCGGACACCTCGCGCGCGTCAGCGCCGCTGTCGAACAGCAGGCCAGCCTCCTTGAAGCGCAGGCGCAGCGCCTGGCCCGTGGAGCGGCACGCCACGCGCGTCACGCCGCTGTAGTCGATGGAGAGTGGCCCAAGGATGATGTTGCTGATAGTGGTGGGCACCTTCTTCCAGCTGTACGCGTCTCCGTCGGCAAAGCATGCGTTGAGGTCGCCGGAGGGGAGCAGTTGGATGCATCGTCCCCAGAACTTGGTCTTGATGCTGGTCTCGCCCCAAAAAGTCCACCCGCGACCCTGCGCGTGCGCGGCCAGGTGCAGTGGGTGGTGGCGCACCTTTTCGGAGAGGAAGCGGAAGCCCTTGTCGGGGCGTACCAGCTCGAACGTCTCACGCTCCAGCGGGTTGAAGGGCTTGAGCACGCGGCCGGCGGCGGAGGCGTAGCCAGACACGGCGAAGGCGGCCACCAGCAGCAGGCGCTCGCGGCTGCCCTTGGGCTGCAGCGCGGCCAGGTCCAGCAGCTCTGAGAACTCCAGCTCCTCCGCGAACTTCTGCAGCGCAGAGAGGGGCTCGTTGAAGGCGATGGGCAGCGTGACGCGCGTCAGGTCCTTGCCCACAGCCTCCTTCACTACCGCCCACAGGCTGGCGCGCACGTCCTTCTCCAGCGGACAGGGCAGCAAGGCGCGCCGGGGCGGGCAGGGCAGCGCCGCCGCGCCCCAGGGCGGCAGGAAGGCTGCTGGCGGCGGCGGCGGCGGCGGCGGGGCAGCGGCGGGCGGCTGTGCGAGGGCAAGCGAGCTGATGGCGTCCGAGTCCGCTGCGCAGTCGAAGAAGACGTCCTTTCCTTCTCCTCCCGGGCGCCCATCCTCCTCCTCCTCCTCCTCATCAGACAGCGGCGCGGTGCCCAGCAGCAGCGAGCTGCGCGCGTCGTACGACTCTGGCTCCTCGTCGTCGCCGCTGCTGTCCCCATGATGAGCCAATACGGGGGTGCCCCCACCGCTGGGCGTGCGCCTGGCCTGCGCCCGCGCCTGCGCCGCGTTGTCGGACGAGTCGCGGCGCTCTCCGACCACGCCGCCCGCCGCCGCCGCTGCGTGCGCGCCCTCCTCGTCGCCCTGCGTGCGGGCCGCCTGCGCCAGCACCACCGCAGCCTCCAACTGCGCCTTGTCGCCCTGCAGCGCACGCACGCGCGCACGCAGCGCGCTGCGTCGCGCCCGCTCCGACGCCAGGCTGGCCACGTATGCTTCAGCCACGGTGGACAGCTGTGCCTGCACGAATGCCAGCGCCTCCGCACTCGCCCCCAGCGCTGGCAGACGCGCGCGCACCGCAGCGCTCGCAGACGCAGCTGCCAGGGGCAGGCGTGCGTCCTCCAGCTGGCGCGCAGGGCGGGCGGCGACGTAGAAGGCTTTGTGGAGTCGCACGGCGTCCATCCAGGATGCGCGGTCGCTCGCACTCTCCGTACGCAGCTCCAGCGTTTCCTTGATCGTCTCCACGTAGAACTTGAGGTCGTCCCAGTCGGACGGCGCCACGGAGATGACCTGTGGGACGTGTGAGGTTGCTTAGAGAGGTGTGAGACGACCAAGGCGGGCGACCGGGCATGCCTGGGACAGATGCACAACCCCGCGCACGGCGGGCGGCGGTACGGATGGCGGGGCTGCGCCCACGCACTCGCTGCGCGGCGGGCGTGCGTCAGCGCGGTGGGGCATGGGCGCGACCCCGGCGAGCACACCGCTTTGCAGCTTCAGCCAGCTCCGCTGTGGCCTCGCCCACCAACGTCCGCCGGGCGCTCGTGTGCGACAGCTCGTGCTGCAGCACGGCGGCTCGGTTGACGCCAGATATCTGCGCGCACCGGCAATGCACGGCGTCAGCGCGGGAGGCACTCAGGCCCAGCGGCTTCGCCGCACGCGCCTTGTGATAGTGCAGAGTGCCGCCCCGCAGGATGAAGTACCGCGGCTGGCTGCCCTTCAGGATGTTGACCCACTTGAGAAGCACGCCATGCACTTGGGCCGGTGTTGCGTCGCTCATGGACCCCCGTGCGCCTCCCAGGCGGTGCAAGGTCCCAGAGGCGGCGCCGGCAGGAAGCTCTCTCGGTCCCGCTCTGCACTCTCTCGGTCTCGGCGTCTACAAGCGAGAGGGGCGCGCGGAGGGAGGAGCTATCAGAGCGAGGAGGAGGCAGGCGGCCCCGCCACGCCCGCGTCGTGGTTCTGACGCACACCACGCGCACAAGACCACAAGACACACCATACCTGCGCTCCCCACGCGGCTCGCTTCGCATTATGCGCCTCACAGCCAGAGGTTTCGCCATGCTGCGCTCCGTACAGCACGCGGCGTCGCTGCATCGCCTCAGGGCCGGCGCCGCCTCGCGCCTGGCTGCCACGCCGCGGTCACACCGAGGTGCGTGCAGCGTGTAGCGTGCTAGAAGAGTGGGCGCACTCAGGGACTGAGGCGTGCGTCTGTAATAGCCGTCGTCACCGCCGGCATCAGCGACCTCTTCCGCCCAGCGCAGCCAGCCGCCGGACGCAACGGCCGGTGCGCGCTGACAACGCTCTGCGTGCGTGGGCTGTCAGAGTTGACTGAGCCCTCTGTGCTGTCACTCAGAGCACGGCTGACTAAAGGGGTGGTCACTCCGACGAGGCCCGTGCCGCCACACATCCCGCGCCCACCCTACGCAGACAGCGGCAAGATGCCAGAGTACAACACCACACCGCAAGTGCAGGACGCGGCGGTGCGTCGCCCTTCGCATCGCCACCCGAGGTGTTGCTGGCTCACGCCCTCGCAGGGCATCGCCAAGATGCGCGCCGCCGGGCGCTTGGCGGCCGACATCCTGGAGATGGCTGGCGCGCTGGTGCGCCCCGGTGTGCAAACCGAGGAGATCGACCGCGCTGTGCACGAGGCCACTGTGGCCGCCAGCGCCTACCCGTCGCCCCTGAACTACGGCGCCTTTCCCAAGAGCGTCTGCACGAGCGTCAACGAGGTCATCTGCCACGGCATTCCCGACAGCACGGTGCTTCAGGAGGGCGACATCGTGAACATCGACGTCACCGTGTACCTGGATGGCCACCACGGCGACACGTCACGCACGTTCCTGGTGGGTTCCGTTGACCCGCAAGCGTCACAGCTGGTGGATGTGACGCGCCAGGCGCTGGAGGCTGGCATCGCCGTGTGCCGACCCGGTGCGCCCTTCAAGGCCATCGGCGCAGCCATTCACGCGCTGGCCGACTCCCACGGCTTGGGATGCTGCCCCGGATTCTGCGGCCACGGCGTGGGCAAAGCATTCCACAGCGGGCCCACCATCCTGCACACGCGCAACAGCGAGCCTGGGGTGATGGCCGTCGGGCAGACGTTCACCATCGAGCCCATGCTCACACTCACAAAGGCTGGGGTCAAGGAGCGCTTCTGGGACGATGGATGGACGGCCGTCACTGTGGATGGCTCTTGGAGCGCGCAGTTTGAGCACACACTGCTCATTACCGCGGACGGAGTGGAGGTGCTGACGCTCACTCAGGCGGCGGCGACCGCGCGCGCCGCGGCGGGGGCAGCTGCGCCGGTGGAGCCTGCGGCGGCGCCAGCGGCGGCGCCGGCGCGGACGCAGGCGGCCAAGCCCGCGCCAGCGGTCAAGCAGAAGCGGAGGCCTGGTGGTGGGGGAAAGGAGCGCGCGTGGACGTTCGAGTGATATAGTGGCGCACTAGGTGTAGCTGACCTAGATCTACACAGCCTTCGTCCGTTCAGCTCTCGCGCTTGCTTCGTCCACGCTCCACGGCGACTGCAAGCATCGGCCGCAGCATCGCAGCGGTTGCTGCTGCGACGTGCTCGCAGCCGCGGCGCGTGACGCAAAACATGTGTCCCACCGTGGGGTCCCTCACCACAGACAGGCCCTGGCGAGCAGCCTCCGCGGCGTGTGGCTCCGGCGCCCAGATGTCGTCCTCGGGGCCGTAATAGAGGCGCATTCTGTTGCCGAAGGCGCGGAAGGACGCCCAGTCCGGTGGTGGAGTCAAGGCTTGGAACTCGGAGGCGCCCAAGTGACAGGTGTTGCGGACGGAGTCTGCGCGAAGCCAGTCCGCCGTGACCTGAGCCGCCTCGTCTGACAGCCCAAGCAGCGCGCGCAGGGGCCGGCGCAGCAGGGAGAGGCGCCACGCCGTCGGCAACGCAGCCACGAAGGCGGCCACATGCGCCACCAGCCAGACCAGAGGACGCAGGCGTACCAGGACAGCCAAGAGTGCCTGTGTACGGCTCTGCGCGTTCAACGTCAGGAAGGGGTACAAGCCTACCACCCCGCGCACAGCCTCAGGATTCGATGTCAGAGCCTGCAGCGCGATGTGGGCGCCGATGGAGTGCCCGACCAGCAGTACAGGAGCCCCCCCGGGCGGCAGCGCTGCCAGCAGATAGCGCGTGCAGTGTGCAACCTGCTGGTCCAGCAGCCAAGTGCGTCCGTCTGAGAGCGCAGAGTTCCTGGAGTGGCCCAAGAGCCCAAGAACTGCGCAGAGAGCTCAGAGCAAGAACACGGGCGAGTGCTCTGCGCACCGCGCACCGCGCACGTCCACGTGGTGCTCACTCAACTGGTCGCGCAGCGCTTGCGCGTAGTCAGAGTAGAAGCTCGCCACGCCTGGGTTACCAGGAAGGACCAGGACCAGGGAGCGAGCAGGCTGGACAAGGGAGAGAGCCTGCACCGTCTCTGCACAGCGCCCGCTGCTGTCCACGTGCACGCCGTGCGACAGCGACGCGTGTGCTCTCCGTAGAGAGCTCGAGCGGGTGCAGGTGGGAGGCCGGAGACACCGTGTCGTACTTGCTCTGCTCGAGGTGTGCGCGTGGAGCATGTTACCCTCCTCCCTTTGGACTATACACGATACAGCAGGGCAAAGTCTGTATCGGCCAGCGCAGCTTTGGACGCGGCCTCCGAGGGGGGTAGAAATTGAGTCGAATCGTTGGATTCGTTCGAACAGATAGAATTCGAGTTTCGAACATCGACAGATATAGCTCTTGCCCCTCCGTTGCTATATGGTGGCTGTGATGGCCACTGCGCCTCCGGGTCAGGCCTCCGAGTCCTGGTTCGACGCGGTGAAAGCTGGCGACCTGCACAGCGTGCGCCACTTGCTGGCCGAGGCCGCCCACCGGGACACAAATGGCGAGGAGGCTCGGTGCGAGCAAGGCGGCACGGGGCTGATGTGGGCGGCTGCCGAGGGGCGCCTGGAAGTGCTGTGTGAGCTTCTATCACACTCAAGCCTGGACTTGGAGGCTCGAGACCGGCGTGCGGGAGGCACAGCCCTCATCTGGGCAGCCTCACGCAACCAGGTTGAGGCGTTGGAGGTCCTACTGGCGCACGGCGCGTGTGCGGGGCGGCCCGCGACGCTGCAAAATGGAGGAGATAGCTCAAAACAGGTGCGTCGCCCGCGCCCGGACGCTTCGCGACCAGCATTGCGGCTGGTACGGTCACTTTGCGCGCGCAACCGCCTTTCGCGAGCGACAGCGCCTCAGCGGGCCGCCGGCACCATATCTCACTCCAACAGTCTCTAACCAACTCCCACCCACCCTCCCTCTCCCTCCCTCCTCGCCTAAACAGCCTGCGGGCACTGCCATGGGCGAGACGGCTCTCATGGTGGCTGGTGCGCACACTCCTTGCAGCTCAATGCTCCTCTGTGCCACTCGGTGCCCACATCTCGCGCACTCACGTATCACGCCCCCCCGCGCCCGCAGCGCAATACGGCAACGACGCGGCGGTGGAGGTGCTCGCAGCCGCAGGTCATGTGGAGGAGGCGAACGAGTACGGTCAGCGTGCGCTGGCCGTGGCGTCCATGTTTGGGCGCTTCAGCTGCGTGCGGTCCCTCCTCAGAGCCGGAGCGCAGCTGGAGGCTCGAGACACCGACGGGGTACGCGGAGTGTGGCGCTGGAGCCGCTTTTAAGCAGCCCCTCTGCGCTGACGCACTGGCGCAGGCGACGGCGCTCTGCTTGGCAGCTGAGCACGGGCAGAGCGATGCCGCGCTTCTGCTGCTCTGGCATGGGGCGGATCTGGCGGTGGCGACAGAGCAGGGCGAGGGCACTGAGGGGCAAATGATGCCGCCTACGCCTCTGCTGCCGCCACCGCCGCCGCTGCACACTGCCGGCGCTACCGCCACTGCGCAGATGTTGCGCGCCTGGGCGGACGGCGCTCTGCTTTTCTGGAGCCGAGGGCACCACTCGCTCTTCCCAGCGCCCTTCCGAGCAGACACGCGCGCCCTGCTGCTGGCCACCCTGGGCACATCCGGCGAGGAGCAGCGCAGCAACCCGCTGGCGATCCTGGCGGAGCATACTCTGCTGGGGCCACTCATCTCGCAGCTGCTGCAGCTGCACATGGGTGGCCCTCCTGCAGCAGTCAGCTGCCCTGGTAGACTCGACTAGACTCTAGAGACTCCCTCATCTGTGTCATGCCACCCAGCGACCCCGAAGCACGTTGAGTCCGTACGCGGCGCTGCTGGCCACCGTGGTAGCCGCCACGCCCTGCACGCCCCACTCGATGGCCTGCGCGCCCGGCATGCCCCACGCGTCGCTGGCCAGCGCCGCCGCGCCCAGCGCGATCTGCGCCACCGTGTTCACCTTGCTGACCAGCAGCGGCTGCACGCGCGGCGCGGCGGCCGCGGCTGAGCCGTGGGCGGGCACCATTCTGAAAAACTCTTTGGCGCCGTGCCAACGCCAGCCCTGCGCATGCGCGCGCGCGGCGAAGGCGCCCACCACCAGCGCGCCGTCTCTGGCGATGATGAGACCAACCAGCCAGGGAGGGAGCAGCCCCTTGGCCGCAAGCGCGCAGGCGAGAGACACGATGAGCACCTTGTCGGCCAATGGGTCCAGGTAGCTGCCTAGCACCGTGGACAGCCGCATGCGGCGCGCCAGGTGGCCGTCCGCCCAGTCAGAGGCGCCCGCCAGCGCCAGTGCGCCCAGCGCCCAGTCGCTGTGGCCCTGCGTGGCGCAGCCTCAGCACACAGGGGTGCCCGCGTGACGCGGGGCACGCGCCTGCAGTATCCAGGCTGCGATGAGCGGCCCGGAGAAGGCGCGGCCGAGCGACAATGCGTTTGGCAGGTTCACAACCTCGCGGTGCGTCCACCCGGCGTTGCCCCCGTCCGGCTCGCCGCGGGGCAGCGCGGAAAGGAGGCGCGGGCGGGGCGGCGAGTCGGGGGAGGAGCACGGGGGGGGTGCAGAAGGGGGCGCGTCGGGCAGGGCCCGCGGCTGCTCTGCCCTCCCAACGGACGAGTGCCAGCGCACACGCGCAGCGGCAGGCAGCAGCAACTGACCGCACGGCTGCGCGTGCGGAGGACATACAGCGGCAGCGCGGGGCGAGGGGGGGTGCCGTCTCCCAGCAGCGGCGGCTGCGGCAGCCTGCAACAACAAGCAACGCGGCGCGCCACGCGCAGCGACAGCACTAACGCCGGAAAGCAGATGGGTGGACGCGTCCCAGGAAGCCGAGCAAGAGGCGCGTCGGTGCAGAGCACGCATCGCTCGCATCGCTGCGTCTCGGCCCAGGGGGCACCAACGCACGCAGCTCAGGCAGCGCCCTGCATATGTGGCGCTGGAATGGAAAGCGATGGGCGAAGCGGGGGATACGTGTGGCATCATACGACCAAGAGACCAAGTGACTATGATGATGAGCTGCTTGAGGATGAAGTTCGACCGAGTGTTTTGCGTCTCTCATTCCGCTCTGCGCGCGGCGCTCTTTGTGGCGTTCGCAGTGCCCTCAGCCAGCCTGAGCGCCCGGGAGCGGCTCCTGCGGCTCCTGAGGCACATGAGCCCCCCAACCCCCGCCAGTCCCACCAAAAGGAAAGCCACCCGCAGCCCCGCGCCCTCCCGCTGCCCAGAGCTCTCGCTGCTGAGCGCCCAGGTGTCTTCGATCGCCGCGCGCAGCGCATGCGCGGGCGCGGGCGGGGGCACCTCCCTGTGCACCGCCAGCAAAAAGGGGTCCGGCGCCTCAGGCGAGGCTGGAGGCTGCGGGTGGTCCACCAGCGGCGCCTCTTCCCCCCCCTGGGCGTGCGCGGGGGGGGTGCTGGCGGCGGGGCCCACCGCGCAGGCGGTCCACTTGCCTGCGAGCACCTTTGAGACGTCTGAGAAGTTTACGTCTGCGCGGCGCAGCGGCAGCGCCTCCGGCGTGCTCAGCCCCTCCCCACCCAGCAGCGTCTGCGGCGTGAAGAGCGTGGGCGACTCCTCCCCGCCGCCCGTGAAGCGCAGCAGTGCGCACAGGAGCGCAAAGCAGTCGCCCGGGCTGTGGCTGCTGTCCAGGCAGCTGCTGTCACCCCAGGCGGCCAGCCGGCCCTGGCCAGCCCGCAGCAGCCCCAGCACCGCGTTGCCGCGCTGCCCCGCCACGCCGCTCTCCGCGGAGCCCCAGCCAGCGTTCTTGCCGGAGGCGTCGCTCAGCCCGCCCGCCACGTGCGCGTTGCCGCCGGCGGGGAAGCGCGCGATGTTGGCGCCGGAGGCGTACGGGGCGCTGAATGCGCCCAGCTGGGCGCGGCCCTTGAGCACTCGGTCGCCAAAGGCAACCCCAAAGGGGGCCAGCAGCTGGTTGAGGGCTGGCACGTTGGCGCCGCCCGTGTAGGGCGTCCAGTAGCTGTGCGTGTTGTCGTCGAAGAAGCGCATGGCCTCCATGGTGGGCACGTGGTACCACTCGGCAGACACGAGCAGCGACAGGCCGCGCTGGGTGACGTCCGCGTGCAGCTTGCTCACCTCCTTCTCCAGGAACTCCTCCTCCGTGTCCACCAGCATCAGCGTGCCGTACTGCGCCGCGTCGAAGCAGGTGATGGGCTCCCGCAGCGTCTCCACGAAGAAGCCCTCCCGGCGCAGCGCGTCGTACGCCTGGTGATAGTTGGTGCCCGGGTGGTCGCCGTGCCAGTCCAGGATGTCGCTGCTGGCGTCCAGGTTGTCGCGGGGGATGTAGCCCGGCGGGTAAGGGATGTTGTGCCACACGCTCCACAGCACGCGCTTCTCTCGCGCGGGAGTGCCCACCACGGCGGCGCGCACCGGGATGCGCACCTCGGAGCTTTGGGCCCCCGGGGAGACCACTGTGAGGCGGATCTCACCGCTGGCCACGCCGCTCAGAGCCGCGGCGGAGGGATGCACGCGGATGAACACGCCCAAGAAGCCGCTCCAGGGCCACAGGCGCTCGCTGTACGTGAAGCTCACGTCCAGGTGCTCGCCCAGGTCCTTCTTAGACACCTTTGGCGCCCACACCGGCGGCGCCTGGAGCCAGCCAGTGACGGCCATGCCGTTGAGCAACGTCACGTTGACGATGAGCGGCTGCGCGCCCGCGTACAGCGGCTGGGAGCAGAAGGGCCACATGTAGGGGCAGTCGTCCAGGTGCAGCTGCGCGGGCAGCGCAGAGGCGCGCGGCGTGTACTTGGCGAGGATCTTTGCAGAGTTGAGGACGTGCAGCTTCCCAGCGCCCTGCTCAAAGATGTGGGGCCCAGGCAACCGCACGGCGCCCTCCACCAGAGCCTGTTTCATGCTGGCCGGCGTGACGTGCGTGGCGCGCAGGTGCGGCGGCACCGAGGAGGCGAGCAGCACCACCGCGCCTGCAACTACGGGGGACGCGACCGAAGTGCCTGAGAGCGACCGACAGCCGCCCTGGATCTTGCTGCCCATCACATCGCGCCCGAATGCAACCACATCCGGCTTGAATCGCCCAAAGCCACCAGGCAGCTCGCCCGTCGTCATGCCTCGGCTGCTAAAGCTGCTGATGGCGCCGTTGAAGTCGATGCCGCCCACACCGAGGACGTCCATCTGGTCAGCCGGATTGTTGAGCGTGCCATACAGCGGGCCATCGTTGCCAATGGCAGAGACCATGATGATTCCGTTTGCGGTGACCTCCCAGATCTTCTCCACAAAGGGGGCGTCAAGGTAGTCCGGCCCGCCGATGGAGAGGTTGATGACGTGCATGTCTCGCGCGATGGCGTAGTTGAAGGCGTCCAAAAACCAAGAGGTGTAGCTGAGCTGCGCGTTAGTGAAGACGCGGAAGGTGTAGAGCTCCGCGTCGGGCGCAAAGCCGGGGCAGCCGCCATCCGTGCCCAGGATGACGCCCGCCACAAACGTGCCGTGGCCGAGGCCGTCGTCCAGCGACTTCTCAGCCGTCCAGTTGGTGCGCTCCGCAATCTTGCGGAAGTGCGGGTGGTCCGCTCGAACACCCGTGTCGAACACCGCCATGCGCACACCCTGCCCAGTGGCGCCCTGCGACCACAGCGTGGGGGCGCCCAGCTCGCGCGACACGGCACGCCCAGACTGCAGCAGCCTGCGTCGGCCGCCGGAGGTGCTGGTGCCGTGCGCCTGGGCGGGCGCATGCAGCCCCAGCCCCAGCGTCGGCCGCGTCTGGCGTCGGCCCTGCTGCTGCGGCGGCGGCGCGGGCGCGGCTGCGAACGGCTGGGCGCCGGTGTCACCGCTGCTGCCCGGAAACGGAAACGCAGACAGGTGTCGCGTCACCCTCCGCTCCGGGTGCACGTCTCGAAAGCCCTCCACGCGCGCCAGCTCCGCGCGCGACGCCGCGCCAGCCTCGCCCAGCGGGAGGTGGACCTGCGGCGAGAAGAGGGGAAAGGGGCGGAGGAGTGAGCAGAGCCGCGACGCAAGCGAGACTCGCGCCCGCTGCACGCGCCAACGCAAAGTCGGTGGGCAGCGCTGCGGCGGGGTTGTCGCGCGGCACCCAGGTCCAGGCTGCCGGCTGAGGGGGCCCCAGCGCAGCCTCCAAAGCCGCCCTGCAACGTGACCAACCGCGGACGGGGGCAGTCAGCAAGGCCACCGCGCGCAGAGAGGCACGCCCCGGCGAGCAGCTGCGGCCCCGCACGCGCATGCGTTCCTGCGAGGCCGCCCAGGAGGGCGCCGCAGCCGAACGGTGCCAGGCGAGAGGTGAGAGGCGCGCGCCTGTGCTCAGCCGCGGGCTTGTACTCCTGAAAGCGCACGATCCAGGCGCCCAACACCGGCTCGCTGGTCAGGTGCGTGGGCTGCGGAGGCGCCTCCGCCTCGTTGTGAAGCTCGTGAGCAGCGCCTCGCTCCGCGGAGCACACGCCTGTCCTGCCGCCCTCCAACGCGCACGTGTCGTTCAACAACGGCGCACAGCTGCCCACAGGCTGCGCAGCTGAGGCAGCAACACTGGCTGAGCAGAGCGCGAGCAGACAGAAGAAGCGACGGCGCAGCATCGCCCCGAGCTCTCCCCCAAGCAGCCCCGACGCCCGCTGCTGCCCACCCACACGCACCCCGCGGGGGTGCTGTGTGAAAAGTGAGACTCCCGCCGCACTCCCCACTCCCGAACACGCCCGAACAGCTGTTGTACGGCAGGCCCAGAACGGGCGGGGGAGCGTGGACGGCCCGCGGGCACCATGTGCTGCGCACACCCGCTTTGCCCGCGTCGCCTGTCGACGCCCGCGTGCAGATGCTGTCCACGCTGGCTCGCTGCGCCGCGCCGCTGCGCGCTGCGCGCCTGGTCGCGTCTGCGCGTGTCTCTGCTCGGCCGGCGCTACGCTCGCACGCCTCCGCCTCCACCTCCGCCGCGCAATACGTTGCGGTTCCTAAGGGCACCAACCCCTCGCTGGTGCGTGCTCCAGGCTTCGCGGATCGCCGCTGCTCTCACTGCACGGCTGCGTTCAGGAGTACCGCGTCTTCCTGAAGCACGGAGAGACGGTGGTCTCGCCCTGGCACGACGTGCCGCTGCACGCGGACGCGGCCAAGGGCCTGCTAAACTTCATCTGCGAGATTCCGAAGGATACCAAGGCGAAGGCGCGCCCCGTGTGCAGTGCATATCCTCCCTCCGCCGCCTCACCCCCTCTCAGATGGAGGTCGCCACGGACGAGTGCAAGACGCCCATCAAGCAGGACACCAAGAAGGGGAAGCTGCGCGACTACCCCTACAACATCCCCTGGAACTACGGCATGCTGCCGCAGACGTGGGAAGACCCGCAGCACGCCAACGCGGCGCTGGACGGCGTCAAGGGCGACAACGACCCGCTGGACGTTGTGGAGATCGGGGCTCGTGCGCAACCCACGGGCGCGGTGGTTGCCGTCAAGGCGCTGGGCGTGTTTGCCATGATCGACGACGGCGAGCTGGACTGGAAGGTGATCGCCATCAGCGCCTCCGACGCGCGCGCGGCGCAGGTGCACTGCGTGGCGGACGTTGAGAAGGTGTTCCCGGGGGAGTTGGAGCGTATCCGGGTTTGGTTTCGAGACTACAAGACGCCGGACGGGAAGCCCCAGAACGCGTTTGGCTTCAAGGATGTGTGCCAGGACGTCGCCTTCGCCCGGGAGATCGTGCAGGAGACGCACGGCTTCTACGTGGCGCTCAAGAGCGGGCGGCGCGTCAACGACGGAGAGCTGGCGCTCTTCTAGATGTCTGGATGTGTCATGTGTGTGTGTTTATCGGACGTGGGCTACTATAACACAAACGCTCTTCTAGATGTGTCCTGTGTGTGTGTTTCAAGTATCAGTATTTCAGTATCATCTGGCACGCGGCGTCGAGACCACCGCAGCCCCTTGCTCTCTGCGGATGTCCAGCACCGCGTGCAGGTACTCCAAAGCCACCCGGTCCGCAAAGGACAGCGCCTTGGGCCACCAGCTGCCCTCGAAGTGCGCGCAGTGGCCGCCTCGGTTGGTGAGCACCAAGATGCGGTCCTGCGGCTCGTCGTACACATGCGCCCAATCCACAACGTTGACGATGACGCACACCGGGTCGTCCGCCGCCTGGATGCTCAGCAGCGGAATTCGAATGGAGGAGAAGACCTCCTGCGGGTTTTGCGCGTCCAGCTCCTCCATGCTGGCGCACCCCTCCATGCGGAAGCACAAGTCGCGTATGTCCGACAGCCGCTTGGCCCGCAGGCAGGCGTGGAATCCCGGGATGTGCTGGAGCAGCGCCCGGTTTTGTCTGAGAAAGAGGGACTTGACGTGGCTTCGCACGTACAGGTCGGCCAGCCAGTTCAGGCGCTCAAAGGCGCTGGGCTTGCCCTGGTAGCCCGGGGTGCTGTTGTAGGCAAACGAGGTGGTAGTGGCTGCGACGATGGGCGACGCGGCGCCCTCCTCCCCCAGATAGCGCAACTGAGTAGCCGTCCCCGCGCTGTACCCCACCATGCAAAGCGGAGCGTCCGGATAGCGCCGCCGCACCGCGTCCACCTGCAGGCGCAGGTCCTCGACGCTTCCCAGCAGGTTGAAGCGTGGCGAGGTGAGTGGGCCTAGGTGACCCCGCCTGACGGCGCACACGACTCGAAAGCCGTGCCGCCGCCACGCGCAGCGCGCCATCCAGCAGTGGTGGCGGCTGCTGCCCACCATGTGATGCTGTACGATGATCACGGGCGCCTCCGCAGGAAGGTCACGCGTCTCCGAGTCGCTCCACCAGTCCAGAGCCACCGACCCGCCGTCCGGCATGACCAGCACTTGACGCTTGAAGTGTCTCCAGAGCAGCAGCTGCGCAATCTCGGAAAATAAGTAGAGGAGCGTCTGAATGTAGGCGTTGAAGGCCCAGAAGGGCGGGCTGAACACCTCGCTGAGGGCGGGCACGCGCTGCAACAGCTCCGTGTTTAGAGCCGTGCGCCCCGCGCGCACGTAGTTGCGGCTGGGAAGCAGCGCGGAGTAAGCGAGCAGCGAGAGCACAGCAATGAGGAAGGCGGCAACCGATGCGCCCAACAGGACCAGCACGGGCGGCGACAGGGACCCCGCCTGCTCCTGAGGCAGCAGCACGGCGACGCGGAAAGGAAGGAGGTACATGGAGCTGTGCAGGGGGAGAGAGAGCGTGAGGGAGCGCTGGGAAAGCTGGAAAAAGGCCATGCGCGACCAGCTGTGGCGCACCTTGCGGGGCAATTGCGGCCGTGCGTCGGTCCTCAAACGCAATTGTTGAGTCTCACAGGCGCTTGGAAGGCGCGCCAGGCCTGTCCGGAGCCGCCAGTCTCCGAGCAGGAGCTAGTCCGAGCAACCGAGCGAAAAATGCCGGCAGCCGGCAGCTCGCAGCCTGCAGCCTTGAGCCGCGCGGCGCGGCCTGCGAGCGTGAAAGGAGCCCGAAGAGCAGAGGGGACCCGGGAGGGACCGCGACGAGGCCTAGAGGCGCGACGGAGACCGTCCCCTGAGCTCCAACTCTAGCGGCTCGGAGGCTCAGGCGGTGCCACTAGACCGCAGCTGCGGCACCACGCGACACACAAGACGACAGACGTCAGAAGGCGGAGGGAGGCGGTCTGTAGCTCCCTCCGCTCCTGCCATCATCTAATCATCGTCGAACACGCAGTCAGACAGACGGCCAGCTGACGAGGCTTGACCTTTTCGTCCCTCTGCGCTCTTGCTCTCGCTCCACTCCTTCTAGCTTTCATCCGAGCTCATGGACGCCTCACCCCAGCTCTCCGCTGCGTCGCTGCGCGCTCTGCTGGCCTCGGCGTCGACGACCCTTGCTTGGATGACGGACCCGCACACGCAGCAGTTCACGTACACAGCACGCGATGCAGACGCCGCGCACGCCGGCCTCGCAGGCGGCTCGTCGAACCTGTCGCTCCTGGCTCCGCTTCGTGCGCTGGCCACGGCCGCAGCCTCGGGTGCTCTCGTTGCAGCGGGCGTCACGCCAAGCGCGCGGGTGGCGCAAACGCTGCTGGATGCTACTGCCGCCACGCTGCGGGCCATCGCCGCCGCCGCGGTCGCCAACTCTTCCGACGGCGCAG
>Ga0208951_1000190_pt1 | contig 26814 bp, 22 predicted proteins | sample GreLakmeMI27MSRF_FD_187702 | JGI IMG/M metagenome (GOLD analysis project Ga0208951, IMG submission 187702) | Freshwater lentic microbial communities from great Laurentian Lakes, MI, USA - Great Lakes metaG MI27MSRF (SPAdes) | ecosystem: Environmental > Aquatic > Freshwater > Lake | place: Great...
ACGAAACCCAAGGGTTAGTTGGCGAAGGCGCAGCACTTCCTGTTAATTGGGTAGTTAAACCCACACAAACATTCAATGTTCCTGTTATGGTTGGTAATGCGTTTACGGTTACCGTAGCGGTGTCAAATTGATTTTGATTACATGTAAAGCCCGTGCTTTGAACACTAATGAGAGTGTAAGGAAATACACCTACAGCAGTTGTTGGAACAGGAAGTAAATATGTATTCCCTGAACTAAGTGGAGTTGTGACTAAAGTTATTCCCCCATCTGTGCTATAAGTAAAAGTGTATGGAGGAACTCCATTAAACCCTGTAAAAGTTATATTTGGGCTTGAAGAATCTTTACAGACAGAATTAGTTCCAGAAATAGTTGCTGTTGGTAACGGATTTACGATCAATTGAAAACTTGTGGTGCCGAAAATTAGAGGATTCGCATTTTGCTCCATACGAACGTAAATTGTTTGTGGGCTAAATAAATTAGTATAAGCGTTAAAAGGAATTATTGCACCTGTATCAGAATTTGCAGCAGCCTGAGTTAAATGATACGTTATCGTGTAATTCGAAGATGAATTAGTTCCGAGGATAGTGCTGTTTTGTGAAGAAAAATCAAATATTGCGATACCATCATTAGAAATGTCATCACATATTACAAGATTTGAAGGCTGTATTGGAAGTGCACATAAACTCGAATCCGTGATTAGGGAAAATTGTGTCATAATAATACATCCAGTTGCTTCGTCTTCAACAGCAACATAAATGATTTCACCATTTGTCCCTGCATAGTTAGTAGGACTTCCAATTGGAGCAGCTAGTTGTTGCGCTTGTGCCAATGTACGATGAAATGAAATAGGACTTGATGAGCCATTTAAAATAATCGATGAATTAACGGTTAGATTAAACGGGGCACTACATTGTGTCAAGTTATTTGGAGTGCCAATTACCAACGAGGGTATATATTCAACAAGTATAGAATCGGTTTGTATACAACCCCCTGGATAGGTTATAGTAACCCCATAATTACCCTGTTGAGTGATTGTATACTGAAAAGTATTCCCCCCAACAGGATTCCCGTTTAATGTCCAAGAATAAGTTGCACCAGGAATTTGAGATAAACCCGCTTTAACCGTTATGGTTTTTGAATTACAAATAGATCTAACACCCGAAAAGTCGGTTTGCCCACCAAACTCTATTCCTGTTCCTGATATTTCTAGTGTACCAATGTTAAAACTACCTCCTCCAAGGAAAACAGCTGAGTCAAAAATATCGTCATTCCTGTCGGCAACTACCAATTTGATATGATAAATATTTCCAGGAATCACATTTGTGCTGGCGGTCATTTTTATAGTTTCACCATTAAAGTTTGTTGCAGCGGCAGCAGCCACAGCAGGTGAAGAATCATTAAAATTTCCAAAATAAGTTTCATTGCTGGACCCACAATTTGCCCCTATCCCAGTAAAGTAATTTTCATCTCTAATGGTAACTACTGATATTGGTATGTTTGTGTTGGGTACTAAAGCTAAATTAGAAGCCGGTGTCCCTGCGGTGAGGTTTGTTAAAAAAAATGCAAAAGAATCTGAGTAATCACATTGATAATCCCCATACTCTTCTGATGCAAATAAAAAATCAAAACTCATAGTGGTAGCTAAGGGGGTGAAATCAAATTCTAAAATTGTAGCGTTATTATAATCGGTTAAAGTAGGATCAATTCCTAAACCATCTATATAATTAAACAAATCGATATCACCCGGCCAAGTACCATTACTTTGTGTTGTTGTATTTGGTCCACTTGCTCTTAAAGCAATACCTGTGCTAAGAACAACCCCAGAGGTTAAAGGAAAATTTGGATTCGTATTTTGAAAAAAACCTATTCCGTTTGAAGAGCCAAAACTTGTGCCATCACTTGCGCCACTTCCTGTAACCCATGTTATATTTGAGACAGCTCCAACACAAGCAGAAGGACCACCTGAATTTGAACCAAACAACACGTTTTGAACTAACTGAGGCACGGTATATGTTGTTGAATTAACAGTGATAGCTTGTGCGATTAGATTAGAACTAAAAAGTATTGTAAAAAATAAATATAAAATTTTCTTCATGTAATTTCGATTATTTATAAATTATCAAAACTTAATGTTAAATAATTTATTTAATTTCCAAATATAAGTAATCCAAGAAAAATACTTTGTTAAATTTGCATAAAAATAGCGCCATCTAATGAAAATAACAATCAAAGAAACCCAAAATCCTAAAATAGTTAAATTTGAATTAGAAGATTTTATAACTCAAAATGAAAACTTTGAATATAAAAACATTGATGAGGCGAAAAACTCTCCATTAGCTCAACAACTTTTTTATCTTCCATTTGTAAAAGCAGTATATATATCAGGAAATTTTATAGCAATTGAAAAATATGAAATTGTAGAATGGACTGATGTTCAAGATGATGTAGCTGAACAAATTGAAAATTTTATCTCCGCAGGTGGTGTCGTTATAATTCCAAACAAAACCTCAATTAAAAAACAACCCATTTCCGTCTATGGCGAAACTACACCAAACCCAGCTTCACTAAAGTTTGTGGTAAACAAAGCATTGACGAAAACGGCAGCCGAATTTAAAAATATAGACGAAGCTGCACATTCACCATTGACAAAAGAATTATTTAAATTTCATTTTGTTAAAGAAGTTTTTATTGCTGAAAACTATATTTCTATTACCAAGTATGACAGTATATCGTGGGATGAAATAACATTAGAACTGCGAACTTTTATCAAAGAATTCATAGAAAATGGCGGGACAATAATAGACGAATCCCAAATAATACATGCTGAAAAACAAGAAAAACAACAGGTTAAAAACTTCGAAAATCTTGACACAACCTCACAACAAATAATTAATATTTTAGAGGAATATGTTAAGCCCGCTGTTGCGGCCGATGGTGGAAATATACTTTTCGACTCATTTGACGAAACTAACAAAAAAGTTAAAGTTATTCTTCAAGGAGCATGCAACGGCTGTCCATCGTCTACATTTACACTGAAAAGTGGCATCGAAAATATGTTAAAAGACATGCTTAATGACAAAGACATTGTCGTCGAAGCTGTTAATGGATAAACAATAAGCGTTTCAAATGAGACGCTTTTTTATTACAATTTATAAATTCCGATACTAAAATATTGCTGGATTGGCAACCTTTACTAATTGCTCCAAAATATAATTTATGAATGAATTGAATTCTGAATCAAGTCCTTATTTATTGCAACATGCTAACAATCCCATTCATTGGAAATCATGGAACGAGACTTCATTAAATTCAGCGAAAAAAGAAAATAAACTCTTGCTTATTAGTATAGGCTATTCTGCATGTCATTGGTGCCATGTGATGGAACACGAAAGCTTCGAAGACATTGAAGTAGCCGAAGTTATGAATGCAAATTTTATTAATTTAAAAATTGATCGTGAGGAAAGACCTGATATAGATGCCGTTTATATGAAAGCAGTACAAATCATGACGGGTCAAGGGGGTTGGCCCATGAATGTTATATGTTTACCTGACGGAAGACCAATATGGGGAGGCACTTATTTTAGAAAAGAAGAATGGATAAATGCCTTAGAAAAATTGAATCAACTTTTTAAAAATAAACCTGAAGTTGTTTTTGAATATGCAGAAAAATTAAATGAAGGATTAAAGGCTATAAGCATAATTCCGAAAAATGAGATTGAAACAGATTTTAATTTTGAAACAATAAATGTTTTGGTAAAAAAATGGGAAAAAAGTTTTGATTTAGACTATGGTGGAATGGCACGGGCACCAAAATTTATGATGCCAACAAATTTTGAATTTTTAATGCAATATGGATATCATTACAATAATGAAAAGATCCTAGATTTTGTAGAATTAACATTAACAAAAATGGCTTTTGGAGGGCTTTTTGACACTATTGGCGGGGGATTTTCTCGATATGCTGTTGATATGAAATGGCATGTCCCTCATTTTGAAAAAATGCTTTATGATAATGGCCAACTGGTTTCTTTGTATGCCAATGCTTTTAAATTAACAAAAAACAAACGCTATAAAGAAGTTGTCTTAAAAACATTAGAATTTGTTCAAAAAGAATGGCTTACAAAAGAAGGCGGTTTTTATTCGGCGCTTGACGCTGATAGCTTAAACACTGAAAATCACTATGAGGAAGGTGCATTTTATGTTTGGACAAAACCCAAATTGCAAGAACTACTTCAGGAAGATTTTGGTCTATTTTCGATAGTTTTTAATATAAATTCGTTCGGAATTTGGGAAAATGAAAATTATGTATTAATTCAAAACAAACCCTTAGAAATTATTGCCAAATCAGAAAATATTTCATTGAAAATTCTAGAACAAAAGAAAGTAAAATGGGAAACTATTTTATACGAACACAGAGAAATGAGATTTAAGCCTCGCCTAGATGATAAATGCATAACCTCATGGAACGCAATTATGCTTAAAGGATTTGTAGACGCCTATAAAGCGATCGGTACAAAACATTACTTAGAAATCGCAAAAAAAAATGGTTTGTTTATATTAAACTCCCTCACTAGTCCAAACGGTAATTTATTCCATAGCTTAAAAAATGGAACTCGAAGCGAAGCCGAACAGAGCGTAGCTAAAGCGAATATTAATGGATTTCTTGAGGACTACGCCCATGTGATTCAGGCCTACATTTCATTATATGAAGCTACTTTAGATGAAAGTTGGTTGCAAAATGCGAAACAATTAACAGATTATGCATTTGATAATTTTTACGATGAAGAGGCCCAGTTTTTTCTATTTAACTCAAAACAAGATGCTGCGTTAATAAGCAAACATTATGAAGTGGAAGACAATGTAATTCCGGCAGCAAACTCGGTTATGGCTGATGCGTTGTTTAAATTGAGTTGTTATTTTGAAAACCGGTATTACGATAAAATTTGCAAACAAATGTTGCAAAATATAATTCCCTCAATTGACTACCCATCGGCCTATTCAAATTGGCTTCGTGTAATGTTCCATTATTCAAAAACAAATAAAGAACTGATCATTTGCGGTGAAAATGCTTTAAATTATGTAAAAAAAATAAATCAAAATTATATTCCAAATTATATAATAGCCGGAAGTAAGGCTCCATCTAAACTTCCGCTTCTAGAAAATCGTTATTCAGAAAAAGAAACTTTATTTTATTTATGCACAAATAAAACGTGTCTAAAGCCTACTTCGGATTTTGATGCTATCTGTAAAGAATTAGCTAACTAAATTGAGTTAAAGAAGAAAATTTTGGTTTTGAAAAACTTTTTTACAGTAATTTAATACTTAATTATCTTTATTTTTACAACTTTGAGATTATAAATAATAGTCAAAAATAACAAGAAAATAATATATATTATGACTAACATTCAAGAGTATTTAAATCAATTAATGAAATTGGTTTATGATTATTCCCCTAAACTTATTACAGCTTTAATTGTTCTCGTATTTGGAATTTACCTCATTCGATTCACAAACAGATTGATTAGAAAAATCATGTTTAAACGCGGTGTTGAACCAACCATTGCAAGTTTTTTAGGAGATTTTTTACATTGGTCAATGCGGTTCTTACTTTTTGTAACCTTTATATCCAAACTTGGAATAGAAACATCGTCATTTGTAGCTATATTGGGCGCTATAAGTTTGGCTGTTGGACTGTCCCTTCAGGGTTCTCTTTCAAATTTTGCGGGAGGCGTTTTGATTATTTTATTTAAACCTTTTAAAGTTGGAGATACAATAGAAGCGCAAGGTGTTTTTGGTGCTGTTTCTAAAATTCAAATCTTTGTTACGAAAGTAGTAACAGCTAACAATCAAACCATTTTTATTCCAAATGGCATTCTATCTAATGGTGTCATCACAAATTTTTCATTAGATCACACTAGAAGAGCAAACATAAATATCACCATTTCGTACGAAACTAACATAAAAAAAGCAAAAGAAATTATAATGGAGGTTCTAGAAAATAATACTAAAATACTAAAATCGCCCGCTGCAATTATCGCAGTAAATAATTTATCCGATTCTCATATTCATTTAACCCTGCAACCCTGGTCAAAAAGTGAAGACTTCAATAAAATGTGTTCTGACGTACTTGAGGAATGTAAAGATGCTTTCGATAAAGCCGGAATTGCAATTAACCCATAAAAGATCCTTGCAAGAAGAGTTAAAACTTATTTCAATGCTAAAAAATCCTTCAAATAAAAAGGTTCAAAATAGGCAACATCTTCAAATTCGTTTTTAATGTATTTTTGATAACTCAAAGCACTCATTTCATTTGCAGAAGGAAAAACAATTTCTGAAATAAAATGAAAATTATCTTTCTTTAAAACCGTTTTACATTTTTCTTGACAATCACCAATAAAATAAGTAGGATGTAAACTTTCAGAATAACTGTTCTCGTCTAAAATTTCCGCACAAACTTCTTTCATTTGGATATGCGCTTGATTATAAACTGCACTGTAAACTTCCATTCTACGTGCGTCAATCATTGGAACTATTATTCCTTTTTCAATTATTAGTTGTGATGCCAAAACTTGCAATGTATCCACAGCTATTAAAGGAATTCCTAATGCATAACTTAGTCCTTTTGCACTAGAAACCCCAATTCTTAAACCTGTATATGATCCGGGCCCTTTACTTACTGCTACCGCTTTTAAATCATTAATTGACACTTCAGTGGATGTAAAAATATCTTCAATAAAAACATGAAGCAATTCAGCATGAGAATAACCTTGATTGGCAATTTCTTTACACAAAATTGTCTTCCCATTTTTGGCTAAAGAAACCGAACAATTTTTAGTAGCTGTCTCAATATTTAAAATATACATCTCTGTTACTTTTTCTCTTTAGAATCTTTTTCTTTAACTAAGCTTACTAAATCCCCCGAATTTAAATCCTTTGTTACGGTAGTATACGGACCTATTATCACTATATCTCCTTTTCTTAGTCCAGAAGAAATTTCTATATTGGTGTCATCCTGTATGCCTGTTTTAACAATTCGGATTTTAGCCTTATCCCCTACTTTAACAAAAACACACTCAAACTTAGTGTCGCTTTTTGAAGTTACTTTGACTTCCTCTTCTTCCTCTTTTTCTTCATAACTTTTGGTAGCAGTTGTATCAGATTTTACAACAACAGAACTAATAGGCACGCCTATTACCTTCTCTTTTCTTTTAGTAATAATATCAACTGTAGCTGTCATTCCTGGACGAAATGGAGAAGATGTTTCTGGTTTGCCTTCCAATAAATCTTGATATGATTCTTTTATTATTCTTATTTTAACTTTAAAATTAGTTACCTGATCAGCAGTGGTGGCAGTGCTAGCCGAATTGGAAATACTAGTTACAATTCCTCTAAACTCTTTTTTTAAATAGGCATCAACCTGTATTTTAGTGCTATCACCAATACTAATTTTTACAATATCATTTTCGTTAACATCAACTTCAACCTCCATATTATTTAAATCGGCTACCCTTAAAATTTCAGTTCCTGTCATTTGCTGAGTCCCTAATACTCGTTCCCCCAACTCAACACCCAATGACGAAATAGTCCCATCAGCGGGTGCGTAAATTGTTGTTCTTCCCAAATTATCCTTAGCCTCTTTTACGGTCGCATTAGCACTTTGAACGTTATAGTAAGCTGATTCTTTACTTGCTTTAGCTCCTTCAAATGAAGCGATAGCTTTATCCCAATCTGATCTAGAAATTATACCTTTATCAAATAATGTCTTATTTCTATCATAATTTGCTTTGGCTTCTTTGAAACTGGCATCGGCTTGACTTAATCCAGCTCTGGTGCCAGACAAATTTGAAACGGTTCTATTGTAACCAGAGGTATATAAATCCGGATTAATTTTAACCAATAAATCTCCTTTCTTAACGACTTGCCCTTCCTTAATTGGAAGAGCAATTATCTCCCCCGAAACTTCTGATGATATTTTAACTTCACTCTCCGGTTGGATTTTTCCTGTAGCTGAAACAGTTTCAATAATTGTAATTTCATCAACTTTTGCTGTCTCAACTTCTTTTGATTCGTTATTTGAGCCAATTACACCATTTGATTTTAACAAAAGTGCTACAGCAATAAATGTTACGATTAGGCTAACAAGCACATAGATTTTCTTTTTTGACATAATTTATTTTTTTTGAATAATTGGAATTCCAAAATAAAGTTCAACAACTTTCACCTTGAAAATATAATCATATTTTGATCGAATTAAATCGGATTGCGCCGCAACAAAGACGGTTTGTGATTGATTGAAATCGAAGGCATTCATCATTCCAACATTGAATCTTTCCTTTGCATAATTAAAGGCTTCTTGTCTTGCTTCTAGTGTTGCCATTGAAGATTCATATGTTTTTAAAGCCCCTTTTGCATCTAAAATTGCCTTATAAACATTGGTTTCTAAATCCAGATTAGCTTGGTTTAAAGCTATTTTACTTCGCTCGTAATTTAATTTACTTCGCGCTACATTAGTTTTTACACCAAGCCCATTTAGAACGGGTATAGAAATTTGAAGTCCAAAATTATGTCCCTTGTTATCACTAAATTGATCAAACAATGGAAGAGGCGAGGCTAATATTGGAACTCCTGAAGGGTCAATTCCAACAATCCGACCTGAGTAACTTGCTCTCGTACTGAAACTGTAAAATCCAGTTAAACTGGGTTTGTAGGCTCCCTTTGCTATTTCAATATCTCGTAAAGCAACATCTAAATTAGTCTTTGCTATTTTAATTTCAGCCCTGACTTGCTTTGCTTTATCAACAATTGTTTCTGATTTTTCTGCCATTAAAGGACTAAGATTTGCTTCAACTGCTACATCTGCAATATCAAAGTTTTCAAAATCTTGTAATTGTAGGGCTTGCGCTAGACTTAACTTAGATAATAATAATGCGTTTTCAGCTATTATTACTTTTTGATTATCAGAGGCAATGGTAGCCTTCATGTCAAACAAATCTCCTCTAGGGACTGAACCAGCATCAACAAGCTCTTGAGCACGGACTACTTGTTTTTGATCATTTGCCAATTGAAGTTGTTGAACTTTCAAATTTTCTTTATTAAAAAGTATCTCTAAATATGCATTTGCCACAAATAGTGAAATATCATCTTGCATTTTAGTCAATTGATATTGAGCAGCTAATTGCGCTAATTTTGTTCTATGAAGTCGATTTATGTTTTGTAATCCATTATAAATAGTAATGTTTGAACTCAGGCTTGCTGAAGTAAATTGAGTAGTTTGATTTTCTAAAAGACCTGTCGTTATATTTTGATTTAGTCCAATATTCCATGAATGTGTTCCTCCAAAATTTACACTTGGAAGAAAATTACCTAAAGCAGCTAATTTGTCAAGACCGTTTGATTTAATATCTAATTCGGACTGCTTTATTGAAATATTATTTTTCAACGCGTGGGAAACACACTCTTCTATGGTCCATCTTTTTTGTTGTGCTGAGCATAAAACCCCAATACAAATAGTAAAATTTAAAACAATAAGTAATTGAATAGTTTTCATTATTTATGGGTATTACCACCTCTTATTATAAAAGGGCAAAGATATAACTTATCTCATTCAAGCCTATAGATCGACTTACTTTTTATGTGTTTTATTCAAAAATAAATATTCAAATAAATCGTAAATCAAGTATAAAAAACAAATTTTAAAAAGATAATTATAGAAACCAATTGGAATATTATCTTCAAGCACAAATTTCTTATTACTTAGTAAATAAAAAAGTTAACAACCAATTATTCTGTTATTTTTACAAAAAAAAATTATGACAAAAACTAAAATAATCTCTACTCTACTATTTACTTCCTTACTTTTTATAGGCTGTTCAACAACACAAAAAATTGAAGCATTAAAGCCACCGCCCTCCGAAGACACCCCAATGGTATTTAACACCAAAGCGTCTTATGTAAATATGCCATTAGAAATTACGTTAGCGGAAATTGAGAATCAATTAAATAAAGCACTTGCAGGTGAAATTTATTCCGATACTGATATTGAAAAAGATAAAACGGAACTAAAAATCACCAAAACAGGAGCAATTCAACTAAGGGAAATAAATGGCAAAATTGAAACAATATTTCCATTAAAAATTTGGGCTAAATTCAAATATGGAATAGATTTTATGGGACTAAATGATACCAAAGAAGTTAATCTGAACGCAATATTAACCGTAACAAGCGATGTGAAATTATCAAATTGGAAACTTGAAACAAATTCAAAAATTAATGATATCCAATGGACGGAGAGCCCTAGCATAAATATAGCTGGAAAAAACATTCCTATAACCTATATTATAAATCCGGCGATTTCCATTTTTAAGACAAAAATATCAACTAAAATTGATGAAGCTATACAAAAGACATGCGATTTCAAACCACAAGTTTTAAATGTCTTAGAAAAAATGAGTGCGCCATTTTTAATGAGCGAACAATATCAAACTTGGTTTAAACTAATCCCTCTTGAAGTTAATGTTACAGATGCCCTTTTAAGTGATTCAAAAATAAAAATGAATTTGGGATTAAAGTGTAATATGCAAACAATAGTTGGGATGAAGCCAAAAAGCAGTTTCGATAAATTGGCTATTCAATTTAAAGCCGTTGACAAAATTAATGAGAAGTTTACTGCAAATGTGGCCGCAATTTCTACATATGAAAGTGCATCAAAAGTAATTTCTAATAATTTTAAAGGCAAAGCGTTTGGTTCAGGAAGCAAAACAATCGTCATTCAAAAAGTTGACCTTTGGCAAAAAGAAGGGAAAATAATAATAGCATTGGATATGACCGGTAGTATAAATGGAACTATTTATCTATCGGGAATTCCTAATTATAATACCGTTACAAAAGAAATCTACTTTGATCAAATGGATTACGTTTTAAACACAAAAGGCCTAATAACAAAAACTGCTAGTTGGCTTTTACAAGGGGTTATTTTGAAGAAAATTGAAGAAAATTGCCGTTACTCTATTAAACAAAATTTAGAGGAAGGCAAAAAAAGTATGTTGCCTTATTTGAACAACTACTCCCCAATGAAAGGTGTTTTTGTAAATGGTATTACAGGAGATTTTGAGTTTGAAAAAATTGATATATCCAACAAAGCTATTATTGCATTTATAACAACTACCGGTAAAATGAATGTGAAAATTGACGGTATGGAATAGTTTTATACTTGCTTTGCTTGGGATGAAGACTTCTTATAATACATTTTGTAAATTGCAAAACCTATTATTCCGACAATAATGTAGGGCACCGCCATTAAAAATACAATCCCGTCATTGACAGCCTCGACTCTTGTTTTATTCCCTTCACTTTCCAATGCGGCACGGCACATAGCACATTGGGGAAAAACAAAAATTGAATAAAAAAAGCACAATAAAAAGAAGGTTGCTTTTTTTAAACTGGCACTTTTATTTAATAAAAAAAACACTTTAGTTTGCATAATATGGCGATATCATGGTGTATACTAAAACGCCCGTAATAGCAACATATAACCATAATGGAAATGTAATTTTTGCAATTTTTTTATGTTTATCAAATCGTTTTGCTAACGCTCTAACATAAGTAATTAATACCAAAGGAATAATAATTATTGATAATAAAATGTGGCTTATTAGTATAAAGAGATATAAATATCTCGTTAAACCAACATTCTCATTTTCAACACTATCTAGTGTTCCGTTTCCGTCAATATCGCCATAAACCGTAGAATCAGCAGTCATATGATAGGCAACATACATTACAAGAAAGGCAACAGAGCATGCAATTGCTGCAGTCATAAATCTTTGATGAATAAGTTGATTTTTACTTTTAATTGCCATAACGCCCATAACTAAAAATAAGGCAGTAATACCATTAATAGTTGCATATATTGGTGGAAGGAAAGAAAGTGGTTCTACATCAATCCCGAAATCCTTTAGCTTAACCATAAACAACCCGGCAACAGCTAATGGGATAATAATCGATACAACAATAATTGAAAAATTAAAACGTTCCTCTAATGTTTTTTTATCTGACTTACTCATTTAATAGTTTTTTAATATCCTCCGTAATTTGTTTTACTCCTTTTTTATCTAAACCGTCATAATATAATATTGGGTTACCAAAATTATCTTTTCTACAACGTATATATCCATTTTTATCAATTAATGCAAAGAATCCAGAATGTTCAAATCCACCAGAAATATTTTTATTTTCTCCAGCATACAAATTAAAACCTTTGTTAGCGATGTTGAAAATATAATCTTTATCTCCTGTTAACAAATGCCAATTAGACGATTTAACACCAATTTTAATAGCATGCTTTTTCAAAACAACCGGCGTATCAGTTTCAGGATTAATGGAAATAGAGGCAATTCCGAAATTTGGATTACCAAAGAATGAATTTTGAATATCAACCATATTTTTATTCATTATTGGGCAAATAGAAGGACATGTAGAAAAGAAAAACTCAATAATATATACTTTTCCAATATAACTAGTATTACTAATTTTTTTTTGATTTTGATCAATTAAATCAAACTTAGGCACAGGACCAATTTTAACTAAACCTGTCTCACCACTTTTATGGTTGGAAACAGCATCCAAACGATCACCTTGAACAATGGTGTTACTTTTAATTCTCTCCACTATTCTAGGAATAGCATAGATCCCAAATATAAGTATGACAAACGAAATTCCGATATATGAAAACTTTTTCATAAACAATCTTAGATTTTTCTTGTAGCATTATTGTTACGTTTTAATGCTGCGCGGTATTCGTAAATAATTATCTTCATATCATCCATCATCTTATTATATAAATCGGAAACCAAAACAGTATTATACCCTTCTTTATATTCGGGCTTCCCTTTTTTGTCTGCTCCTTTTCTCCCTCTTAAGTTTCTTTTTTTATCGATTATAAAAACATTGGGAGTAGATAGAGTGCTGTCAAGTTTGCCAACTAATTGGAGTTTTTTATAAAAGTCATTTATTTGCGTTGGGGTTGCAAAAACAAAATTCCACCCTTTATTTGTTCCCAGTTTAGTTAGGTCATTATTGAGTAACTTTTGAACCTCACTTTGTGTTCCCTCAGGAAGAATCATTACAACTTGAAAGTCTTTAAAATCTTTATACTTATCATAAATAGTTTCATAAAGATTAAATACACTTCCTCTATGCATTGCCACATCAGTTCCAATAAAACCCAGGATTGTAATTTTATTTGTTAATGTAACCGAAGTGCCATCTATGGACTTCCAATTCGAGACATCTGGGATATTTTTAGTTAATGTTGGTAGTGAAATAAAACTGTTAACTCCGGATGCAAAGAATAAATATGCCACGATTGGCAAAATAAACAAAACAAAAAGGACGCTATTTTTTTTCATCTAAAGAGTAAAAATTAATACACAAAAATAAAAAAATCCCGATGGCTATCGGGATTTTTTTAAGTTAATAATTAAAAATTCCATTTGATTGTGGAATTCTTAAATACCTCAAATACATAATCGGCTTCTATTAAAAGTATAAATAGTAAATATAATACTAAGAAAATTACGGTGGCAACTACAGCCCATCGCAAGCTGCCTTTTTCACCTTCCATATGCATAAAAGCCCAAACAATATAGTAAGCCTTATAAAGTGTTAATATGATGAAGACCCAATTAAGTAGATTCATACTTAAAAAGTTATTCATGTACAAAAAATCTGGTCTTTTAATTCCCAAGTATACTTCAACTGTAGTAACTACAGATAAAAGGGCAAAAACCAACCAGATTCGTTTCGTATTAGATACGTGCTCGTGTGAATGATTGTTAGACATAATATAAATTATTAAATATAAATTAAACTAGATAGAAGAAAGTAAATACAAATACCCAAACCAAATCTACAAAGTGCCAATAAAGACCTACTTTTTCAACCATTTCATAGGTTTTTCTTTTTTCATAAGTTCCTAAAACAACATTTAGGAAAATAATGAAATTTATAACAACTCCTGAAAATACGTGAAACCCGTGAAATCCTGTTATAAAGAAGAAGAAATCTGCAAATAGTTTACTTCCGTATTCGTTATGCTTCAAATTTGCACCTTCAACAACAGTAGCAGCATTCTCTACCATGATTTCAGATTCAACTCTTGTTAGTATTTCTCTGTGTTTGTTGCGATTTAATTTTGGTTGTAATTTTTTGTTTGCTTTATCTTCAGGGGTATCTCTATATATTTTTTCTGTTCGGATTAACAAATTGTGATGCGCTTTAAAACCCGCCTGAACTTCTGCAACGGTGTAAGTTGGAATTGACTCTTCGTCTTCCATAAACCATTTGGCTTTATCTCTCGTTAAAGATTCTCTTTGCCCTGGCAAATGAATGGCAAAATCTTCCAACTTTACCCTTTCTCCTTTTTCGTCAACAAATTGAATAATACTTCCTCCTTTAGTTTCAACAGCTCCATATTCCCCTTTTATAAAGTTTTTCCATTCCCAAGCTTGTGAACCCACAAATATTAATCCTCCGATTATGGTTAATAACATGTAAAAGGCAACTTTCCCTTTTTGCATATGATGTCCGGCATCTACGGCTAATACCATAGTTACTGACGAAAAAATTAAGACAAAAGTCATTAAAGCCACATAATACATTGGCGCTTCAACACCGTGCATAAATGGGAAGTGTGTAAATACTTCGTCTGCAATAGGCCAATTGTCTATGAATTTGAATCTTGAAAATCCATATGCAGCAAGAAAACCAGTAAATGTTAATGCATCGGAAACAATAAAAAACCACATCATTAGTTTACCATAACTAGATCCCATTGGTTCATTACCTCCACCCCATGTGTTTTGATTATTTTTTTCAGTTGTTACTGTAGCTCCCATAAAAATTATACGTTAAAAAGTTCCCAAATTTAATTTTTTTTTCTTACTTAAAGAAATATAAAAATAAAAACAAAACTATCCATAAGAAATCAAGAAAGTGCCAATACATTGCACCTAACTCAATTCCAAGTGTTTGACTTGAATTGTATTTTTGTTTAAAATGATTATAAATTATGATTAAAAGTGAAATTAAGCCGCCTCCAATATGAAAAAGGTGAAATGTAGCTATAACATAAAGAAAAGTGGTTGCAATATTACTCTCTGCACCGGCGAAAAAATAGCCGCTCTCCATTAATTGTTTGAACCCATTAAACTGAAAGTAAACAAAGGAGATTCCAAGAAATAAGGTTGCCAATAGAAAATAAGTTGTTGCAGATCTATTGCCCTTTTGAATTGATTTTTTAGCCAAAAAGAAAGAGATACTACACAAAATTATAACGAGTGAACTAAAATAAAACGAGGAAGGTAATTTAAAATCAATTAACCAATCTTCTCTCGACTTACTCACCACAAAAGCACTCACAATTCCCGCAAACATCATCGTCATACTTCCCATTGCAAACAACAACAATAGCTTAGCTGATCTTGCGTTTCTTTCTTTATGTTCTTGTATTGTCATTGTCATAATTAATTATCTTAAAAATTTATCCATAATATAAACTAATTGCAGCAAAGATATATAAGAGACACTCACTAGCATCAATGCTCTTGCTGCCTTTGAGGTTCTTTGTTGGTAGAGCTTTATTGCATAGATTATCATCCAAATTCCAAGTAAAAAAACTACAGCTGTAGCTAAAGGTGTTAAATACAACCTTCCCGTGTAGCCCAAACTAGGCAACAAGGAAGCAACCAACAACCAAATGGAGTACAAAATTGTTTGTAATGCCGTTGATGTGTCTTTTTTACCATTGGGCAGCATATAAAATCCTGCCTTGTGATAATCATCATATAAAAACCAACCGATCGACCAAAAATGTGGGAATTGCCAAAAAAATTGAATCAAAAATAATGTTCCTGCTTCAATACCAAAATCATTTGTAGCTGCAACCCAACCAAGCATAAACGGAATTGCTCCTGGAAAAGCTCCAACAAAAACGGATAAGGGCGAATATTGTTTTAAAGGGGTATAAACACTAGTGTAAAGAAAAATAGAAATCGCACCAAACATTGCCGATTTTGGATTTATAAAATAAAGTAAAATCAAACCTGCAATAGTTAATAAACTGGCCACAAATAGGGCATGATTAGTTGACATCCTTCCCGATGCTACAGGACGATTTTTAGTTCTGTCCATCAAGGCATCTAAATCTTTTTCAATTACCTGATTAAAAGCGTTGGAAGCGCCAACCATACAATAACCACCAACAACAAGCATAAGCAATGTGCTTATTCTTAATTCGTTAAAATCAACAACTCCTAGCAAATAACCAGCAATTGAAGAAAAGACGACACTTACAGCCAATCCCGCTTTAGTGATGGCTGCAAAATCAATCGCAATTTGTTTGAAAGAAAATGATGGAGCAGTTATATTCATTAAATTTTAAAACTGCCGCAAAGGTACTTTATAGAAAGTGAAATGGCAAAAAACAAATCAAAAAAAATACCTAAAGTATATACTTATTTATGCTTTCTGAGGTTAATGGTTTTGGAATATAGTCAATGACATACGTATTTTTTTTGGCCTTAATAATATCATCTGGATTATTTGATGAACTTAATATAAATAATTCTATTTTAAATTTAAGAGTAGTAAATATCAAATCCAATTCTTCTAAAAAACCCCAACCATCTAATATAGGCATGTTTAGATCTAACAAAATAGTCAAACAATCGTCACTACTCAATTGATTGTTCAATGTTGTCAATTCCTCAATTGCTTTTCTGCCATTATATAATGTAGTAATAGGGGCAACTATTCCTGCCTTTAACAACAACTTTTTGTGAAGATAATCGATAACCGTATCATCATCAACTAACAGAATTGAACTTATTTTTTTTGACATATTAAACATATTTAGATATTGTAAAGTGAAATGTACTTCCTTCATTTAATGTTGATTCAACCCAAATGTTTCCATTATGAATGCTCACGATCTTTTTACAATGGGCTAAACCAATTCCATTTCCAGGATAATCTTGTGAATTATGAAGGCGTTTGAAAATTAAAAATATTTCCTCAAAATTTCTGGGATCAATTCCAACACCATTGTCTCTAATTTTAAATAACCAATCCATTTCTCTTTCTTCACTAGAAATAAAGATCATTGGAGAAATCCCGGGAGCTGTAAACTTAATTGCATTACTGATAAGATTTTGAAAAAGCGATCTAATAAAACTTGGAAAACAAATGATAGAAGGCAATAAATCACATGTTATTTGGGATTCATGTCTTTGAATTATATCTGATAAATCTTCATTTACTTCATGCAATAAATTATTTAAATCTACTTGTAAGGGTAATTCTTTTTTATCTATTCTGCTGTATTCCATTAATGCTGAAATCAGCATTTTCATTCGCTCTACAGACTTGGCAATGAAATTTATATATAATTTTCCTTCATCATCCAAAGTAGGGAAATATTCGTCTTTAAATAATTTAGAATATCCAATAATAGATGATAATGGCTCTTGTAAATCATGAGAGGCAACATAGGCAAATCGTTCTAATTCTTTGTTCTTTTCTAATAGAGTTGAATTCTGTTCGTCGAGCTTGTTTTGTGCGTTTTTTAACTCGGTTACGTCAATACCATAGCCAATCATGTATTGAAAAAAACCATCAATAAAAAATGGAAAAAATCTTCTATACATGTAATTTATATTTCCCTCTTTCTCAATTTTATCAATCCAATTTACTTGCTGTTTTGTTTCAATGGCCATGGTAAAGTAGTCACGTCTAATTTGAGCTAAAGTGGTATCCATACCTTTTAAAGCACAATAATCAAAGTCATTTTTACCAATTAACCAATCTCTCAAGGCGGCTTCCTTAACGCCATTAGTATTTACAAATAAATAATTATGATCTTTATCAAAAAGAGCAATGTCGGCTGGAATATTATCTAAAACTAAATCATTAAAAACTGTTTTGTTTTTTAAATCATCCTCTTTATTCTTTATGTCCGTAATGTTTTTTATTATGCCTTTAAGCACCAAATCAGTACCAAAAATTTCTATCTTTGAATTTATTTCAAACCACACAAATTGATGATTTACAATCAGTCTTCCAATAAAATTAAAATCCGAAATATTTGTTTCAACAACAGTCAATCTACTTATTAAAGTTTTAAAATCTTCTGGATGAAAACGTACGGTTTTCAGCCAATTTGGATTATTTAAATCGATATTAACATGAAATATTTCTTCAAAAGAGTCACTTAAATGGGAAAAATAGCTGGTTTTATCACTTTTAAAAATAAATTCTAAATTAGAAACTAAATTGTTTTTATGAAAAAGTTCTAATTCACTATCTCGTTTAGAAATTTCCATTTTATCTTTTATAGAATCACTGATATCAATATATATTAATAAGTAATACTTTAATTGGTCAATTACCTTATGGGAAATTTCAAGTGAAAAAATACACTCATTCTTATCTATTTGGATTTTTTGCAAAAAGTGTTCTTCTCTTTTTACATCAACGCGTGACTTTAAATCTTCCCATTGACTTTGTGAATTGCAGTGGTCGAAGAGTTCCCAAAACAAACTGTTACCCCCTAACTTTCCCGCAAAATGAGATTTAGAATTTCTATTTGAATAAATCAAATTACCGTATTCATTAAAAACCATCACCCCCTCTTTTAGATTATTTAAAAATGCATCATAAATATTTACTTTCTTTTTTAAATAATTTAATTTAAATTCTGACATTCCCAACTTTTGTTGAACCACAGCATATTTTGTAACATAAATTAGCCTAAAGTCTTCGTTTAGACCGCAAGGTTCATAGTTAAAATTTACATTATAATTAATTCCTGAAAAGGACACATTTTTTAATTCAAATGATGTTTTTAATTGAAAGTCATCTGCACTAAGCTGAGGAAAAAGGGAGAATAAATCAAGAGTGTCTACATCATAAGATGAAATTTTAAGGAAATCTGCACCTAGCGGATTAAAATGAATTACGTTGAAGCGCTTATCTATTACAATAACTGGTAACGGAATAGTACTTACTAATTCAAAGACGTCCAACATAGTCGAATTGTTTATTAATTTCATTTCAGAATCATCAAGTTTTAATTTTTTAAATATAAAACATATTATTAAATAAAATTATCGAAATATTTGGATTTTTATTTATTCATAAAGATCAAATCTAATTTACACATTTTTTTTGTGCTTTAATCATTAGCTTAAGAAGTTTATTTGTTCCGAATATTAGAATTACAATCAACCGGACTAGTGTTGACTTATTTTATTATTGTAGCGATTAATAATATTAAATTCCTGATTAAATTATATTTTTTTGCAAAATTTGAATCAAATAAAACTTTTTAAAAAATAAGCTATTCAAATTAATTTTACTACTTTAACATCTGTTAAAAATTTGAATTAAAAGATTTCCAAAAATATTTTAGTTAAAATACAAATACTAACTTAACTATAGCGCCATGAAAATCCAACAAGTTGTAATTGACAAAAACATTGAAATACTTTCTTCCGACAATGGATTTAGCTCTGAAAATGCTAATTTAGTACTTGCATTTGGTGAACGAGAATTGTTAGAATATTTAATGCCTTATGAGCTATTAAAGTCGACTTATCCGAATTCGCAAATAGTTATTTGTTCGTCTGCCGGTCAGTTTTCAAATAATATAATTGTTGTCAATAAAGTAGTGGCTACAGCAATTTCATTTGAAAAAACCGAAATCAAACTATTCGAAATTGATATGATTAAAACGGATGGCCTTTTAAAATTGGGTGAAAAACTTGAAAGTGAAATTCTAAATACTGATTTAAAGGCCTTACTTGTTTTGTCTGAAGGGACAACAGTAAATGGCACCGAATTAATTAACAAAATTATCTCTGTAACAGAATCTAAAATCCCTGTTTTTGGTGGGTTAGCAGGTGATGGGGAAGCGTTCCAAAAAACTTTAGTAGGGTTAAATGCAAATGCTTCAGAAGGAAAAATAGTGATGGTAGGATTTTATGGAAATGCTATTCGATTTGGATTTGGAAGTGGAGGAGGATGGAGTGATTTTGGCCCAGAAAGAGAAGTGACAAAATCAGACAAAAATATACTTTATAAAATTGGTGATCGATATGCATTGGATTTATACAAAGAGTATTTAGGACAATATTCTAAAGACTTGCCTGCTTCAGCACTATATTTCCCATTGTCTATGAAAGAAAATGAAAAATCAGAACCTGTAGTTAGAACAATTTTAGCGATAAACGAAGAAGAAAAGTCTATGACATTTGCGGGCAATATTCCGCAAGGTTCATTTATCCGTTTAATGAAAGGTAATTTTGATAAATTAATAGATGCTGCCTACCATGCAGGAAATAATGCTTTACTAAATCAATCTGAAAAATCTAAATTAGCACTTATTGTAAGTTGTGTGGGAAGAAAGATTGTATTAGGAAATAGAATTGAGGAGGAATTGGAACTTTCCAAAAATACTTTAGGAGATTCAACAACCATTTGTGGCTTTTATTCCTATGGGGAATTTTCACCAAACTTGGATCAAATTTCATGTGAATTACACAATCAAACGATCACCATCACTACTTTAAGTGAAGATTAAACCAATGGAGTCAAATAATATACATAGGCTACTTAATAGGCAAATAAATAAATATTTGCCTAAAGACTTTTTGGATAATAATCCACTGGCATTGGAATTTATAGATGCTGTTAATCAATCCTATTCAAATTATGAAAAGGATGCCGAATTAAATGACAAATCAATCCGACTCAACGACATTGAGTTTAATGAAATCAATAAAAGAATAGTAGGCGAATTGAAAGAAAAAGAGGCAATTCAAAATAGATTGATCGAGACTATAAAAAAATTGAATGACAATGAAGAGATTAAACTAGATAATGATGATGATTTTATGATTTTGTTTAAAATCTTAGAAGACGAAATTGAGTTTAGAAAAAAAACAGAGGAAGTTCTCTTTGAAGCAAAATTAAAAGCAGAATCGGCGAATGAAGCAAAATCAGATTTTTTAGCTACAATGAGTCATGAAATTCGCACGCCTTTAAATGCAATTATTGGCATGTTGTACATTATGGAAAGAGAAAAGCATAATGACAATTTTCATGAAAATTTAGCCATAATGAAAAATTCATCTCAAAACTTATATTTACTCGTTAATGATATTTTGGACTTCAACAAGATTGAATCCGACAAAATAGAAATCGAAAGTATTTCATTTAACTTCAATGAATTAGTAACTGATATAGTAAAATCTTTAGAAGTAAAAGCCTCTGAAAATAAAAATAAAATCGATTTAAAAATAGACCAAAATTTTATTCCTAACCTTGTTGGCGACCCACTTCGAATAAGTCAAATTTTAACAAATCTGATTGTTAACGCGATTAAGTTTACAGAAAACGGATTAATTACAATTAGGATTAGTCAACTACTATTTAAAGAAAATATAACAACATTCAAAGTTGAAATAATAGACACTGGCATAGGAATTAACTCGGATAAGTTTGATGTAATTTTTGAAAAATTTGAACAAGAAGACTCAAAAATAACTAGGAAGTTTGGGGGGTCAGGTTTAGGTTTAGTAATTGCTAAAAAATTATTGCTTTTATTTAATTCAAAAATTGATTTGAAGAGTGAAAAAGGTAAAGGATCGAACTTTAGTTTTGTTTTAAGCTTGCCTGTTTTCAGTGAAGACAATAAAACAAATAGTGTGACATTTAATGATTTTCAAGAAAAAGATTTGGAGGGATTTAAAGTTTTAATGGCAGAAGACAACTTGATTAATATAAAAATTGCTGAAAAAATACTTTCTCGTTGGAATGTGAATGTTGATATTGCTTTAAATGGCACAACAGCAGTCGAAAAATACAAATCAAACAACTATGATATTATTTTAATGGATTTATCAATGCCTATAATGGATGGATTTGAAGCGGCTGCCATAATAAGGGGGTTAAACTCTAAAATACCTATTATTGCATTAACAGCATCTACATCTTATACTAGTATAGAAAAAGCGATGCAAATTGGAATAAACGAGTACATTACAAAACCATTTATACCAAGGGAGCTAAACATGAAATTATATAAATATTATAGATTAACTAAATAGTATTTTATTATATAAGAAGCACTTTTTGGTATTGTACCTCTATTAATTTACATATCTCTTTTTTTTTAAAAAATTAATAATCAAAATACCAATTAAAAATATCACATCTCAAGCCAAGTGAGGCCCATGTTGTAGCGCCTTTTATAGCGGTATTTGTTTCTGCTAATGGGTTGAAATCTCTATAAATAATACTTCCGAAAAATTTCATGTTGGTAGAAGGGTTTATTAAATAACCTAACTGTAAATCGGCAATAAAAACTTTAGTTTTATTACCTTGTCCTATTTCTACTCCAGTATCAAAGGGACGATTTTCATTGTAACTGAGATAAATGTTACTACCATAATTGAAATTATTTGTCGCAGTATTAAAATCCAATCCGCGTTCACCAACTATAACTTTAGCATCCGCAAAATAACGTCCTTTATGATAGCGAGCTATAGCCACAAGTTCCCTAAAATTCCCACCCCATTGATGTCCTAAACTCTGATTGTTATGACCATAATTTGTAATGGCTTCCAAATGTGAATATACATAAGGCCTAACATGATTATATTCTAACTGTAAAACTAAATTGTCAATGTTTAGCGCATTAAAATATTTAGCGCCTATTTGATACCCATATTTATTCTTCCAACTTTTATTTCCCGCTTTTATATCATTTAAAGAAAATTCATCAAGTAAAAATTGTCCATAAAAATTAATTTTATTATTCCATTTCACTTTGGTTGTTAAAGCCAGTAAAGCATTGCCACTTCTTGCTGAAGAACTAAACTCTACGGTACGATAAAAAATAATAGGGTTTACAAAACTCATATCAAATCCACGATTATTAGTATTGGTCCAAACTACCGATTCAAACAAACCAATATTCCAATGATTTGTAATATTGAGGCTTAAATAATGACTCGCTACGAATTTAGTTGCATAGGTTTTATCTACTGTTACTTCTGGGCGAACATCTTTCAGCCAAGTGTATAAATTTGTGTATTTTATTTTCCAAAAACTAGTGTTTAATTTGAAATAGGGATATGGACTAGCACCATCAGTTAGCAATAATGACCGATATCCATCGCCTATAAAATTCTTTCCATAACCCAAGTTCATGTTAACAAACTTACTGGGGGTATATGCTAAATTAGCTTCTGCCATAGGAAAATCATAGGCGTCTGATTTAAATTGTTTTGCTATTCCAATTCCGGGAATAATTGCAGGATTTCCTCCGTCAGGTTTAATGGATTGGGCATACGCATTAAAATAATCAGCAAACCTTCCTTGACTTTCATAAAGAGTTGTTGAAAAATTTAGTTCTTTTCCTAATCCCCCATTAAATTGAATTCCTCTCGTATTTATGTATGTGTAACTTGAAATGCTTGGATTACTTTTCCCAAACTGAAGATCAAAAATAGGGTTCAATGTAAACCAATAATCCTCTCCTTGAATTTGAACGAAGTTTTCATTCCAAATTTTTCTTCCCCAAGTCGAACTTTTATTCTTCAATATCTTTTTGTTTTCTTCATTTAGATTATAATATCGCGATACATCAGCATATGAAAATGGCTTAGATGCTGTATGATTATTTGCCCCTAATTGGTTCATAGCAGCATCAAATTGCGAATAATAACTGTGTGAAAATGGTATATTGATGTGACTATCATACTGAGGATTATCAAACTTGCTGTATTTAATACTATCTAATTCGGAAAGACTATTATATAATGGGTTGTTCTTTTCCCCTGAGCTATACTTACTTAAATTAGAGGTGTTCTCATTTTGAATATTGGATCCCTTTTGCAATGGAAACAGGATTTTAAAAGTATATTTAGCATATGTTGGTTTGCCATTGTATGATGGAGGCTGTACTTTGGGTATCGTCTCAAAAACCCTTTTGCATTCAGATATTATGGATTGATCAAGGGCATCTACATATTGTACTTTAAAATTTCCTGTTTCATTCACCTCAAATAAGACAATAATGTTTTCGTTATAGGTATCCGATTTAATATTTATTGGAAATTTGAAATTGGCGTAAACATATTCCTGTACTTGATTATAAAAGCAAGCTTCTAGTTCTTCAAATTCTAAATTTTTGCAGGACGGGAAAACAGGAAATCTCTGATTTGACCTTTGAGTGATCTGACCAGTAATGGTATAAGACAAAAAGAGGAAGATTAAAAATAGAAATGTCTTTTTCATCTAGTTAAAAATTTGATATTAAAATTGCAGGTAGCAATAGGTATTGAACAATTTTTTAAAAGACATAAGCTAGAATAATTTAAAATTTATGAAAACACTTCTTTTTGATGCAATAAATAGAAGAAACGCAACTAGAGCACCCGTAAAATTTGCTGCTATATCCATAATATCTGCATGTCTTGTAGTTGTTAGTACTTCTTGTAAAATCTCTAAGAGAATTCCATAAACAATAGAAACTGAACCAACTTTTAAAATGGTATAAATTGATTGGCCATTTAATCTTAACCAAAAATACTTTCCCCAAAGGAATGTAAAAATGAGATGAAACGTAAAATGGACATATTTGTCGGCGCCAGTAACAGCAATTGATGGCAAATTGTTAAATCTAAACAAGCACAAGATTGCGATTAACAAAGTCCAACATAAAGCTATAACTAGAATTGCCTTTTTAAGCGCCAATGAGTTGCTTGTAGCCTTCACTCGAAAGTAAATGTTCTAATTCATCGGGATTTAAAATCTTAATTTTAACCATCCACCCTTTTCCATAAGGATCTGAATTCACATTCTCTGGATTTGATTCTAAATCTTCATTAAACTCTATAATTTCCCCTGACATAGGAAGAAACAAATCTGAAACGGTTTTTACAGCCTCTACTGTTCCAAAAACTTCATCTTTTTGCAAGGTTTGGTCTAACGTTTCAACTTCTACATATACAATATCACCTAACTCTTTTTGTGCAAAATCAGTTATTCCAACAGTAGCAAAATCGCCATCAACTAATACCCATTCGTGGTCTTTAGTATATTTTAAATTACTTGGTATGTTCATTTTTATTTTTTTTTAATATGCAAAGATAAAATTTGAAATGATAATATTATTAGTTTCCAAAATTATATCTCATCGTAAAACCGGCTCTTATGTTTGTTAAAGGAAAAGATGTTGATATAACAGGTCTTGAAAAAGAATGATCATAGAAGAAAATAGCTGTTAAATTTTTACTCAACGAATAATCAGCGGTCAACTTTGCTGACCAAATGTTTTGTCCACCACCAAGTTGATTATTATCATAATCTAAATAACGTACAATTGTTTTGCTATTCCTATATGAAAAATCTACTTTCAAATTAATATCACTCTTAATTATTCCTGTTGGATTATCTGCTAGTTGAGAAGAGAAAATAACATCTTTAAAACGATATCCAAATCCAATAATATATTCTTTCCCCTGCACTTCCGTTAATAAATTATTATCAAAACTCAATGACAAACTTCTATCTTTCTTAATTTCAGCTAATATTTTAAAAGCGCTTTTCATCTCAAAATCTATTCGAATAAGTGGGTTGAATTGCTCAACTAAATTAACATTTGCTATAATAGTCCTATTATAAAAATTACCAATTCCACTGTTATCTTGTGTTGGAACATTTGGATTATAATCTAAGTTAGAACGAAATGAATTTAAAGTATAAGAAGCTCTGTAAGCATGTTGGATAGAAAATCTCTTAAATCTATCTTTAAAAAACTTATATCGCATGAGTCCGCTATATTTCATAGTCCAATTTGGAATCGGAAAATTTCTAAATGCGTCAAGTGAAATTCCTTTTGCTGATTCACCACCTGCAGAACCAAACATTCCGGTATAAGCAGCTAGGAATGCTGGTGTCAATACTGCCTGATTGTTTTTTCCAAAGCCAATTGGATAGCCTTCATTGGCAGTATAAAAGGCAAACTTTCCTGGCTCCAAAACTTGATCAGGAATTGGGTTGAGAATATCGCCATAACGCCCTAAATTACTTGTGCCAGCCTGTAATGCCAACCTATTGGCAATAATTAATCTATTATCTCTAAAATCTTGAAAAGAAACAGAACTCATCTCATCACTAGATTTAAAAGACGTTTTTAGCATTACTGTTGAAATTGAGAAATTACCAAAACTGTAAGGCGATTGCGATTGATAATAGTTACCATTAGCATCTGGAACTGTAGTAGCATTATATTGCTCTGAAAAATTATTTGCAAAAGTTCTATCTGCTGCCAGATCAATTTTAAAATCGGGAAACAAATCTATGTTAGCGGTAATATTTAAAGTTTTAGTAATTGTTTGAGTAAAGCTTTGGTTAAATTCGGTATAAGTTGTTAACCAACCTCTTTTGGCCGCTTCATAACGCACATCTTCTTGACCACCAAAAACAAAAGCTAAAGATGGCTTCGTTGATCCGAAGAAACCTAAACCTGGTAAAAACCCTGGCAAAATAGTTCCCTCGTTTTGCGTGTAATTAACTTGTATATTTTTAACGCTTGTTATCACTCCTTTTAAGCCATCTAAAAACAAACTTGTTGAATTTGTATTTTGCGTATTTGTATTAACAATTTTTTCACCTGGCTTTGGAATTGTTGCCGGCTTTTGAGTTGGTTTAGCAGTTTTTTTTCCAAGTCCTATGTACTTATAAAAAGTT
>Ga0208951_1000191_pt1 | contig 26808 bp, 24 predicted proteins | sample GreLakmeMI27MSRF_FD_187702 | JGI IMG/M metagenome (GOLD analysis project Ga0208951, IMG submission 187702) | Freshwater lentic microbial communities from great Laurentian Lakes, MI, USA - Great Lakes metaG MI27MSRF (SPAdes) | ecosystem: Environmental > Aquatic > Freshwater > Lake | place: Great...
CAAACAGACCCGTTTTGTTATTCAGAAGATGTGTGATCGTCGTGCTGGAAGTCAAGGCGGCTGTGTTTGCTGCGAGAGTATAGACCGGATTGATGCCTGACTCGGTATCGAGCGTGTATGGAGTTCTAACACCATCACCAAGACAAACATCAACGAAAGCGCCCGTGTCAAATCCATACCGATTCGTATCGTACCATGTCTCCTGAGATGGTGCCGAAGGTTGGTTATAGAACCCAGTCCTGGAAGCCATCGCCTGAACTGACGTCGTATCACTTGGTGGTGGAAACGAGTGTGCTGAGACATTCACAATCTTGACCCAAAGATCGCCGACAGTATCCTGGATGCTGTTTGGAAGATTCACGAAAAAGTTGTTTGGAAATCCAGAAGTCTTGTCACGTGAGCGAACAATGTATGGTAGGTCAAAAAGGTTGAGCGACTTTTGCAGGAACGTTTCATAGCTGTACGTGAGTGTCCCACCTGTGAGGCTCATTCTACTATACGGCTGGGATAAAAGAATCGTCAGGGTAGGGAGGGTGTGTATCAGGTGGCTTGAAATCAAACCTCAACGTGAGGTTCCAAGGCGATCCGTTGAAGTCGATGTCTAGTCCGTTGTCGTCCAGAAATCTGACTTCGATGTCTCCGATCGGTGACCAGTACATCTGCTGAGCGAAGTTGTCTTCGTAAAATATAGTCGATCCGAATGACTTGTTGACAGGAATGCGTGTAAGAACCGGTGTTCCACCGTCGAGCTGACGGACATAGAAGTTTGTCAAGACGTATATGTTTCGCGTGCCACGTAGTTCCACTCCAGCATCACTCTCGACCGAGTTGGTCTTCGGAAACTCAATATCAAGCGTAGTCGGGAAAACACCGTTTGTCGCATTCACGAAACCCATTTGTGACGCAAGAGTCCCAGGCTTCAAGTAGAAGTAGTCCAGCCCGGTCACATTCGCAAAGTAAAAGCGAAACTTGTTTCGATTCTCGTTGTATCGTACGAAAGCTGTAAATGGCGAGGTCACTCCTGCAAAGAAGCCCGAAAGGCTTACCAGGCTGACAAGGTCTGTCGCTGAAAACTGACCTTGACCAATGTCCAAACTAGTGGTTGTCTCGGCTTGACCCGTGACGCGATACACAAACTCCAGGAGACCGTCTCTTACGTTGTAGAATGAGACTGGCAAACTCGCTGACGTTGCACTGATGTACTGCGAATACGCCCGAGGTGTCACGGTTGGGCTTGCGTTGGTGTAATAAGCAGAGTTTAAGTTCACCTCAAACGGCGGGAAATAGTTACTCGTCTGCATCTGATTTAGGTTGAGGTTTTATGAAAACAGGGTAATCGATCTTCTCAGGCTTAGTTAGAAGCGTTTGAGCGCAAGCTTGATGGGACTTCCTACTATGTGCTTAAACGAGTCGAGAGTCTCGTTCTTCACGTCACTCCATACACACCTTTGGCAGGCGCAAAGAAGGCAGATCTCCCAGACTGGATCGCAAACAAGAAGGCTGTCATCAACATCAACAACAACGACGATCGTTGTTTGGAGTGGGCGTTACTATCTGCTCTTTACCCGGTTGAGAAGGATGGGCAGGAGACCTCAAAGTACAAAAAGTTCCTCGGTGATCTGGACTTTGGAACCATTCCATTTCCGGTCAAGGTAGAGCATCTTGCGCGAGTAGAAAAACTCAACAACATCCAGATCAACTGCTATGGCGTCGACGAGAAAGCTAAGAAGATATACCCGATACATCCCGCGAACGCTCACACAGGAACGAACATCATTCAACTTCTGATCTATGACGGGCACTATATGTGGATCAAAAACTGGAATCGACTCGTGCGGACTCAAGGAACGCACAAACACATCTGCCCCATCTGCATCAGCGCTTCATTCAAGAACCAGAAGAATCTCGACCGACACATCGAGACCTGCGCTCAATTCGAGGCGGTTCGAACGAAAATGCCTACTGCAGGATGTATAGAGTTCAAGAATCATCATCATTCAAACAGGGTTCCTGTCGTCGTCTACGCCGACTTTGAGTCTATTTGCGTCCCTGTAAATGTCAAGGCTTACTTTCAAGAGCAAAAACCTGCGAGTGTGCGCTGGCGAGTAGTGGTTGCAGAAGGTGTTGAGATCCCAAGCCTTGAGACCGATGGGGACTATGTCGGCGAAGATGCGGTCAAGGATTTTGTCAAGGCGATGCGACGTGTGAGTGAGTTGTGTTTCCCAGTGTTCAAAGAGCCACCTTTGCAGACATAAAAGTACCACCACTTTCGTTCCCAAAAGTCAAACCACTTTCTTTAAGTTCAACCATTTTCCAACCAATGCGTTTCATCTCTCGTGTGTTTGTTTTCCAACCAAAAACACGAGTGTTCAACTTTGTTCAAATCCCGCCAGAGGTGCTCTCTTCCTAACACACGCCTCGCTCCAGTCGCAGGCGCTCATGTTGATGACGAAGCCGCGGTCGGGGCCACTGCTTGAATACTCGGGCTTCGAAACGCACAGCAGCTCCTCTGGCGCGCCCGGTGCGGCGATGTACAGCGACACGCCCAGCGCTCCGACGTGCGCGTGGCCCACAGCCAGGAACAAGTCGATGTCCATGGACGCTGGGGTGACCCAGATGAACTCCTGGTTGCTCGCGTTGAAGCCGTCGCAGGTTGCGCCGTCCAGACGAGTGCCCGCCGGCTCCGGCAGGCGGCAGGTGCGCGGGTTGTACTCTACTCCGCAGGTGAAGCCGTTCGACTGGTTGTACGACTCCACGGTGAGCACGCTGCGCAGCAGGGGCGCCATCGCATCCACAACCTCCGTGGCGTTTGCGTACGTGATGCTGTACTGCACAACGTACGTCACTGCCTCAGTCGCCCCGCCGGCATCGCACTGCGCCCCATCTGGGCAGCACTGCATGCCGCCGCCGCCGGGCAGTGCACCCGTGGCGGGGTCGCTGCGAATGATGGCGTGGTTATGACTGCCGGGAACATGCCCATAGTAGGCGCAGGAGCACTGGACGCAGCTGCGCACGTTGGACACGTTGCGCAGGTCGATGACGTGCAGGTTCATGCCCCACATGCTGTCCTCGTCCGCGCCCGTGATCCACGCCGCGCGCGGCATTGACGCGTTCTCCGCGGCGTGCTTCGTCAGGTTGTAACCAGTCACGGAATTGACGCCGCGGAATTCGGCGCCGCCGCCGAAGATGTAGCGCGCCATTTCGCAGGGGCCGGCATTGAAGCTGACATTGCGCGCCAGCAGGTCCGCGTACACGCTGCGCGTGGACAACAGCGGTGGCCATCGCACGCCGTCTTTCTCTACGATGTGCGATGCACCAGCGCTGTCGAGGACAACGTAGTGGTGGTTATAGAGCTGCGACAGCGGTGCAGAGGCGTTTGAGCGCCCGTCCAGCAGGTCCAAGTCGAAGGCGAGGATGGCAGCGCGTCCCAAAGGTCGACGAAGAAGCGTGTTTTGAGGCTCCGTCACCAGCGTCTCACCGGCAAGCAGCGGTCGCATAGGCAGGCGCCATGTCTCACGGAAGACGCCCGGCGCCAGCTGCTGCGTTTCGCCGACAGGCACGGAGCGAGCCAAGAGGGCCGCCGCATCTTCGACAAGGCCGCTGTGCTTACTCATGTTGTGCGCGCACGCCGGTGCCGCGGCCAGCAGTGCGGCGGCGGCGAGCAGCAGCAGGTTGTGGCGCATCGGTGAGGCGATGAGCGACGAATTTTGGCCTCTTGGGATCTGATTCGTTGACGTGATCAAGAGTTCCCCACGACCGGTCAAAGCTGCACCACCCCGGCAACGACGCGACGTGCGGCTGTACGGCAACGCGCTCACAACTCCCGCCTTAACCAGCACCATCCTCTCTTCCCTCGAGTCCGGTCGGTTCGGCGCAAAGACGATGTTGGCTGCCGCCCGCCTGCCGCCCCTGGTTTGCTTGTCGGCGCACGACCCGCCCGCCGCGGCGCCACCCCAGCGCAGACTGCGCGCGGCTGGTTGCACGCGATACACGCACAGCGCCAAAGCTACAGCAGACGTCGCCCGCGCTCGACGCCGAACGTGCTGCTGCGCGCTGCCACTGGACTCGCTGCTCAACAGCCTCACGCCGTTGCAGCAGGACTTGGCAGCGGCCGCAGTGGCTGCGATCGGGGCGCGCGTCTGTGTCAAGACGTGCGACCGCCTGGCGCAGGATGGCGTACTGGACCGGGTGCGACCACCGTCCGCGCCCACGAAGCTGCAGCGATACTGGACGCGGAGCAGCCCGAGGTGCAAGTGCCCGGGTGCTGTGCATGTTTCTCACGCTTGGTCCTGTCTGCCTCGCCACTCGCAGAAGCTCACCCGCAAGCTGGTGCACATAATCTGCGGCCCAGGCTTCCTGCTCACCTGGCTGCTCTTCAGGCGCGCAGCTGGTTGCCCGGGACGCGGTTTCCTCGGTATGACTCGCTCTTATCCGGGCTCGCAGCAACTCGACCGAGGCGCGCTACATCGCCGCGCTGGTGCCGCTGGCCAACGGCGTGCGCCTCTTCTGCATCGGCACCGGGCTGGTGAGCAACGAGGCGGCCGTGAAGGCAATCAGCCGCGAGGGGGACAAGAGCGAGCTGCTGCGAGGGCCGCTGTATTACGTTGTGGTGATGGTGTTCGCCACGATCGCCTTCTGGAGAGCCTCCCCGGTGGGCATCGTCGCCATCTCGCTCATGTGCGGCGGTGACGGTGCGTGGCTGCACAGTGATGGTGAGCGCTTGCTCGCTTGACGCGACCTCGTTCTTGCCCACCACAGGGCTGGCGGATGTGGTTGGACGAAGGCTGGGCAGGGTGCACAAGCTGCCCTTCAACCCCGCCAAGAGCTGGGCGGGCAGCTGCGCCATGTTCCTCGCCTCGCTGCTCTTTTCCGCCGCTACGCTCGCAGTCTTCCAGAACGCCGGAGCCTTCGCCGTCGACTGGACGCACACCCTGCCCGCGCTGCTGCTCATCAGCGCCGTGGCCACGGCCGTGGAGGCTGCGCCGTGGAGCGATGCGCTGGATGACAACATCTCGGTGCCCGCCGTCGCAATGCTGCTTGCAGCCGTCCTGCTGTGAGGGCTCGCCTGCGGAGGGCTTCCTGAGGGTTCGCTGGGGCTGGGGCACATACAGAGACATATAGAGTGTACGCGCGTGCTTTTGGATTGGCATTAACGGAAGGAGCCGCCGCGACCGCGGCCGCCCGACCCACCTCGCTGCATGGGCGCAACCCAGCTGGGCTGAGGCTTGTTGTCGACGTAATATCCCACGCCCTGCTTGCCCTTGGTGAAGTAATAGCCGCGCTTGGCGCCCGCGAAGCGAGGTGAGGCCAGAAAGGCAGCCTCCGCCACAGCAACACGCGCAGGCTGGGAGGCCGGCTTGGCCGCAGGCTTGGGCTCAGCAGCGCCAGGCGGCGCCTTATCGGTGCGTGCCTTCTTCTTGCGCGCCGGCGGCGGCTCGTCCTCGTCTTCCTCCCCGTCCCCAGCCGCCGGCGGCGGCGCGCTGAACAAAGGCTTCCGCGCAATGAGCTTCTCCTCGTCCCACTCTCGGCCCGTGGCTGGCGCCTTGGCAGCCTTGACAGCCTTGAGCGCCGCTTTGGACGCAGCAGGTGGCTTGGGCTCCCGCGGGCGTTTGGCAGCGACAGTCTCCGCAGGCGGGGCGCCTGAGCCCTCCTCCTCCTCGCCCAGCAGCAGCTCCCCGGCGGCCAGCTTCTCCTCCACCAGCTGCGCCAGCAGGCCCAGGTTCTGCTCAACCTGCTGGCCGGCCTGGCGCAGCAGGCGCACCAGGTCCGGTGCCAGCCTGGCGAAGCTGCGGGTGATGAAGGAGAGTGCCATGCCGGGGCATCCGGCGCGGCCGGCGCGGCCCACCCGGTGGACGTACGCCTCCAGGTTGGGCGGGAAGTCCCAGTTGACCACCCGCTCCAGGCCGGTGATGTGCAGCCCCCGGCCGGCAACGTCTGTGGCCACCAACAGGGGCAGCTGGCCGCACCGAAAGGCTGCCAACACCTGCTCCCGCTCCTCCTGGGTGCGCGAGCCGTACAGCAGGCCCGCCTGGTGTCCGTGCCGCTCCAGCAGCGTGGCCACGAAGCGCGCAGTCTTGACGGTGTTTGTGAAGATGAGCACCCGCGCGCGGCTGCGCGCCCCGACAGCCTTCTCCTGCTCGCGCAGCAGGTCCAGGAAGCGCAGCAGCTTGCGAGGCTTCTTGTGCTCCGCGCACAGCTGCACATCCTGACTCACCACCGCAGCGCCGCCACAGCCGCTGCCGGGCGCGCCGGGCTGCGCGTGCGGCGCCGCCGGGGGCTGCTCCGCGCCGCCGCCGCCGCCGTCGCAGCCCCGCTCCCCAGCCGCAGCACCCACCACGCGCGCAGGGCTGCTCAGCCACTCGCGCAGCGCGGATGCCAGGAAGGACGGCATGGTTGCCGACAGGAGCAGCGTCTGGTGGGGCCGTGGCAGCGCGTCGCGCAGCACGGCTGAGTCGGTGCTGCACGCTGCATCCTTGAGAATCTTGTCCGCCTCGTCCAGCACCAGCACCGTGCAGCCCGCCAGGGACAGCGCGCCAGCCTCCAGCAGCGCGCGGAGGCGAGCCGGGGTGCCGATGAGGAGCGAGGGCGGTCGCTGCGCGAGAGCCCCTGCGTGCGCGTCCAGAGGCACGCCGCCGTGCACCGCCGCGCAGCTGACCGCTGCGGCGCAGCGCAGCGCCTTGGCGGCCTTGCGCGCCTGCAGGAGCACCTGGAGGGTGAGCTCGCGGGCGGGGAGCACGACGAGCGCGCGGGGAGCCGGCGGCTCATCCTCACCGCCGCCGCACGCCGCGTCGCCGCCCGCCGCGTGGCAGCGCAGCAGCGCGGGAAGCAGGTACGCCAGCGTCTTGCCGGTGCCCGGCGCGTCCGTGGCGAGCACGTCTCCAGCCGCGGCGGCTGCGGCAGCCCACACGCCAGCCTGCACCCCTGTGGGCTCCTTGTGGCCCAGCCGCGTCAGCGCAAACAGCAGCTCCGCCGTGACGGCGGCGCCGGGCGCGGGCTTGGCGGCGCGGGGGCGGGCAGGAGGCGGCTGCAGTTCGCCGTCTGAGCCACCCTCCGACTCGCTCTCGCCCTCGCCCTCAGACCCCGCAGCCTCCTCAGCAGCCTCCGCAGCGCGCAGACGCTTGCGCTGACGCCGTGTGGGCCCCGTGTGGGGCTTTAAAGCGCGCTCAGCGGCTGCGGCGGCTTCGTCCTCAGCCGCCAGCCCTGGCGGCAGCGGCGGTGGGCGGAAGCACGCCCCCTTCCTGATGCGGTGGTTGGGCCCGCGCTTCGTGCGCACGCGACGAGGCTTGCCGTCGCCCAGGTCCTTGCCTGCGTTCTCTGCACTTTCGGCCGCGCGGTGCTGCTTGGCGCGCTTCTTGGCCAGCTTGCGTGCGCCAAAGTCGGTGGTCATCCCTGGCGGACGCCTGGGCAGCAGGAGCGCGTAGGAAGCTTTTGTGAGTCCGTTCGTCCGACGGTCCGACGGGTTGTTGGAAAAAGAGGCGACCGTATGACGTGACCCCACGTTGGGCCCCCTGCGACCTGCGTTCTACTCAGGAACTCAGCCGCTCAGCCAAGTCGCGCCCTCGCCTCCTCACTCGAAACCTCCTGTCGCCGACACTCGCTGGGCGCTGGGCGGCGCAGACCTACCCTTGGAAGTATCGGCGACGGAAGTATCCCTCTGGGACTCGACGTTGGCGGCTGATGCCATGGGTCTCCTAGACTGCCTCTCTGGCTGCTTCGCCCCCGCGCGCTTTGGCTTCCCAGGCCACACGTTTGGTGCGGGGCGCGACGGCTCCAACTGCGGCGTAAGCTGCTGCGCGTGAAGCGACAACCGCAGCCTCGTAAATCCCACCCTCCCACAGCTCACCGCGCGCGCTCCCACTCCTCCTCGCGCGCAGTGACACCCTTGGGCTACGGCAACGAAGGCATCGTGTGGCTGGTGCGCGACGAGGCCACGGGCGTGACAAGCGCTATGAGTGCGTACCACCTGCTTGAAAGAGCTCACCAGGGCCACGCACGCTGACAAACCTCCCAGAGCTGGTCCGGCGCGGATTTACAACCTTCTACGCGGGCGCCATAGCGGACGAGGTTGCCACGCTGCAGCGGCTGAGCGCAGGGGCCGGTCACGTTCATGTGGTGAGTGCAACGATTCTGTGGATGTCGCCCACGCACCTTGGCATGGAGATGGCGTACGCGGCGGGCGGGACGCTGGACCAGTACCAGGCACGCAGCGGCGCGGTGCAGGGGGGCGTGCGCGTGCTGCCCGAGCACGAGGCTGTCTACTTTGTGGCGCAGCTGCTGTCTGCTCTCGCCTACTGCCACTCTCGGCGCATCGTTTTCAGAGATGTCAAGCCCGAGAATTGCGTGCTAGACGTCGCGAAGCCCCCAAGGCTGGCCATCTGCGACTTTGGGGTGAGCAGGCACTTCAGCAAGAAGGCTGCGGTCAGCATGCACACCATCGCGGGCACGCCGGGCTTCCTGGCGCCGGATGTCATGGCCCAGATGTTCGTGCGCGGCGAAAAGTCAGGCTACGACGGCCGCGCTGCGGATATCTGGAGTTCGGGCGCCGTGCTTTGTGCGTGCCCAGCCTTCTGGCAACCCGGGAGTGCCGGTTTATTACATACTGACGCAACTTCATCCACAGGCAAGCTGCTGACGGGGCACCTGCCCTACGCTTGGGACCACGAGCTCAGCGATACCTGGGACACAAACGCGGCGATGCACCGCGTCTGGGCAGCGGCGCGCGCGGCGCCGATGCGTGACTTTCTGGAGTCGCCGGAGCTGTGCAGCCCTGCTGCAATCGAAGCCATGGAGGCGATGATGCACTTCGACGGAGCCACGCGGCCTTGCGCCACCGCCTGCTTGCTGCTGCCCTTCTTTGCGGAGGCGCAGCTGCCGCCGCCCTACGTTGCTGCCATGGCGCGCGCTGCCGCTGAGCAGGCGGCCAGAGAGGCTGAGCACGCGGCGGACCCGCCTCGCCGGCTGGGGGGCAGCAAGACGTCTCCCGGGGACTGGCGAGATTGCAAGATGCGCGCCTTCGTGGCACGCGCCGTCAGGCCTGGACCTGGAGAGAAGGTGGAGCACCTGGCATTGCTGGGTCTCGCCGCTGGCAGCATGCGCAGCGAGGTGGGAAGCCCGCGGGTGTCGGTGGATATGACGCCGGAGCGGTGCCTCTCGCCACCCGCGAGGCTCATGGCCGACGCGATAACGCAGTCGCCCTCGCGGCCGGCAAGCTGCGCGCAGCTAGACGAGGCCGAAGCGCCGAACTCTACGTGAGTGACTGAAAATTTAGTCACGGCACGCATGCACCACGGCGACTCTCCTCTCCAGGCAGTCCCTCCTTCCGCCCTCCTTCTTTCGTCCGACAGTTCTCACAAAACACTGACACCTCCCCACCTGGTCTGTCTCCACCTCTCGTGCCGACAAGCTGTGCCATGTCTCGCGCGGCGCTGGACAAGCGCTTGAGCGCGCCCGTGTCGCTGGGCGGTCTCTTCGGCGGCGGCAGCAGCTCTGAGGAGGACGCGTTCGACAACGAGGCGCAGGAGGCTGTGGTTGTGGTTGGCGGTGAGACGCTGCGCCTGTTAGAGCGCCCTTTCCACCCGCTCAACGCTAATGCGGTGTGGCCGGGCGCCTACGTGCTCGCCGACTGGGCTGTGGAGAACCACCTACGGCTGTCCGGCAAGCGCCTCATTGAGCTGGGCAGCGCCACGGGTGCTTTTGCGCTCTTCGCCGCCCGCCGCGGACTGTTCCTCACCACCAGCGACTGCGACGACGACGAGGTGGAGCACGCCATCGCCGCGAACTTCGCGCTCAACAACCTGCCGCCGCTGCCGCACCTGGCGCACTCCTGGGGCACTCTGGTGCCGCCCTGGGCGCGGGGAGCCTTCCACTACGTGCTCGCCTCCGACATCCTCCTCTACGTCAAGTCTTACCCGGCGCTGGTGGACACCCTGGAGGCGCTGTGCTCCCCCTGGGAGGGGCGCCTGGGCGCGGTGTGCGTCATGTCCTGGCAGCGGCGGCTGAGAGAGTCGGACGAGTTCTTTGCACTGGCAGCCAGAAGGGGATTCCGGGTGGTGCATTTGGGAAGACTGGTCTATGAGCTCACTTGGACTCTCCCGGAACTGGACTAGAGCTCGTCGCAAGCAATGCTGCCGCTGTCACTCCCGCTGCCACTGTCACTGCCGCTGCTATAGCTCCCGTGCGGCGTCTGCGCGAGGTGCGCGTCTTCGCAAGCGGCTTTGTCGCAGAGGAATGCCGCTTCGCAGGCTGTGCAGGCATGCAGGCAATCCTCCGCTGCCGCGCCGCAGACGGCGCATCGCACGAGCTGAAGCATCGCCTCTGCCGCGTCAGTGGAGCCCGCCTGCGCCGCTTTATGCAGCCACGCGCGCGCGCGCCCGACGTGAGGCCGCACGCCCCGCCCGTCCGCGTACGCCCGCCCCAGCGCAGCCTGCGCTGCGGTGCGCCACTCGCTGCTCTGCGGCTGCTCGGCCGCCCAGCGCAGCATCTGCGCCGCGTGGCCGTGGTCGCCCGCCGAGCTCAGCGACGCCGCCAGCTGCAGCTGCGCGCCCGCGTGGCCGCCGACGGCTGCGCGACGGAGGCGCAGCTGGTGCTCCGTGTCCGCGTCGCCGCTGGGGGGGGGCAGCAGGCGGCGGCAGGCGGCGCCGACTGGGGCGTAGAGCAGGGACAGCTGATAATCCGCCTCTGCGGTCCCCCCGGTTCGGCTAGATACAAGCAGCAGTCGTACCGCCTCATCCGCATCGCCCCGGGTGTGCAGCTGGCGCATGGCGAGCAGGAGCTGAGCCTCCGGGAGTCCCTCCGTGGCAGCGCTGCGCAGTAGCGCGTCACACCGGCCGTCCGACACGTCCAGCTGCTTCGCTAGCGCCAGCGCTGCACGGGATTCGCCCAGCTCTGCAGCGCGCTGCAGTAGCTCTGCGTCGGCGGGCTCGACAAGCTGGGCCAGGCTGAACAACGCGTCGCCAGCAGTCTCCCGGTCGCCCACAGCCTCAGCGCATGCAGCAGCCTTGGTAAAGCAGCACGCTGCTGCGTCGATGTCGCGCTCGAGGCCGTGCCGCCCCTCGCTTAGCGCCCAGCCCAGATGAAGAGACGCGGTGCCATCGCTGCCGGCGGCCTGTTCGCGCAGGTCCAGGAACGGGGCGCAGCGGTCGCGGTCCATCGCGCCGCGCGGCAGCGGATGCATCAGACGCGCAAACGAGTGATGCATCAGACGCGCAAACGTCGGGGGGTGGGTGAGTACTGGTTGCATCGCAGACCGGCAGGCAGACGGCCCTGGCAGACCCTCCCCTCTCTCTTAGCTCGCTGCTGTTGTGCCTGTGAGCCTTCTATCTGGCTAGTGTCTCTCTGGCTATCTATCTGGCTTCCTTCATCTGCCTAGCTCGTCACTCCCTCTTTTCATATAAATGCGTCCATCGTCTCCCCGGTCACGCGTCTGCGCCTCCGGGCGCGAGCAGACCCCTGAGCTTCTCCAGCGCGCAGTCGCGGTCCCTGGACGCCGCGTTGCGCTCCAGCATGCACCTAAAAAAGAGAGAAGGGCTGAGCATTCAAACTTGAGGCAGTAGACCGCAGCAACGTGAGCCACCGCACCTGAAAAGGTCCGCAGCCAGCAAATCGCGGTCTGTTGTCACCGTGACAAGGTGCCGCTGCACTGCCGCAACTGACTCCTCTTCCTGGTGCGTCACAGACGGCGCCCAGGGCGCCAGAAAGGCCCAGGAGGAGGAGGTGGTTGTGGAGCTCAGCTTTGGGGCGGTACCTCTCCGCGCCAGCTCTGCCATCTGCACCCGTTCCCGCTCCAGCGTGGCCACGCGCGCGGCGAGCGTGTCCCTCTCCGCCTGCAGCGCGGCGAGCTCGCCGCGGAGGCGCAGCTCAGCCTCGAAGCGGGTGCCGCGCTCCGCGCTGAGCACGGCTGAGAGCTGGGCGAGCGCGCGGGAGCTCTCGCTGCGGGTGGACTGCTGGAAGAGCACCGCTCTCTCCTCACGCAGCGCAGCCACGTCTGCGCGAGCGGCGCCCAGCGCTGCCGCAGCCGCGGCAGTCAGGCCGCTGCTGCTCTCCTCGGCGTCCGGCGCCTGCGTGCGAGTGTCAGCTCACTTCAGTACAGCCACGGCAGCAAGCGCGTGCCTGCTGGACGCGCAGCGCCACGCGGACGCGAGGGTAAGCAGACACTGCAGTCATGCTGCCCGCCCGTGCGCAAGACCAAGGGCTATCGGTCAGCGAGCTGCAGACAGCAGCGCTCGCGAGTTACACAGCTGTCACAGTGGAGAGACGGAGCTGAAGATGTGTCAAACAGTCAAACGCGTCGTCGAACAAAAATGAACGGCGTGCGTGCTGCGCGGGCGGACGAACGCTTCCACTCCCTATGCATCGGCGTGACTATGTCTGCTCCGGTCGCGCAGCAGGCGGGCGCGGGCGCGGTGACTCCCAAGGACGCGTACTTTGCCCGGATGGACGCAGCGATGGTCGCGCACCGATGCGAGGGCTCCTGGCTGGTTGTCGGCATCAAACAGGACGAGGACGAGGAGGAGGAGGAGGAGGAGGAGGAGGGCGGCGCGGAGCCGGTGCGCGCCCACACAGCAATTCCCGCCATGTCCCGCCATGCGCGTTCCACCTGGCCTGCACTGCGCAGCGCAAGTTCAGACGCGGGAGAGAACAAAGTCGTTCTCTGACGCGTGCCGCGCTCCGCAGGTTTACACAGCGGAGCAGGTTTCAACGCTGCGCCACGTCTTAGGCACAAACAGGCGCCAGGCAGCTGTCGCGCAGGCCATGGCGGAAGTATTCGGTATGGATGGCGACGACGACATGGCCTTCTTCAACACCCAGTCTGGCAAGTCATGCAGCTGCCCGCGGCTGCTACCCGCGTGAGCGGTGTCTGAGGCGTCGCCCGCCGGCAGGCAATGAAGCCATATTTGCGATAGAGCAGGAAGTGAAGAAGGCGCTGCGCAAGCGCGCGCTGCCGGAACGGTTCGACGCGCTGTTCGGCCTGACGTGGGCACTGCTGCAGCACGACTTCTGGATGATGGACAACGAGTGCTATGAGGTGGGTGGTCAGTGCGAGACGTCGCTGGCACGACTGGCGGCCGCCTGGAAGGCGCTGTTGTGCAACAGCGACGCGGTGCTGGGCATCGACGCCGAGTTCACGCGCCCTGGCGTGGAGGCACTGCTGGCGAAGCTTGCAGATGAGCTGGCGGGCGTTGAGCGAGGCGTTGAAGACGGCTACGCTTTCGACTGGCGCTGAGCGCGTGGGGGATGATGGAAGTGGATGGATGGACGGGAGGATAGAAGTCGCAAACGCACGCACGAAAGGAAGGACGGAACGATGATGGATGGAGGGAAGGATGGAAGTCCCAAGTTTCGGAACTCTCGCGACGCTGGACCCACAAATGGAAGTGCACAGTAGTGTGTGTGAAATCATCACTGCTTTTGCCGGCACGCCGACAGAGCAGAGACTATTTGCAGGCTTCCGGGCATGTGCTCCACGAACGCAAGCAAACTAAAAGAAGCTGGTGCGGTCATCCAGCACCCGCCTGTCCGGATACCCCTCTGCCAGCAGCGCGTCGCCTCCCGCCCTCACGCGCGTGCTGCCCTCCAGCCCCATCGCCGCGCGGTACTCGTTCTCAACCTGCGCGGTGTACGCGTTGGCCCGCGGGTCCGTGGCTGCGCGGCGGCGAATGCAGGGATAAACCGCCAGCAGGTCAGCGCGGAGATTGTCCACATCCACTGAGGAGGGCTTTCCATCGCAGATGAGCCGCCGGCCGCGAACCCAGGTGCAGCTCAGCGCCGCGCCGCCGACGCCCGCACTGGGGCGGCCGAGCACCAGGCTGCCGAGGGGGTCCGCCAGAGGGAGCATGGAGAGGGCGGTGAGGTCGTACAACACCACGTCGCTCTCTGCGCCCACGGCAAGCACGCCAGCCTTGCCCTTCATGTTGACCGCCGCGTATCCGCCGGCTGTGGCGAGCTTGACCACATCTTTGGGTTCCAGCCAATCCCGGTACTCGCCAGTGTCTAGAGTGTTGAGAAGCGCGGTGAGCTTCATCACCTCCAACATGTCTTGCCCGTCGGAGCTGCAGGCGCCATCCGCGCCCAACGCCACGTTCACGCCCGCTGCCAGGTACTTGCGCAGCGGCGCCACCCCCGAGCCCAGGCGCAGGTTGCTGGCAGGGTTGTGCACCACAGATGCACCCGCGGCGGCCACCATCGCAATCTCGCGGTCGTCAAGCCACACGCAGTGCGCCAGCGAGGTGCCCGGCAGCTCCAGGAAGCCCGTGTCGCGAAGCATGCCCACGCAGCCGTCGCGGCCAAAGAACTGTCGCGACTGCAGCGCCTGCCCGCGAGTTTCCAGCAGGTGCGTGTGCCCGCACAGCCCGTGCTTGCGACGCAGCTCGGCCCCACGGGTGATGAGCTCGCGGCTGCTTGAAAAACAAGTAGTGGGGCCGATGCTGATGTTGATCCCCTCCTCGGGGCAGTGGAACTTTGCAATCGCTTCCTCCCACAACGCCACAGCCGCATCCGTCTTCGCTGGGTCGTAGCCGTTTGGCGACAGGCGGAAGACGCCGCCGGCGCCCATGCCATCGCAGACGGACAACTTGGCAGCGGCCTCGGCGTTCCGGTCCGCAGCGTTGGGGCAGCAGGCTGTGTAGTTTGCGTAGTTGTCGCCCTCCGTGTCCGCCAGCATGAGCGCCAGCCACACGCGAATGCCCAGCTGTCGGTATGCGGCTACTGCGGCCGCTACGTCCCTGATGTCACGCACCCACAGGTGGTCTAGAATCGCCGTTGCGCCGCCCATGAGCGTCTCCAGACCAGCGTGCAGGCAGGAGAGACCTGGTGAATGGCGAGGCACGCGAGCGGTGAGGGGCTGAGAGGGAGGCGCGAAGGGTTGCGTCGGACCGATGAGAGAGGACGGGCACTCCGCAAACGCGTCCTCGTATCCCAGCAGCTTCCCGCCCTCCACGCCACGAGGCTCGTGGCGCACCTAGAGCGAGGGGAGCGACTCAGCGCCGAGAGCGCAGCAAAAGAGCGGGCGAGGATGCTGAGGGTCACGGAGGCGCTGCACTGCTATGCTGACACCCCGTGGCGCGCAGAGCGATGACGGCGCACCAGCTGGTGTATCCAGAGCTCCAGGGGCAGCGGCTTAATGAGACCCCTCGCCCAGTGCTCCGAGGTGTGCGTGTGCGCGTTAACAGTACCGGGGAGTAACAACTTGTGCTTGCCTTCCACAACAATAGCGCCAGCTGGTGGCGGCGCAGTACCCGTAGGCACCAGCGCCGCAATCTTGCCGTCCTTGCCGAGTGTCACGTCCACGGTGGCGTAGCCATGCCCACCGTCTGCGCTGTCGTCGGGTATCACCACTCCGCGTATGAAGAAGCATTCAGCGGACATGCCAGCGCCTGCTGGAGCGTGAGCAGGCGGAAAAGCGACGAGTGGGTTGATTTTTGACAAAATCCGCCGGTTCCGCCGCGCGTAAAGCGCGTATTGCATCGCCAGCCTACTTCTTGGGTTTGGATGCGGGCTTTGCGCGCTTGATGCCCTTAGCGGCTGTTTTGGGCTTTGCTTTGGACCTGGGCTTGCCTTTGGTTTTGCCACCAGCCTTCTTCCCACCAGGCTTGCCAGCCGTGCCCTCCTCGCTGTCGCTCTCCCCGTCATCGACAGGGCTGCTGTCCCCCTCGCGCTTGCGCTTGGCCGAGGCGCCGCGCTTCAGGGCGGAGCCGCCTCCGCTGCTTCCGTCGCTAAACGCAAAGCCGTCTTCCAAACCCGACTCATCCTCCTGCAAAGCCTCCCGGCGAAGCGCCATATACTCGTTCATCACAGCCTCAACCTGCGCGACGCACTTGAAAGTCAGAGCTGCTCTTCTCCCGTTCAGCTGAGCAAGTCTGTCTGCCAGGATATGGCACGCGCCTTCGCCTCTCCGCGCTCGATCCGAATCACCATGCAGGTTGTGCTGGGCAACATGCGCGCCTCGTAGATGACGCCCTTGAGGTCGAGGCGCAGCTCGTCAGGGCCTGCATCTTCAGAGGGACGGGAGTAGAAGCGGCCGACGGCACCGACGTCCCCCTCCAGGTCTACCGCGTCACCTTCACCCTCCAGCTCCACCAGCACCTTGGCCTTGGCCAGTCGGTCCGCGAAAACCAGGGGTAGGGCGGAGGGCGGGGCGCCCGCGGCGTGCGAGGCTGGGTCGGCAGCAGGGTGCGAGGCGGCTGCGGGCTTGGCGGCTGCGCGTGCAGGTGCCTCCGCGGGCTTCGCGGCGGCGCCCGTCGGAGGCGGCGCCGCAGGTGCCGCGTCATCGTCGTCAGAGGAAGACGAGGAGGGCAGAGCGCTCACCGCAGCAGCTTTAGGAGTGAAGTGACGAAGCCAGTCAGGCTCGCTGTCCGACGACTGGCGCTTGGCCGGCTCGGCGGGCGAAGGCGCATCGCCATCAGCAGGGCCCAGGCTGCCGCGCGCCAGCAAAAAAGAGGACATCACACGCTGCCCAGCGCGTATCGGAGCAGGCTGCGTGCGAATGCAAGTGCAGTGCAGTGGCGCGAGAGTGCGAGCCCAGCAACGCAGGAGGCGAGGGCTTGAAAGTTGGCGAATGATGCGTGGTTGCATGCGTTCGATCGCCCGACAGACACGGAGGAGCTGGTGGCGCAGCGGACTCAATGCATTCTCCATATAATAGCTAGTACACCAGCGTTTCTAGGAACGCGTCTGTGTCAATGTCGTCCGGCAGCGCTGGCGCCATCCCCTCCTCATCGTCAATCGCAGCCTCAGCGGGTGCTTCCACGTGCGCTGCAGCAGCCGCATCATGCGCATCCGCCTCTGCGATGGCGGCTGCGAAGGGCGAGACTGCGGGGCGCGCGTGCGGGGCTTGTGACCCGTGACTTTGGCGGCCCCACTGGGCGCCAGGACCCCCCCTCTCCACGTCGCTACCGCCGCCTGGCTCTGTCGCCGCGATGCCTGGCCGGGGCGCAACCAGCGGCGCGAGGATCTGCGAGGCGTGCGAGTGAGCAAGGCACAGCAGGTGCTATCCTCTGGCTGGCAACGCGCCTCCTGCGCCGCTGGGTCGCTGCCGAATGCCCTGAGGATGTCGTCGATGTGAAGCCTGGACGCGTCGTCGTTGCCGAAGATGTGCGCGTGCGCTGCTGCGGAGGCTGCGGCAGCGGAGAAGGGCTGACCTTGTCCGCCGCCAGCCGTGCCGGGCAGGCGCGGAAAGAACTGCAGGGCGCGCCGCGCGGGTCAGACGACGTCTGGTCAACGCACCCAGCGCACGCACCTCCAGGTCGTCTAGGTGTGGCAGGGGTGCGGCAAGGGCTTCGCCAAGCACCAGAAGGCGCTCGTCGTCGCCGTTGATAAGGTCTGCGAAACCCGCCGGATCCATCTGGCCGGATCCGTTCATCAGCAGCGCCTGGAAGCTGCCGGGAGGAAAGGGCAGCGCAGCGACAGCGCCAGCGGCGGCCCGGTCCATGGCGGGCCGCACTGAGCGGGCCGCCCCGCCGCCCCCGCCGGGCGCGGCGCGCTTGCGCGGCGCCGGAGGCTTGCGCCCTCCGTGCGGCGAGCGCGTGGGCGCGGCTGGCGGCGCTTGATGCACCGGAAAGGTGGGGCGAGCGGGCGCAGGCGGCACGGCGAAGACCAGAGGGTGCGGCGGCGGCGGCACAGCGGCCGGGTGCGGCTGCGCGAAACCAGGCAGCACCACCAGCGGCTCCAAATGGCGCAGCGGAGCGGCGCCGGCGTGCGACTCAAACACTTCCAGCAGCGTCCGAGCCAGCTTGCTCCCTGCGCAGCACGCCTGGCGAGCGCTTTCCCGCTCCAGCAGGTGCAGGTAGTGCGTGAGCACGTCCGCCAGCGGGCGCACGGACGGCGGGGCGCCAGCCTGCGCGGGAGGGAGGGATGGCGGGAGAGGGCGAGAGGGAGCATTGTTAGTGCTAACTTCGCAGCCCTTCCCCGTCCGCAAGAAAGAAACGCCTCCAAAGCGCGGCCGCGCGTGCCGCTGCGTGCGCCCAGCAGCTGTGGCGCTGCAGCCGGTGCGCTGTGTGAGGAGGGTGGGAGGGCGCACCGCAAAGACGGGTGCCAACACGGAGGCTGCGTCAGCCTTGAAGCCCTCCGTGGCTCGGTGGTAGCCCTCCCCTTGCAGGTACGCGTGCACCAGGCACGCAACCTCCGTGGCAGTGACTCGCCGAGCGCAGGCGGGCACTTCCAGAGGAGGAGCGCAACCCGTGGAGGGGCCCGCCTCGGGCGCGGGCGGCATGCTGCGCAGCTTCTTATGAGCCCACCGGGTGTTGTGGGCTGTGGAGAGGAAGTGCAAGAAGGGAGAAGACCCGCGGGAGTGAGGGAGGGCGCCTGACGACGGTGCGCATATTGTGCGCGCTCTTTGGTGGTTTCGCGCAAGAGAGTCATCTACGCCTCCTCCGCCTCCTCTGTACCTGCTGCTTCTCCGTCCAGTCGCGCTGTCACAGCCAGAGAGGGGAGTCTCGGCCTTAGACCGTTTGCTGGCTGCGGCTGGCCAACGCCGCCATGGCGCCGCAGAAGGCTTCGTCTGGCGGCGCCAACGGCGGCTTCAGCTTCGTGGACTATCTGGAGTCGCTTCCCGCCGCCAAGGTGGACGTGCTGTATGGCTCTCGTTGGACCTGCGCTGCGCTACTGCGCGCGCTGCCGCCGCTGGGCAAGCAGTGCGTGCTGCGCCTGCTGCACGTGGACGCGCCGTTGAGCATCGGTGCGTGAAGGCTGCGCGCGGAGCGCCGGCGACTGCAGTCTGCTCACTCTCACGTCGCGGCCCTTCCTTGCAGCCGAGCTGCGCGCCTGGGTGCGCGAGGAGGTTGTGGCGCAGCAGGACGGGGCGCTGCGCAAGCTGCGTTCGCTGCGGGTGTTGCTTCCCTCGGCGCAAAGCGCAGGCGGAGGCGCAGCGGGCAGCGAGCAAGCCTTCAGCCTGCACCCCTCCCTGCGGGCGCACCTGCGCGAGGCGCTGTACGACGTGTCGCCGCAGCCCACGCCGGCGCTTCCGGAGAGTCTCCAGGCACGAGGCTCTTGTCCATCTGCTTTGCTGGTAGGCACCCCTTCTGTGTCGCTCTTCTCACACTCCCTCTCTCTTTGCGCGCGCAGCGTTTGGCGCCCAGCTCCGCCCAGCTGCACACCTTGGCCAATGAGAAGTGGGAGACGCTGCTGCTGTTCCTGGTGGGCCAAGGCGAGGCGCCCGCGGCTGAACACGGCAGCACGTGCGCCCCCCTGCCCTCTCCCCCTTCAACCTGTCACACGCAGCTTACGCCTCTCCCACCCCGCTGCACCCCGTCCCCGCCCCCCAGGCTAGACATCGGCGCTCTGCTGCGCGGGGCCGGTCTGGTGGTCACCGCGTGCGAGGCTGCGCAGGCGAGCGGCGTGCCCCTGGACGCCGACGACGACCCAGCAGCGCTGGCCGTCTCCGACGCCGGCTTTCGATACCTCCTGCTGGAGCGCAGCCAGCAGCTCTGGCTTCTCCTGCAGCACTACGTTGCTCTCTCAGACGCGCTGGCGGGCGACCCCGCGGCTGTGCTGGACGTGTTGCTCCACCTCTCCTTCCTCCCTCCACACGTACCCCAGCCCGTCCCCGATCCCGCACAGCTCACACTGTTGGGCGACATGGCAACCCTGGGAATGGTGCACATCTTCGGCACGCAGCCTGACGCTCTGTGGTTTTGCGTGACGCCCCTGGCGTCGGCCGTAAGCGCGGGGCTGGCTGCCAGCGGAGGCGCGCGCGCGATGGAGGGCCACATCATCGTGGAGACCAATTTCCGGGTATACGCATACACCAGCAGCCTGATCGAGCTGGCCATCCTCAACTTTTTCGTGCGCCACGAGTACACGCTGCCCAACCTGTTCGTGGGTGCGCTGACTCGTGAGAGCGTGATCGAGGCCCACCGCAACGGCATCAGCGCTGAACAGGTGGTGAGCTACCTGCAGAGCCACGCGCATCCACATGTGGCGGGGCGTGTGCCCACGGTGCCGGAGACGGTATCGGATCAGATACGGCTATGGGCACGAGACACGCAGCGACTACGGGCGTCACCCGCCACGCTGTACGACGACTTCCCCTCTGACCGGGCCTTCGGGGCGGCCAAGGCGCACGCACAGGGCCTGGGCGCGCTGCTGTGGGCAGACGACACGCGGCGCACGATGGTGGCGAACCAAGAGGTGCAGGGCGCCATGAGGGAGTGGTTCCGCGTGCAGCGAGAGCAAGGCACGCACACTTGAAATGCTAAAGCTGCTCTGCCTTCGCTCTAAACCGCATGGCGGTCTGGCGGCCAGGGAGCAGCTGTGGCAGGCTGCGGCGCAAGCTCAGATGATAGTGCTACTCATGCTCGCCAGCAAGGTAATAGGGCAGGGCAGGATGGTCAGGAAGGCTCAAAGCAAGGTCCAAGCGGTGCGAGCGCAGCGGCTGTGTGGATTAGCACTTGTGCGTAGTTCTAGGTTTGTCGCAGATCGCTGCACCCGCGCTCGGCAGACCGCTTACACCTGCGGTGCGTAGGTCACGCCGTACTTGGCGAACTCGGCCACCTGGGCGGCAATCTGTGGAGCGAAGGTGTGTGAGCGCAGCGCCTTTCTTCGCAGCGCTGCACACACGCGCACCTTGGTCGCCGCAGCAGCCGCCTCCCGGGCCTTGGTCTTCTTGTTGTCGCGCATGCGCGCGTTGTGGAACGCCGCGCACTTGTAGCTGTGGCCACGGTCGGAAGAAGGCATCGCAGAAAGTGTAGGGCAAGAGGGAAGTGCACACGTAAACCGGCAGCGTTGTTGTACGATCTACTACGTTGAAGGCACGAGAAGGCTTGAGCATAAGCTTGTCACGCGTGTTTTATGTGTGCATTGCAGAAGGCTAGCGTTCCCGCACTCACAAGACGAACTTGGAGAGGTCGCTCTTGACGAGCGACGCCGCGCAGGCCTTGTTCACGGCAGCCTTGTCCACCGCCACCAGCAGCGGCCCCTCCTGGCCGCCCGCCGCGTGCGCCGCCGCGCGCTCAGGTGCGTAGAAGCTGATGTCCTCCATGATGCGCTCCAGAATGGTGTGCAGCCGCCGTGCCCCAATGTTATCCACCGAGCGGTTCACCTCGTGCGCCACTGCAGCCACCTCTCGCACCGCCTCGTCTGTGAAGGTGAGCGCCACGCCCTCGGTGGCCATCAGCGCCTGCTGCTGCTTGAGCATGCTGTGCTCAGGCTCGGTGAGGATGCGGTACAAGTCCTCGCGGCTCAGCCCTTTCAGCTCCACTCGGATGGGAAGCCGACCCTGCAGCTCCGCCAGCATGTCGGAGGGCTTGCACTGGTGGAAAGCGCCGGATGCGATGAACAAGATGTGCTCCGTGTTGACGTTGCCGTACTTTGTGCTCACAAGGCTGCCCTCGATGATGGGCAGCAGGTCGCGCTGCACGCCCTCAGAGCTGGCGTCGGCGCCATGGCGCATGTCGGAGGAGGACACGATTTTGTCGATCTCGTCGATGAACACGATGCCGTCCTGCTCCACGCTGTTGATGGCCTCCTTGACAACGGACTCCGGGTTGATCAGCCGCTCAAACTCCAGCTCCTCAACCAGGGGGCGGCACTCGCTGACCTTCATGCGCCGCTTCTCGGAGGCTCTGCGTCCAAAAGCCTTCTCAACCTTTCCGATGAGCTCCTGCAGCGGTATCTCCTGGCGACCGCTGGCATCCGCCAGCGCGCCCATGCGGCCCGGGCGGGACTCCGGGAGCTCAACCTCTAACATGCGGTCATCCAGCTCGCCGAGGCGGTAGAGCTCACGAAAGGTGCTGCGTGTGGTCGCAGACGCGTCCTCTCCCATCAGCAAATCCAGAATCTTCTCCTCCACCGCAGCCGTCACGGCGGCCGTCATGCGCTGGCGCAGCTTGGTGCGGGTCAGCACCAGCGCGTTGTCCACCAGGTCGCGGATGATCGTGTCCACGTCACGACCGTGGAAGCCAACCTCTGTGAACTTGGTCGCCTCCACCTGGGGCGCATGCACAGCTGTGAGCAGCCGCAAAGCGGTTGCAGTGGCAGCACGCTGCGCGCCTTGATGAACGGAGCGTCGGCCAGCTTGGCCAGGCGACGCGCAATCTCCGTCTTGCCGCAACCGGTGGGGCCTGCGGCCGCGTGTGTGACGTGTTAGTGCATGGCTGCGTGCGGTGGTGCGCGTGAAGACGTGCCTATCATCAGGATGTTCTTAGGCACGATCTCCTCCTTCAGCGGCGAGCCAACCTTGTGACGGCGCCAACGGTTACGCAGCGCCACAGCCACGGCGCGCTTAGCCTCCGACTGCGAGGCGGCGGCGCGGGTGAGAAAGAAGGGGTGGCGCCCGCCCAGGCAATGACACGACCCAACACTGGCTGTGCTTGAGCGCTAAGCGCTGAGAAGCACGCGCCTGGCCGACGATGTAGCGGTCAAGCAGCTCCACCACCTTGGACGGGGTGAGTGCGGTGGGTTCCTCTACAGCCAGGGGTTGCGGAGGCGGAGAGGATGGGCTGGGCTCCGAGCGCAGCGCCTCGACGCTAGCCCACCGCCGCCCAGAGACCTCCGACATGCACGCCGCGGCGCATTCCAGGCTGCCGGCTGGCCGCAGCGCGCTGCGTGGCGCAGTTGCCACCTGCACACGTGGCGCGTCAGCAAGGGACGCACGGAGCCTGCTGGGCGCGCCACGCACCAGCGCCGAGGCGCGAGCGAGCAGCGACACGCGCCGCATGAACGCAAGAAGGCGGAGACGAGAGCCGAGAAGGACCGAGAAGTGCCGCAGTGAGTCAGTGACTTGGCAGCTCGTCGAACAAACAGATCGACTCTTTCTGCGCGCCCACCAGTGGTAGCTGGTAGGGCAACCTGTGCGCATGGACGCCACCTTTGCGATACCCGTCGCGGGCGAGGCTCCCACCGGCGCAGGCCAAATGCCTCTTGCGGGGCACGTTTGCTTCGCCTGCGCGCCCGGAGAGTTGCCCTGGCCTGCCGTCGTGATGGATCAGGTGCGATACCGCGCCGTGCGGCACGGATGGCGTGCATGGCGCAGTGCAGGGTCCGTCTGCACTAAAACAAATCTTCTCCCTCTGCTTGCGCTCGCAGTCGCCGCTCTGCACCGTTCTCCACCCAGTGCGCGTGCGCTTCCTGGAGCTCACTATCGGAGGAGCGAGCGAGGCGGCGGTGAGAACAGAGGTGCGTAAGGGGCTGTGCGGGCGCGGGGCATGTCACTCCTTGAGCGGCCTCAATCCGCGCGCGCACAGCCACCAGCGCCGCGACGCGTGGCTGGCACGCTGGGCAAGGCGCAGCGTTGCTTCGCCTGCGCCGCCGCGCGCTGACTCGCCCTCCTCGCCCTCCTCGCCCCGGTGCTTGGCTCAGGACGTGAAGCTCCTGAACGAGTACCTGCCCACCGCGCTGCAGGTTTTGGAGCACGGGCACTATTCTTCGGCCGAAGCGAAGAAAGAGCTGCTCGCGCGCTTCAGCAAGGCGATGTTTGCGGCACGCGCGCTGCTTGCAGCCGCGCAGCCCCCTCCGCCGCTTCGGGTGCAGGCTGCCCGTCCGCGGGGCGGCTCCAAAGAGCTCTCCTCCCTGCTGGCCAGCACGTGCGCGCTGGGCTGGGCAGAGACAAGCGGGCGAGGGGGGCGCGGGGCGCGCGCTGCTGTGGTCAAGAACGCAGAGGAGTGCGAGCCGACGCCGACGGCCGCCACGGCCACGGCGCTGGAGGCGCTGGCGGACGTGGGCGCGGCGGCGGAGGTCGCGGAGGCCGCCGGCGACACGCTGAAGGTGCTGGCAGATGGCGCAGTGGCAGCCGCCTCGCCGCCAGGCTCGCGCATCAAGCGGCCGCGAGACACGCTGCGCGTGCCCGCCGCATCACCGCAGGCGCCGCAACCGCCCCTGAAGCGGGCGAGGGGCCACTCGCCTTCGCCGGCGCCCACGCCTGCTCGCAACCGGCGCCGCCCCGCCGCAGAGGCGACGCCGCGGACACCCGTGCCCGCCGCGGCGCCGCAGCAAGAGCCCGACGAGGCGGCAATGGCGGCGATGGGGACGATGGCGGCGCCCCGCAGGCGCATGCGCGTGCAGCCGGACGGTGCAGCGCCGCAGGCAGATGCTGCGTGGTCGTACGACCCCCCACGCGCCCGCCGCCCACCCCCCGCCCGCCTCCCGCTCTCCGCCCGCCCACCCCCCCACCTTCGCCTCTCCCGCCGGCCCGTGCCTGACTGGGCGGTGCGGCGGGGTCCGGGCGTGGCTGTACACCTCTGGGTGGTGACGCGGGGCATCGTGCGCCTCGAGCTGGTGTTCCTGGAGCAGTCGCCCTCCGGTGGCTTGCTGGTCGTGGCGCATCAACACACCGGCAACCCTCATGCGACTTACCGCGCCCCGGCGCCGCCGCCACAGCTCGCGGGGGAGGACCACCCCCGGGTGAGCCGCCCGCAGCGCCGCGCCGCGGCCGCGAAGAAGCGCTTCACCGTGGATGAGGATTCGGATGAAGATGAAGATGAGGAGCAAGCCCCGGGCTTCCGGGATGGCCAGGTTGCACAGGGAATGCCGGCCCCTAAGCGCCAGCGCGCCTCCACGGGCGGCACGCCCGCGCTGCTGTCGGCCCTGGAGGCGCGCGTTGTGGCGGCGCCGCCGGCCCATGCGCCCGCGGTGGTGCAGCTGCGGCGTTGCGACAATACCGTGGCCGCCACCGACGAGCCCCTGCGCGCCGCGCTGCACGCCTGCACCCTGTGGGCTGACGTGGGCTCCTGCGCCCCCGCGGACCTGCTGCGCGGCGCTGAGCCGCAGTTCTGGGGCGCCCTGCGCGCCCAGGGCGCCCTCATTGTGCGCCCCGCGGGCACCTGGGACGCGGCGCGCAACTGCAGCGCGCTGGCGGACCTCGCCTGGCTGCCCGGCTCCACGCAGCGCCTGCGGGGGCTGGTCGGGGAGTACCAGTACATCCGGCAGACGCTGCCCCGCCGCAACGGCGTCGTGGAGCTGTTTGAGAACCAGATCTCCGAAGAGCACCTCAACGGCGAGTACCCCTTCGGCGCGCTGCTGAAGGACGTGGCGGAGCAGTTCCGCTTCTCAGCGCAGCCGCTGCGGCTGCTGAGCCCGTCGGAGCGGGAGCGCCTGTTCCTGAGCCTCGTTCGCCAGGGCTTCCCGCTGCAGTACCCCTATCTGCAGGGGATTGCGCTGGCGGCGCACAGCAGCCGGCCCCGGGGCGAGGCCAGCAGCGAGGGAAGCCCCGTCAACGGCTGCGTGCGAATGACGCCGCCACAGGGTGCTCACGCCTGGGACCCCTGCGGCCTCGCTGTGCTGCCCGGCTCCATCGTGGTGGGCCTGCTCAAGGCCTGCGAGGCTGCCTGCAACCCTGCCCTGCAGCCAGACGCCGACGGCGACGGCGACGGCGAGCGGGGGGCGGGCCGCCTGCGCTTCCAGCCGCTCCAGCCGCCGCGGCTCCAGGCGGACGCGGAGCGTGCGGAGGAGATTGCGGTTGCGGGCGCAACAGCCGTCGCGGCAGACCCCCAGGCGACGCTGCGCCGGCTGCGGCGCAGACAGGCGGGCGTCTACCCTGACAGGCCGCAGCGTCGCAAGCGCGCGGAGGCTGAGCGAACGTCGGATGCCGACGCTGCAGCCGAGGAAGTGGACCTGGATGCCCCCCGCCTGCTGCCCCACGAGGCCGCCGCCGCTGCTGCGCATGCAGCCTCCCAGCAGCGCCTGTGGGGCGCGGGCATCGTGACTCCCTGGCTGTACTACATGGGCGCGTTCAGCTCCTTTGCGGCTCACTTTGAGGACTACGCGTTTGGTTCGGCAAACGTGCTGGTCGCGGAGCCCGGCTCCAGCTCCCACGTCATCTGGTACAGCGTGCCCCGGGAGTCCCTCCACACGCTGCACCTGTTCCTGCGCCACCTGCTGGGCGACCAGTACACGCTGGACGTGCTGGAGCAGCGCCGCCTGTGGATCGACCCCGCCGTGCTGGGCGGCTGGAACGCGCAGCGCGCACGGGAGGGGCTGCCCGAGGTGGCGGTGCACCGCCACGTGCAGGGCCCCGGGGAGTACGTCATCACCGACTATGGCTCGGTGCACTGGGGCGTCAACGTTGGCGTGGGCTGGAAGGTTGCAGTCAACTTCGCCTTTGAGGAGTGGGGACTCGCCGCAGCCTTTGTGGATGACGTGTACACGCGCCTGGAGCGGGAGACGGGCCTGCAGCGCAGCTACCGCTGCGCGCCGCCCCTCGCTGCCGACCCCCACGCCCAGCGCGCCCTCTGCGCGCACAGCCTCGCCGCCATGGCCACCGCGGGCGCTGCGCCGCTGGCGCCGCTGGAGGAGCGCGAGGCGGCGGGGCGGGCGGCTGTGCAGGCGGCGCTGTCGGGGGAAGTGATGGAGACACAGACCGACCTTTAGACGCAACCTTGCAGCTCAACAGTGTGGCTTCCGTGCATTCTCAGTCAACCCAATCAATGTGGCTCTCCTTGTCCAGCCGCTGCAGCACTTGGGCGCGCGTGGCGGCGCCTATGAGCAGCGGGCAGCGCGCCCTGGCCGCGGCGGTCCTCCCCGCAGCCTCTGGCGGCGTCGGCGCGGCGAGCCTGGCCACCGGCGCTGCGCGCAGCTCCTGTGGCAGCGGCAGGCCAGCCTCCAGAAGCGCCTGCTTGCGCGTGGCGTCCTTCCAGGCCTTGAACTCGAGCAGCGACTCTGCAGGGGGCGGCCCTCCTGCGCACCAGGCGCACAGTCAGCCAGCAGAGAGCACACGCGCCGACAGACTGCACGTGCCCTGCTGCGGCGCCGGGTTCCAGTCGCGCGTGACGCCAGGCAGGCCGCGCTTGGTCCTGGCCGAGGGCGCCTCAGCGGTCGCGTCGCCTCACCTCGCTCACACCACGCATGCACGGCGCACGCACCACACGCCACAACGCCACTCTA
>Ga0208951_1000192_pt1 | contig 26733 bp, 17 predicted proteins | sample GreLakmeMI27MSRF_FD_187702 | JGI IMG/M metagenome (GOLD analysis project Ga0208951, IMG submission 187702) | Freshwater lentic microbial communities from great Laurentian Lakes, MI, USA - Great Lakes metaG MI27MSRF (SPAdes) | ecosystem: Environmental > Aquatic > Freshwater > Lake | place: Great...
CGCGATGAAGACGTCGCGCTAATTCGCGCGCATTTCCCGCAGGCCGACGTCGTCACGCTGCCGGACAGCGGACATAACCCGCACTTCGAGGCGCGGGCCGGCTTCGTCGAAGCGGTGCTCGCTTAGGCCTGCGAACGCTGGCGCTGGCGGCGGTTCTTGATGTAAAGCCCGATGCCGGTGAAGAGGATCGCCAGGCAGAGCATCGTGCCTCCGCAGAGGATCAGCATCCTCATCCCCAAAGGATCGAGGGACTCATGGGCCTGAATCAGTGGCGATTCGTCGCCCGCGACCATCATCACCCAGCGGGCCTTCGCGCCCGGCTTGGTCTCGTCGACCAGCCAGAGGAGCACCGTGTGCGGGCTTTCGTCCGGTAGGCGTAGTAGGAAGTTGCGCGGCGAAGGCGTCCAGCGCCACTCCGCGCTCTCGAGGCGGTAGTCCTTCGCGAGTTCTTCCGGCGTGTGCTGGAAGGGCGAATCGGTCTCGAGTTTCGTGGACGAGGAGAAGTCCGGCGAGCCCGCCGCTTGCGTGAGCGGGAAGAGATCCTTGCCGGTCGAGATGATGAAAAGCCCTTCGGCGACCTTCGCCAATTCGGCGCGCTCGCGGATGTTGAAGTTCGCCTCCAGATCGGCCGTCACATTGAGAGAGCATTCGCCGTCGGCATGCATCGTCAGGCGCGCCAGGAGCACTTCGCCGTTATGGGCGCAGACGAACAAGGGGAGCACGAGGGCTCCCCAGGTTACGACCAGCTGGCGCAGCGCGCGAATCACTTGCGATTCCAGCGCAGTACGCGACCGAAGGTGTTCCACTCGGTCTCGAGGATATTGCCGTCGTTATCGAAAGTGATGCCGTGGGGCGAGGTGACGACGCCTTCGCGCCAGTCAGCCGGCTTCACGCCAGGGGTGTTGGTTTCCTTCTTCGTGCCGTTGGCGCCGGTGTTCTCGTTGGAGCCGAGGTCGGCGACCATCTTGCCTTCCTTGTTCCAGACCGAGACGCGGCCGGCAATTTCAGCGACGCACATCAGCTCGCCGTGGAAGGAGGCAGAGGAGGGATTACGCAGGCCCGTGTTGGCGATCATCTGCGGGTTGGAGCCGTCGAGGTCGACGTGGAACATGCGGTTGTTGCCGCGGTCGAGGCAGAGCAGGCGGGCCGGGCTGAAACGCGTGTCGACGAAGACCTTGTGCGTGTTGGCGAAGCCCTTGCCGTCCACCATCTGCGTGGGGCCGCCGAAGACCGACTTGAACTTACCGTCCTTGTCGAAGACGAAGACCCAGCTCTTGCCGTAGCCGTCGACGATATAGATGTCGCCGTTCGGGGCCACGTCGCAGCTCGTGAGCTTCAGGGCGTTGACGGATTTGCCCGCCTTGTCCTTGGTCTTACCCTTGTCGGCCGGGAAGGCGTCGGACTTGATTTCCATGACGACCGTGCCGTCGAGCTTGGCCTTGATGAAGCGCTGCTCGCCGAGCACCGCGCCGTAGAGGAACTCGCCATCGGCCGACTTGCGGACCGTGAAGCCGTGGAGCGACATCGGCAGGGCGAGGGTCTTTACGTACTTGCCGTCCTTGCCGTAGACTTGGATGCCGGCGTCCTTTTCCTGGACGCTGACGTAGATGAGGCCGGCGGAGTCGACGGCGATTTCACCGTGGCCGTTGCCGATGGTCTGCTTGCCGGGAGGCGTGCCGAGGAAGTTGGGCAGCAGTTCGTATTTCACTTCGGCGGCTTGGGAGAGGGAACACACGGCGAGGAGGGCGAGGAGGCGGAGGGTGGGCATGGGGTGATGAAGGGGTTGGGGTAGGGGTAGGGGGTGGGGTTGTAGGTGGCAAACGGATTTCCGCGTCTCTCTTTTATTGTCTCTCCTGCCCCGACCCCTATCCCTACCCCTACCCCAAAACAATAAGATGACCTCCCTCCGTCTGCTCGCGGCTCTCGCCGCCCTCGTCGTTTCGGCCTCTGCCGCCGAAGTGAAACTCGAGTCCGCCTTCAATGGTAAGGACCTCGCTGGCTGGAAGACCTCCGGCCCCGACGCCTTCTGGACCGCCGCGGATGGCGTCCTCACCGGCGTCAACGATCTCGCCTTCAAAGATTACAAGAAGGGCAATATGCTCTACACCGAGAAGTCCTACCAGGACGTCGTCATCGAGTGCGAAGTCCGCTTCAGCGGCGAGATCGACAGCGGTATCATGGTCCGCAAGGACGCAGCCGGTAAGAAGGATATCCAGATGCAGATCGGCGTGTCCCGTTCTCTGAAGAAGGACATGACTTGCACCTTCTACGTCGGCAAGTATCCCGAAGCCGGCTGGGCCCCGAAGGTCCCCGCGCTCTGGAAGAACGGCGAGTGGAACAAGGTTCGCTTTCAGGCCAAGGGCGACACCTACACCGTCTGGCTTAACGGCGAGCAGGTCACCCACTATGTCGACGCCGGTTACCCCTCGGCCGCTCCGGTGGGCCTTCAAGTGCACGGCGGCGTGCAGATGAAGGTCGAATACCGCAACATCGCTATCGGCGAGATCAAGTAAGCCTCGGCTGAATTTCGGTCCGAAAGGGCGGGAACAATCCCGCCCTTTTTTGTACATAGGAGCCGAGGGCTGCTCTTTTACGTGTTAATGAAAGGAAACCATCATTAATGAGACTGATTTCGCTCATATAAAGGCGTTAGTCATCGAGCTGCAAAAAACGCATATTTATTCGCAACCTGTCGGACATCCAACTGTCTCAAAGACAACCTCATACAGACCATGAAACTCCATCGAAATTGCGAAGGAAATCACCCCGATATTCTCTCCGCCCTCAGCCGCCGAGATTTTATGCACGTCGGCATGATTGGCACGCTCGGTCTGAGCCTTCCTGGCATGCTCCGCCTCAAGGCCTCGGAGATCGGCAAGGTCGAGTCCTTCAACGCGATGGCGGACGCCGTCATCCACATCTACTTGCCCGGCGGCATGGCGCAGCACGAGTCCTGGGATCCGAAGCCGTTCGCCTCACCCGATTACCGCGGCCCGTATACCCCGATCAAGACTTCCGTTCCCGGAGAATACGTTGGTGAGAAGTTCGTCAACATCGCGAAGATCATGAACAAGCTCACCGTCGTCCGTTCGATGACGCACGGCGAGGCGGCCCACGAACGTGGCACGCACAACATGTTCACGGGTTACCGCCCTAGCCCCGCCCTGAAATTTCCGAGCTACGGCTCCGTCATCTCGCACGAGCAGGGCAGCCGGAATAATCTGCCGCCCTACGTCGTCGTCCCGAATCAAAGCATCCCTGACCAGGGCACCGGCTACATGAGCAGCGCCTTCGGTCCGTTTGCGCTCGGCAGCGATCCGGCCGACAAAGGTTTCGCCGTCCGCGATTTGCTCGCCCCGAAGGACGTCACCTCGCAGCGCTTTGACCGCCGCCGCAGCATGTTGACCGCTGTCGACGAACATTTCCGCACCACCGAGAAGTCCGATGCCATCGGTGCGATGGACAGCTTCCAGCAGGCCGCCTACGGCCTCGTCAGCAGCGCCAAGGCCCGCGAGGCCTTCGACCTCTCCAAGGAATCCGACAAGCTGCGCGACGAATACGGCCGCAACACCGCCGGTCAGCGCTTCCTCCTTGCCCGCCGCCTCGTCGAGGCTGGCGTCCGCATGGTCTCCGTCACCTTCGGCGGCTGGGACCACCACTCGAACATCAAGGGTGCCTTCGATGGTCTGGCCCCGAGTTTCGACCAAGCCTTCGCTCGCCTCATCACCGACCTCCAGGACCGCGGCATGCTCAAGCGCACGCTCGTCCTCGTGAGCTCCGAGTTCGGTCGCACCCCGAAGATCAACGGTACGAACGGCCGTGACCACTGGCCACGTGTCTTCTCCGTCGCCATGGCTGGCGGTGGCATGAAGGAAGGCTATATCCACGGGGCCTCTGACGCCCTCGGCGGCGAACCCGACCGCGACGCAGTCGGCCCGGAAGATCTCGCCAAGACCATGTATCGTGTCCTCGGCATCAACGCCGAGAAGCGCATCATGTCGGACGGAGGTCGCCCGATCGATATCGTCAACGGTGGTCGGGTCATGACCGATTGGCTGACCTGAGCTGCCCTTGATTTTGCTCCCCGCCATTCCCGACAGTCGGTTGGTCGGCATTTTGCCTCCATGAAGTTTAGTCACCTCACCGCTCTCCTCCTCGCCCCGCTTGCCGCGTGGGCGGCTTACCCCGACATGTCGTCGCTCAAGCCGCACGGCGGCCAGATTGGCGCCGAAGTCAAGTTGACCATTGCCGGCGCTCGCCTCGATGACTTCGAGGACCTGCTGTTCTACACGCCCGGCTTCAAGGTGAAGAGCGTCGAGAGCCGCGCCGCGAACAAGGTCGAGCTCACCCTCTCGATTGATAAGACCGTCCGCGCGGGTAACCACGTCATGCGCGTCCGCACCAAGTCTGGGGTCTCGCACATGCGCCAGTTCTTCGCCAGCCCCTTCCCGAACATCGAGGAGAAGGAGCCCAATAGCGAGTTCACTGCCGCCCAGGCGATCGCCCTCAACCAGACCGTGGAAGGCGTCGTGCTCGCCGAGGACGTCGACTACTACAAGTTAAGCGTGAAGAAGGGCCAGCGTATCGGTGTCCAGGTCGACGCCCTCCGCCTCGCCGCTATCCCGCAGGGCGCGATGGACCCCTATGTTGCCATCCTCGATAAGGAAAAGTTCGAGAAGGCCGCCTCCGACGACACGATCCTGCACCGCCAGGACGGCTACTGCTCTTTCACCGCCGAATACGACGGAGAGTATTACGTCATGGTGCGCGAATCCTCCTACCGCGGCTCGGCCAATTCCTATTATCGCCTCCACGTCGGCGACTTCCGTCGGCCTGACGCCGTTTACCCTGCTGGCGGCAAGCTGGGCTCGAAGCTCACCGTGCGTTTCCTCGAGCCACGCGACTCCTTCGCCGAAGACGTCGCCCTTCCGACGGAGGACGATGCCGAGTTCGTGCTCTACCCGAAGTCGCAGCCGCCCGCGCCCTCCGGCAATTTCTTCCGCCTCTCGTCCATCGACAACACGATTGAAGTCGAGCCGAACAATGCGGCCGAGCAGGGCACCGTCGCCGCCGAGGGCGGGGCTTACGCGCTCAACGGCATCATCGAGAAGCCGGGCGACGTGGACTTCTTCCGCGTCGTGCTGAAGAAGGGTCAAGTCTTCGAATGCCGCGCCCTCGCCCAGATTCTGGGTTCGCCGCTCGACCCAGTCGTCACCGTGCTCAGCCCCAAGGGTAATTCCCTCGCCAACAACGACGATGGCGGCGGCATGCGACGCTTGGACTCCCGCTTCCGCCTCACCGCGCCCGAAGACGGCGCCTACCTCGTCCGGGTGACCGATCACCTTGAACGCGGCGGCATCAACTTTGTCTACCGCATCGAGATGGTGGCCTCGCAGCCGAGCCTGACGTTCGCCTCGCCGGACTACACCGTCAACGACACCAACTACCGACAGTTCATGGCAGTGCCCAAGGGCGGCCGCATGGTGCTGCTTCAGAACTTCACCCGCAACGGCGTCGGCGGCGACTATCGCTTCGACCTCAAGGGACTGCCCCCCGGCGTGAAGCTGCTTGAAGACGCCGCGCCTGGCACCCTGCCTGGCGTGCCGATGGTGCTCGAAGCCGCGGCCGACGCGCCTCACGGCGGCACCATCGTCACTCCGCTGCTCCAGCCCAGTGACCCGAACAACAAGATCGTCGGCCAGATGCGCCGCACCTTCGATATCGTCCGCATCGGCAACACCATCTACTATCAGGGCATTGAGGACCAGCTCCCTGTCGCCGTCGTCGACGAGGCGCCTTACTCCCTCGAAATCGAGACGCCGAAGACCCCGCTTGTGCGCAACGGTATTTTCAACCTCAAGGTCGTCGCCCAGCGTAAGGAAGGCTTCAAGGGGGCGATTCGCGTCTTCATGTGCTGGACGCCCCCCGGCGTCTCCTCGCTCGGCGAGCAGACCATCAGCGCCGACGCCACCGAGTGCATCTTCCAGCTCAGCGCCAACGGTAACGTCGACACCAAGTCCTGGAAGTTCGTGGTCCAAGGCGAAGCCGACGCCGGCAAGGGCCGCGTGTACAACGCCTCGCCGTTCGCCGTGCTCGCGACCGAGGCCCCCTACGTCGCCGCCAACGCCATCCCGCTCACGGCGATGGAAATCGGTACGCCTGGGCTCATGGCCACCCCATTCGAAATCACGCGTCCGTTCGAAGGCGAAGCGGTCGCCCAACTCGTTGGCACGCCCGACACCGTCCGCATCGCGCCCATTAAGGTGACGAAGGACACCAAGGAGCTCCGCTTCACCATCGAGACCGATGAGAAGTCCCGCCCCGGCAAAGTGGCGAACATGTTCGTTCAGGTCGACATCCCGACCGGCCAGGGCTTTGCGACCCACCGCATTGCGCTCGGCTCGATCCTCCGCCTCGACGTGCCACGTAAAGCTGCCCCCGCCCCGGTCGCCAAGGCGGCCGCCCCCGCCGCGGCCAAGCCCGCCGCTCCGGCCGCCGCTGCGCCTGCGCCAGTCGTGCTTTCCCGTCTCGAACAGCTCCGCCTGAAGAACGAAGCCCCCAAGAACTGAGCACTCTCCGATGTCTTTCCGTCGCCTCCCACTCCTCGCATTTCTCGCCGCCGGCCTGACCTCCGTCGGTTCCGCCGCGCCCGTCGCCTTCGACGAGGTCCGTGCGGTCTTCGAGGGCAAGTGCCTCGAGTGCCACAACCCGGAGAAGACCAAGGGCAAATTGCTCATGACCACCCGCGAGGGTTTCCTCAAGGGCGGCGAAAGTGCGGCGGCCCTCATCGGCGTGGCCGCCGACCAGAGCGAGCTCGTCAAGCGCCTGCTCCTTCCTGCGGATCATGACGACCTCATGCCGCCAAAGGGAGGCCCCTTGCCGGCCGCCGAGATCGATCTCCTCCGCCGCTGGGTCGCCGAAGGCGCCGTCTGGCCTGCGGGTGTCGTGCTCGTCGCCAAGGACAAGGCGAAGGAAGAAGCCAAGGCGGAGCTCGTCCAGAAGCTCACCACCCTCGAGAAGCTCGAGATTTTCCCGGAGTCCATCACCCTTGAGACCAAGCGCGACTTCCACCGCATCGTCGTCTTCGCCACCTTCAAGGACGCGACCACCCGCGACGTCACCGCCTTCGCTGACCTGAAGGTCGGCGATGGCAAGGTCGCCAAGCTCGACGCCTATTCCGTGCACGCCGTCGCCGACGTCGGCAGCACCGAGGTCGTCGCTTCGCTCGGCGGCCGTGTCGCCCGCATCCCGGTCGCCGTCAAGGAAGGCCATAAGGACCGTGCCGTCTCCTTCCGTCAGGACGTCATGCCGGTCTTCCTCCGCGCCAACTGCAACAGCGGTGGCTGCCACGGCGCCGCCCGCGGCAAGGACGGTTTCCGCCTCTCCCTCTTCGGCATGGATCCCGACGGCGACTATATCCGCCTGACCCGCGAGCTCATCGGACGCCGCATCAACCTCGCCATCCCTGAGGAAAGCACCTTGGTCGAGAAGTCGACGGGCGCCGTGCCGCACACCGGCAATAAGCTTTACGACGCGGATTCCTCTTACAACCAGACTATCCTCGAATGGATTGCCAATGGCGCTAAGAACGACGCCCCGAGCATCGCCAAAGTCACTGGCATCGAGGTCTTCCCCAAGCAGATTGTGCTCGAAGGTAAAGCGGCCACCCAGCAGATCACCGTCCGCGCCACCTATTCCGACGGCACCGACCGCGACGTGACCAAGCTGGCGCTGTTCATGTCAAATAACGATCCCGTGGCCAAGATCGACAAGGACGGCCTCGTGCGCTCCGGTGATCGGGGCGCGGCCTTCATGCTCGCGCGCTTCGACGTCTTCAGCGTCACCGCCCAGGCCATCGTCATCCCTAAGGGCCTCGTCTACGAGCGTCCCAAGGTCGCCGAGGTCAATTACATCGACAAGGCCGTCAACGAACGCCTGCACCGCCTGCGCATTGTCCCCTCCGAGACCTGTACCGACGAGGAATTCATCCGTCGCGTCTACATCGACGTGGTGGGCCTTTACCCGAAGCCGGCCGAACTGACTGCTTTCCTCGCGGATAAGCGCCCTGACAGGCGCGCGCAACTCGTCGAAGGCCTCCTGCAACGCAAGGAGTTCACCGAACTCTGGGTGATGAAGTGGGCCGAGCTCCTCCAGATCCGTTCCGACATTCCCGGCAACAACAACGTCCCGCCTTTCTACAAAAACGCGCTGCTCTACTACAATTGGATGGCTGCCGAGATCGGCAAGAACCGCCCGATCAACGAGATCGTCGTCGACTTACTCTCCGCGAGCGGCGGTACGGTGTCCGCCCCGGCAGTGAACTACTACCAGAGCGAGCTCGACCGCCTGAAGCTGTCCGAGAACGTCGCTCAGGTCTTCATGGGCATGCGCATCCAGTGCGCCCAGTGTCATAACCATCCGTTTGACCGCTGGACGATGGACGACTATTACGGCTTTAACGCCTTCTTCGCCCAGATCGGCCGCAAGGCCACCGACGACCCGCAGGAAGTCATCGTTTTCAATAGCAAGGGCGGCGAATCCCAGCACTTCCTGACCAAGAAAAGCGTCAAGCCGAAGTTCCTCGGCGGTGAGGAGCCGGAGCTCAAGCCGGGTGACGATCGTCGTCGCGTGATGGCCGAGTGGTTGGCCTCTCCGCGCAACCCGTATTTCGCCCGCAACGTCGCCAATCTTGTCTGGGCCCACTTCCTCGGCGTGGGCGTGGTCGATCCAGTCGACGACGTCCGCGTGTCCAATCCGCCCTCCAACCCCGAGCTGCTCGACGAACTCGCCGCGCGCCTGACGGATTACAAGTACGACGTCCGGCGCCTGGTGCGAGATATCACGGCCTCCGCCGCCTACCAACGTAGCTCGAAGACCAACGCCTCCAATGCCGACGACAAGCTGAACTTCGCCCGCGCCCAGGTGCGCCGCGTCCGCGCCGAGGTGCTGCTCGACGCCATCTCCCAGATCACCGAGACCCCGAACAAGTTCCAGGGCCTCCCGCTCGGCGCCCGCGCCGTGCAGATCGCCGACGGCGCGGTCTCGAACTACTTCCTGCAGACCTTCGGACGCTCGAAGCGTGAGTCGGTCGCCTCGACCGAGGTGAAGACTGATCCGAACCTCTCGCAGGCGCTCCACCTCATGAACGGCGACGCGGTCAACGACCGAATTCGTCGCGGTCAGGTGGTCGAGAAGCTGATTGCTGACGGCAAGAAGGACGACGAAATCATCCGTGAGCTCTTCCTGCGCGTCTTCGGCCGGCTTCCGGGCGCCAACGAAAACAAGGCGATCAGCGCCGCCATCGCGGCCGACCCGGCCGGTCGCCGTTTCGTCCTCGAAGATACTTTTTGGGCGCTGATGAATTCGAAGGAATTCTACTTCAACCACTGAGACCCGCCGTCCGCATGGTCGCCTCTCCTTCGTCGTATCGCTGGCTCACCCGCCGCTGCCTCATCTTGGCCGCCGGGCTTGTGGCCACCGCCGTCTCCGCCCAGGAGGCGCAGAAGCTGACCTACGACGACCACATCCGCCCGCTCCTTGAGAACAAGTGCTTCTCGTGCCATAATCCGGATAAAAAGAAGGGTGGCCTCGAACTGACCAGCTACAGCGGCCTGATGAACGGCGGCAGCGGTGGGGCGGTCGTCGACGCGGGTAATCCTGCGGGCAGCCGCTTGTGGACCATGAGCGCGCACAAAGAGGAACCCTACATGCCCCCGGAAGGCGCGCCGCTCGAGGCCAAGGACCTGGCGCTGCTTTCCAAGTGGATTGAGGGCGGCTTGCTCCAGGCGAAGGGCAGCGTCGCCTCCAAGTCCAATAAGCCCAAGGTCGATCTTTCCTTCGCCGGTGGCGCCGGCAAGCCAACCGGTCCGGCGGCCCGTCCGGAAAACGTTCTGCTTGAGCCGATTATCGTGACGCCCCGGACTTCCGCGGTCATCGCCATGGCGGCCAGTCCGTGGACATCGCTGCTGGCCCTGGCCGGCCAGAAACAGATTCTATTGTATGACACCGACAGCCATGAGTTGGCGGGCATCCTGCCGTATGCCGAAGGCTCCGCCCGGTCGCTGAAGTTCAGCGCCAACGGCTCGCTACTCATCATGGGAGGCGGTCGCGGTGGTAAGCTCGGGCACGCGGTGGTCTGGGACGTGAAGACGGGCAAACGCGTCGCCGAAATCGGTAAGGAATTCGACCAGGTGATGTCGGCCGATATCTCTCCCGACCATGGCAAGGTCATCCTCGCGACCAACTCGAAGAAGGTGAAATGCTTCGACGTCGCCACCAACGAGCAGCTCTACCTCATCGAGAAGCACACCGAATGGGTGACCGGCGCAGACTTCAGCCCGGACGGCATCCTGCTGGCGACCTCTGACCGCAACGGTAATGTCTACGTCTGGGAAGCCGACAGCGGAGGCGAGTTCTATAGCCTCGGCCAGCACAAGGGCAGCGTCACCGATCTCGCCTGGCGCGCCGATTCCAACATCTTGGCCAGTTGCGCCGCCGATGGCGTCATCACCACTTGGGAGATGAAGACCGGTAAGCAGGTCGCCACCTGGTCCGCCCATGGTGGCAACGTCCAGTCGGTCGCCTTCCTTCCCGATGGTCGTCTGCTCTCTTGCGGCGGCGACGGTACTACGGCGATGTGGGGAATCGACGGCAAGCGTCTGCCGCATGCCCAGGGCATCAAGCAAGCCGACCAAGTCGCCCGGGTTGTCGGCCTCTACGATTCCAAGTCTTTCGTCTCCAGCAACTGGCTGGGTGAAGTCCGCCTTTTTGAGAGCGAGACCGGCCGCGAGGTCACCCAGGTCTCCAGCAATCCGCCGAAGCTCGCTGACCGCCTAACCGCCTCCGAGAAGCGACTCGCTGAAATCATCCCAGCGCTCATTCCCGCGGAAGCCGCGGTGAAAGCTGCCGAAGCCGGCATCCCTGCCGCCGAAGCCGTCTTGGCCAAGCTGAAAGCTGAAGGCGAACCTGCTTCCAAGAAACTCGCTGAACACGAGGCTAAGAATGCCGAGGTCGCCAAAGGCCTCACCTATTGGCAGGGTATGAGGACCAAGGCGAAGACGGCTGCGGAAACGGCGACCGCCGCCAAGGGGATTGCCGACTGCCGCAGCGGCCTGACTTATCACGGCCAAGAAATCGCTAAGCTGAAGCCCGTCGCTGATGGCTTCCGTGCCGCTGAGGCCGCTCTCGCCAAGGCGCGTACCGACCTCACCTCCGCGCAGGCTGGCGTCCGCGGCATTGTCGCCGAGACCGCGGCGCAACGCGAACGCCTCGTGAGCCTCAAGGCCGCCCAGTTCAACGTGAGTGTGCTCACCGAGCAGGAGAATCTCGTCAAGCTTGAGCAGGACATCGCCGACCTCGTCGCCGGTAAGGCAGAGAACGAGGCTGCCAAGGTCTCCGCCGCCGCCCGCATCGAGTCTTCTCAGAAGACCATCGCGCAGAACGAAGGACTGCTCCCGAAACTGCAGACGGAGCTGGACGGGCTTACGGCTGAATTCGCCGTCCTCGATAAGACGCTCACGCCCTTACGCATGAATGAGTCTGCGGCCCTCGGCGGGATTGAGGCTCAGCAGAAGCTCATCGATGCCCAGAGCGAGGCGATTGTGCGCCTCGGACAAGATCGCGACGCCATCGTGGCCGTCGCCACCGCCGCGGCCAACGCTTACCGAGATCAATATACCACGCCACTCCGCGCGCGTCTCACCGAAGCCACGGTCAAGGTCGACGAATTGAAGAAGATCGCCGACGCTGCTAAACTCGCCGCCACCAAGGCGAAGGCCGGCGTCGCCGCCGCCGCTACGAAATCGAAGGATCTTGCGCTCGTCTCGGTTAAGGTCGCCGACGAGGCTAAGCAGGCCGACGTGAACCTCGCCGCGGCCGATAAAGCCTTCGGCGAAGCCCGCACTTTCGGTGCCGTATTCTCCTTCAGCTACTTCTCCCGCAAGAAGCAGACCGAGCAGCAGGTCACCAAGGCCAAGATTGCGCTTGCGAAGGCCAAGACAAGACAGGGCATTGCCGACCAGGAGCTCGTCGCCGCTAAGTCCGTCGAACAGACTCTCGTCGCCACGCAGGTCACCGCTGATGCCGCCGTCGTCGCCGCGGACAATGATGTCGCCCCTGCCAGTGTTGCCGTTGCCGCCATTGCCAAGGAACGCTCCATGCGTCTCGCCGAACGCGAGAAGCTCGCCGCCCCGGGCATCGACGCCGAGAAGGATTACGCCGCCAAGCTGCCCGCCCTCCAGGCTTCCGTGCAGAAGGCGAAGGATGGTCTGCCCATTCTCGAGAAGGCGCTGGTCGCCGTTCGGGCCCAGTTGACCGAGGCCGGTAAGCCCGTGGAGGCCAAGCGTCTCCTCGTGGATGCCGCCGCCAAGACCCTCGAGCTCACCAAGAGCGAGAAGGCTAATGCCGAGAAGGCGCTCGCCGCCGCCCAGAAGGATATCCCGCAGCGCGATAAGAATCTCGAGGAGATCGCCAAGTCTTACGCCGAACTCACCCCGCAGGTCGAACCGATGAAGGCCAAGGTGAAGGCCGCGCAGGATCAGTATTTCGCGATGCTGCCTAAGCGCGAAGTGGCGAAGAAGAATTGATAATAAGGGGCAGCACCGCGTGCTGCCCTAGGTGCAAAAGTGCAAATCGGCCTACGGCCTGTGCAAAAGTGCAGAGGTCGGAATCGTTTCGGGTGACAGGTGGCGGCCCCGGGTGGCAGGTGGCGGGAATAGTTTCCCGCAGGGAAGGGTGATTTGACTCCACCACCCCCGACCCCTACCCCTATCCCTACCCCTAAAACAATGCTCTCCCGTCGTCGTTTCTTGGAATCTACTTTCGTGGCGGCCATCGCCGCTTCGCTTGGCGCCGCTGAAGGTAAGCGCGCCCCGCGCGTGGTGCTGCGCTCGTCGTGGCAGACGGTGAATATCGGGGACATCGCGCACACCCCGGGCATGCTCGTACTGCTCGAGAAGTATTTCCCTGAAGCCGTAATCACTCTCTGGCCTTCGAACGTCGATAACGGCGTGAAGGAGATGCTGGCGGCCCGTTTCCCGAAGCTGCAGTTCGTCGGCCCCAAGACCGACGTCGCCAAACTCTACGCCGAAAATGATTTCCTCCTGCACGGCTCCGGTCCCTCTCTCGTCGGCGAGAAGCAGGTCGCGCTGTGGCGCCAGCAGGGCCCGAAACCTTACGGCGTCCTCGGCATCACCCAAGGCCAGCCGACTTCCGAGACGGTCAAAATCCTCAGCGATGCACAGTTCGTTTATTTCCGGGACTCGATCTCGCTCGCGACCGCCAAGGCAGCCGGAGTAAAATGCCCGGTGATGGAGTTCGGTCCGGACGGAGCGTTCGCGACCGACCTGCGCAACGAGGAGAAGGCCGAGGCCTTTCTGCATGGCTGGGGCCTCGAGCGGGGCAAATTCCTCTGCTGCATCCCCCGTTATCGCATCACGCCCTATTGGACGATTCACAAAGAGCGCGTCTTTGATCCCGTGAAGCAGAAGCGTAATGACGAGATGAAAGAGCATGACCATGCGCAGCTGCGCGCCGCGATCGTCGCGGTGGTCAAGCAGACCGACCTTAAGGTGCTCATCTGCCCCGAGGACCGCACCCAGATGACCTTGGGCAAGGAGATCCTTTTCGATAAGTTGCCCGATGACGTGAAGGACCGTGTCGTCTGGCGTCAGGATTATTGGCTCACCGACGAGGCGCTGAGCGTCTACGTCCGGAGCGCCGGACTCTTCGGCAACGAGATGCACTCGCCCATCATGTGTGTCGGTAGCGGTATCCCCGCCATTGTGTGCCGCTGGGCCGAACAGACCTCCAAGGGCAACATGTGGAAGGACATCGGTCTCTCCGAATGGCTGTTCGACCTCGACGACGAACCGCAGCTCGCGGGCATCGTCCCGGCCGTGCTCGCCATGGCCAAGGACCCTGCCGCCGCGAAGGCCAAGGTCGTCAAGGCCCAGGCTATCCTGCGCGAACGTCAGTCCGCGGCCATCGGTCGCGTCCGGAAGGGCGTAGGCGCCTAAGGCGGCTTACTTCTTGGCCGGAGCTTTCGCCTTCGGCTTCGGCTGCTCGGCGGGCATGACCGTCACGGCCGGGGTCGGCTCGTTCGTGCCCGCAAAGGCATTGTAGGCCTGCTGGAAGGCCGCGGCGTCACGGACATCGCCTTCGGCGATCAGCCACTGGTAACGCAGCTTGAAGGGGGCTTCCGGCGTGGCCACGCCCTTGGGGAAGGCGCCGAAGCGGCCGTAGTCGCGGTAGGCCGAGAAGGCCGTGTCCTTCGGATTGGAAGGGTGGTTGAGGAGCAGCGCCGTGAAGGTCTTGCCTTCAATCGTGAAGACCTCGGCGACCCAGGTGAGGTCGCGGACCTTATGAATCAGGATGTCCTTACCCGGGTAGACGTAGGTCGTCTTCGTGACGTCGATTTTCTCGGATGGACGGAACTGCGCCCCCGCGTGCTCGGGGTCGCCGTCGATCTTGGCTTCACCCTGGTCGGGCTTGAGCGTGCTCTTCATCTCGATGCCGAAATAAAAGGGTGCGGTCGGCTTCGTGAATGTGAAGGTGCGTTCCTCGGTCAGGATCGGCTTCGCCGACGCGGTGGCGCCTTGCCAGTCGATCGATGCCACGAAGCCGGAGTCCGCCGGCTTGATCGCCGTGACGACCTGGTCGCCGCCGCTCATGTGCCAGCGGTCGTAGGTCTTGCCGTCGATCGTGATCTTCGCGAAGCCGAGCATGATGCCGCGGTGGTGGGTGAAGTTGAAGCCCGGACCCTTGGTCAGGCGCAGGGCGCCGCTGGGGTCGAAGACATGGAGGTAAGGCTTATAAGTCTCCAGGCGCTTAGCCGGGGTGCTGACGTCGTGGGCTGTCATGAAGCGGGCCACGACCTTGCCATCCTGGGCGATGTCGACGGCCTCATTTGGGGTCACCTTGATGTCGGCGGCGAAGGTCTGCGTAAGGGCCAGCAGGGTGCCGAGGGCGAGGGATAGGGGGCGCATTCGCCCACCTTAGGTGGATGCCCCCGGGAGGGAAACCATGAATCTACAGAGGAAACTTTACCTACGCCCGGGGGTTGCATAGGGGTAATCCTATGTCCCTTCGTCCCGTCCTCGCCCTTCTGGTCATCTTCTCGGCCGGCCTCTCCTCGCTCTTCGGCGAGACCGCCAAGCCGAACATCGTCTACATCCTGGCCGATGACCTGGGTTTCGCGGAGCTCAGTTGCAATGGCTCCGACCGTTACAAGACCCCGAACATTGACGCCCTTGCTAACGCCGGCGTGCGCTTCACGCGTTTCTACACCGTGCCGCTATGCGGACCCTCGCGTGCGCTGATCCTGACTGGCCGCTATGGTTTCCGCTCTGGCGCCGTCACGCAGGACGCGTGCAAGACCATCATCCGCACCGGCGAGAAGGCCGAGATCATGATCCCGACCGTCCTGAAGAAGGCCGGCTACGCGAGCGCGCTGATCGGCAAGTGGGGGCAACTTACGCCGTCCGGCGATCCGTCGGACTGGGGTTTCGACCATGAACTCTATTACAAGGGCAGCGGCATGTACTGGAACAGCAAGGTCGCCCAGCCGATGTCCGAAGGCGGCGAAGTGCGCGGAGACCCTGATACCTACGTCCTCGACGGCAAGACCATCAAGGTGAAGGACGACGAGTATATCCCCGACCTGCTGCATAAGGACGCAACCGCTTGGATGGAGGCGCAGAAAGGCCGACCGTTCTTCCTCTATTATTCACTCTCTCAAGTGCACGGCGAAATCTTGCCGACCCCGGATAGCATCCCCGCCCCGAAGGGAGAGTCGAATGCCCAACGCACCCAACGTTTGCTCGCTGATAACATCGGCTACATGGACAAACTCGTCGGGAAGCTCGTGGCCGAACTTGAGCGCCTCAAGCTGCGCGAGAACACCGTGATCGTATTTATGGGTGACAATGGCAGCACTAAGTCGGCCGCGGTTGACGCGACCATCGGCGGCCGCCGGATCGAAGGCGAGAAGGGTTCGATGAAAGAAGGCGGCGGCCTTGTGCCGTTCTTCGCCACTTGGCCCGGAGTCATGGCATCGGGCAAGGTGAATGCCAATGTCGCCGACGCCAGCGATCTCCTGCCGACCTTCGCTGAAATCGCTGGTGCGCCGATGCCGACCGGCCGCGTGATCGACGGGCGTAGCCTGGTTTCGCAGCTTAAGGGTGACACCAAGTCACCGCGTACCTGGGCCTTCTGCCAGCTCAGTAATAATTACTACGTCCGCGAGGTGGGTTGGAAGCTCGACCAGTCGGGCACCCTTTACGACATGAAGGACGCCCCGTTCAAGGAAGTCGCCGTCGCGGCGGACACCAAGGACGAGGCCGCCGTCGCCGCCCGTGCTCGTCTAGCGGCCGCTCTGACCGGCCTGAATCCGGCGGCAGGCTATAAGGACCAGGCCGGCGACGGCACTGGTCGCAGCGCTAACAAGGACGAGAAAAAGCCGAAGACCAAGAAGGTCAAAGAGGCTAAGTAATCGACATGACCGGTAACCCTAAGTCCGACTTCAAACGTAACCTCAGCCGGGAAATCGCGGCTTACTTCATCGTCGTCCTTTGCGCCTTGCCGATCCGCTTCTGGCTCTATTCGGCAACTAAGGCGGACGACGGTTGGGGATCTTATCTGGCGAGCAGTACATTTAACTATATCTCCTTCGGCCTGATTGGCGCCGTCTTCGTCTCCAAACTGAGCCTCCGGACCAAGCTTATCCTGACCTTCATCCTGGTCGCGCTCTGAGCGCGGGTTTGGGCAAGATGGCGCTTGTTAGAGACTTTGTCAGAGTCGGCGCAAACAGCGGCCTCTAACCTGAGAAACTCTCCGTTATATGCCTAAATTCTAGCTGGCGGAGAGGGAGGGATTGGCTCCGCTTTGCTACGGGGCTTCGCCCCAATCCTGACGGATTGCCTGTTCGGCCTGCGGCCTTCACCGAACCTGGGTTCTCATCCCTCCCGGTGGGCTTAAACGGGCCTATCAGGCTTACCGTTAAGGCAAGTTTGTTGACTTCATCTAACTGGCGGAGAGGGAGGGATTCGAACCCTCGGTACCTTGCGGTACACTGCATTTCCAATGCAGCGCGATCGACCACTCTGCCACCTCTCCTTTGTTACCAGCTAGAAGGTGCATCAAAGGGAGGGCTTGTGATGGGTCAATCACGGAGTCAGGGGATGTTTCCATCCTATTTGGGCACGAAAATGGCGGGTTTTACCCCGCCTTGGTTTCGCAGCCTGCCAGCATGCCAGCAGAACCCCAGCGAAGCGCAGCTTCGCTTACTTCGCCACGACCTTCGCCCAGGAGTCCTTCAGGCCGACGGTGCGGTTGAAAACGGGCTTGCCGGGCTGGGAGTCCTTGGCGTCGGCGCAGAAGTAGCCGGTGCGTTCGAACTGCACGCGGGTGCTCGGCGCGAGCGCGAGGAGGGCGGGCTCGACGAAGCCACGGATGGTCTTGAGCGAGCCGGGGTTGAGGAGCGTGCGCCAGTCGGTGCCTTCGGGGATGTCGTTCAGATCCTCGTGCGCGAAGAGGCGGTCGTAGAGGCGGACCTCGACGTCGCCGGCGTGCTTTTCAGAAACCCAATGAATGGTACCCTTGACCTTGCGGCCGTCGGGCGAGTCGCCGCCGCGCGTGGCGGGATCGTAGGTGCAGGTGACTTCGATGACGTTGCCAGCGGCGTCCTTCTTGCAGCCGGTGCAGGTCACGAAGTAGCCCCAGCGGAGGCGGACCTCCTGACCGGGCGTGAGGCGGAAATACTTCTTCTCCGGGATCTCCATGAAGTCGGCGCGCTCGATGAGCAGCGTCTTGGAGAAGGGCACCTTGCGGGTGCCGGCGGACGGATCCTCGGGGTTGTTGACGGCGTCGAGCTCGTCGACCTGGCCTTCAGGGTAGTTCTCGATGACGAGGCGGACGGGGTCTAGCACCGCCATGAAGCGGGAGGAGGTCTTATTGAGGTCGTCGCGGACGGCGTGCTCGAGGAGGGCGACGTCGGAGAGGGAATTGTTCTTCGTGATGCCGATGGTCTCGCAGAACTTGCGGAGCGCGGCGGGCGTGTAGCCGCGGCGGCGCATGCCGGAGATGGTGGGCATGCGGGGATCGTCCCAGCTGGAGACGCGCTTTTCCTGCACGAGTTCGAGCAGGCGGCGCTTGGACATGACAGTGTAGGTCAGGTTGAGGCGGGCGAATTCGATCTGCTGCGGCTTGGCGGGGGTGTCGAGCGTGCGGAGGAGCCAGTCGTAGAAGGGGCGGTGCACCTCGAACTCCAGCGTGCAGATCGAGTGGGTGATGCCTTCATACGCGTCCTCGAGCGGGTGGGCGTAGTCGTACATCGGGTAGACGCACCACTTGTCGCCGGTATTATGGTGATGGGCCTTGCGGATGCGGTAGATGACCGGGTCGCGCAGGTGCATGTTCGGCGAGGCCATGTCGATCTTGGCGCGGAGGACCGCCTTGCCTTCGTCGAACTCGCCGCGGGTCATCTTCTCGAAGGCCGCGAGGTTTTCGTCGACGGAAGCGTCGCGGGTCGGGCTCGGCTTTCCGGCCGTCTTCTCGTCGCCGTGGAATTCGCGGATCTGTTCCTGAGAGAGAAAGCAGACGTAGGCCTTGCCGAGCTTGATCAGCTTAACGGCGTCGGCGTGCATGCGTTCGAAGTAGTTCGACGCCTGGTAGTAGTGCTCGTTCCACTCGAAGCCCAGCCAGCGGACGTCTTCCTTGATCGAGTCGACGTATTCGACCTCTTCCTTGGTCGGATTCGTGTCGTCCATGCGCAGGTGGCAGCGGCCCTTGAACTCGAGGGCGAGGCCGAAGTTCAGGCAGATGGACTTCGCGTGGCCGACGTGCAGGTAGCCGTTGGGTTCCGGGGGGAAGCGGGTGGCGATGGACGCGTGCTTACCCGCGGCCAGGTCGGCGTCGATGATCTGCTGGATGAAGTGGCGGTGGGCCGCTGGCGCAGGCGTTTCGGAGGACATGGCGAATCAGGCGGCGAAGGCCTTGAGGCGAGCGAGGGTGGTATCGCGGCCGAGGACGCGGAGGACGCCGAGGAGGTGGGCGCCGCCGCCCTGACCGGAGATCGCGAAGCGGGCCGGCGCAAAGTAGTCGGTGGGCTTACGCTCGTGGGCAGCGCCGACGGCGGCGAAAGCGGCTTCAAGCGCCGGCTCGGTCCAGGTGGCGGCTTCGAGTACGGGCAGGAGCTCGCGGACGCGGACCGCGGGATCGCCGCCCTTCTTGGTGAGGTTGGCCTTTGCGCCTTCGTCTTTTTTGAAATCGGCCGTGAAGAAGAAACCCATGAACTCCGGCAGGTGTTCGAGCGAGATCACCTTCTCCTGGACGATGCCCAAGACTTCGGTGAGGCGCGCGTCGGAGACCGAGGCGTCGATCACCTTGGTCTCGAGTAGAATCGGGCGGGCGAGAGCGGCAAACTCGGCGGCGGGCAGGTTGCGGAGCGTCTGCGCGTTGACGTGCGACATCTTGCGCTCGTCGAAGCGGGCATTGGACTGGTGCACCGCGGAGATCTCGAACTGGCGGATGATCTCTTCGATCGGCAGCACCTCCTTGCCGTCGGCCGGCGTCCAGCCGAGCAGGCAGAGGTAGTTGCGGACGGCGGCGGGCAGGTAGCGGCGCTGCTGGTATTCCTCGATGAGAGCGCCCTTGTCCCGCTTGGACATCTTGCCTGGACCGTCGGTCTTGAGGATGAGCGGGATATGCGCATACTTCGGTGGTTCGACGCCGAAGGCCTTGAAGAGCTCGAGGTGCTTCGAGGTGTTGGAGAGGTGATCCTCGCCGCGGATCACGTGGGTGATCTTCATCTCGACATCATCGACGACGTTGACGAAGTGGAAGACCGGTTCGCCGTTGGAGCGGAAGATCACGAAGTCACGGTCTTCGACGCGGGCGACTTGACCGCGGACCAGGTCGTGCAGGACCATTGGGGCGGCGTCGACCCTCTCGTAATCCTTCTTCAGGTGTTCGTCGTAGGCGGCGGAGCGGGCGCCCTCGAGGCGCAGCCACCAGGCACCGTCCTTCTCGTAGGCGCGGCCCTTGGCGGCGAGTTCCTGGAGCTTGGCCTTATAGAGTTCGGTACGCTGCGACTGGAAGTAGGGACCGTAGTCGCCGCCGGCCTCGGGGCCTTCGTCCCAATCCATGCCGAGCCAGCGCATTGAGTCGAAGATCACCTGCAGGAAGGCCTCGGAGTTGCGCTCCTTATCGGTGTCCTCGATGCGGAGGATGAATTTGCCGCCCGTGTGGCGGGCGTAGAGCCAGTTGAATAGGGCTGTCCGGGCGCTTCCGATATGGAAGAAGCCGGTGGGGCTGGGAGCGAAGCGGACGCGAACCTGAGACATGGGCGAATAGAGGGATGGAGGGCTGGAGGGCCTGAGGTCAGGCGGGCCAGAAGGGAAGGCGTAAAGGGGTCAGGGGTATAGGGCAAGAAGGGAGGGCATGCCTAGGGGTTGGAGGGCACAAAAAAGGACAGGTTCGAGCCTGTCCTCCAAACGGCCTTGGGGGAGACCTTACTTGGCCTCGACGGGGGCTGGGACGATATCCTGGACGATACCGATGCCGGTGAAGTAGGCATTGCGCTGGGAGATGCGCTGGGCGAAAAGGCGGCTCTCATCGGCCCCGGTTTTGTCGGTGACCAAATCCTTCTTAGCTGGTCGGATGAAGACGTAGTCTCCGCTGTTGGTGCGGATCGCGGAGGTCAGCCTGCCCACGCCAGCGGCTTCGATGAGGAGACCAGTGTTGTCGCTGGCGCCGTTCAAAGCCTCGGGCACGGAGTAAACCGAGAAGGCGGCGGGGGAGGTGAGCACGAGCTTATGGGTCTTGGCGCTGTCGGTGAAGGTCTTGCCTGCGGCGACGTCGGCTTGGATGGCTTGGCCGACCTTGGCGACTTCCTCGGCGAGGAGGCGGTTGAGCTGGGATTTCTGCCAAGCGTCGATGGCCTTGACCTTGGCTTCGTCGAAGGTCGGCAGGCGATCCGGCGTGCGTTGGTTGAGGAGGATGAAGGTTGCGCCGGCTTCGGAGCGGTAGACTTCGGTGCGCCATTCCTTTTCGGTGAGTTCGGCGGCGACGCGGAGGGCTTCGGCGGGGACCTGCGCGACGGTGGGAGGATTGATGACTTCGAAGGACGGAATCAGGGTGACCTTGGCGTTCTTGGCCTTGATCCAGGCGGCGAGTTCCTTGCTGTCGGCCTTGGCGGTATCGATCGGGAATTTCTCGGCGAGCTCGTCGGAGACCTGGCCGGCAAGGTTGGTGATGGCGCGTTCGGCGCGGATGAGCTTCTCGAGTTCAGCACGCTTGGCGAGGGACTGTTCCTTGACCTTGCCGGTCTCGAACTTGAACTTCTCGGCCTGATTGTAGCCCATGTTGATGACTTCGTCGTCGGTGACAGGCGCGGTATCGACGACGGTTGGAGCGACGGTGATGGCAGTGACGGTGACCTGCGGGGGCAGCCGGAAATTCTCAATGTTGGCCGTGAAGGCTTCCTTCACCTTGGCTTCCTCGACCTTGATTTCGGGCTTAAAGGCGGCGGCGGTGAAGGTGGCTACGTCGACGGTCCACTGGGTGCGCTCGCGGTCGAGGATGCGCTTAATCTGGCTGGCGGTGGCGTGGCCGGAGCCGGCCAAGGTGGTGACCGCCTTCCGGATACGCCAGCTGTCCTTGATGTAGGTCTCGAAGCGCGCGCGTGTCGCGTCGTCAGACGCGTCGAGCTGCTTGGCGGCGAACTCCAGGAATTTATTGAGGCCGTCGGCGTTCTTGCCGTCGGGCGTGGTGGTCATCTCGCGGGCGAGGCGACGAATCTCGCCGTCGGACGGGGAGGGGATGCCGAGGCCATCGGCGAGGCTGAGTTCAGCGACGCGCTGCACGAGCCCGTTGTTGTCGACGCGCTGTCCAGTCATCTGTCCGAAGAAGACCGCATCGTTGAAGCGCTTGCGCACGGCGGGATCGTTGAGGTCGACGCCTTGATAGAGGAAGGCCCCGCCACTTAGGCCGTCGCGACCGGCGACCCCGTAGAAGACGAAGGAGACCACGATGATCACCAGCAGGAAGCTGAAGATGGTGCGGTTGTGTTTGCTGGTGGCGTTCTGGAGCCAGGTAATCATTCGGTCAATTTACCTCAGGCTTTCTGCGGGTGTCAACCCGTCCAACTCGGCCCTGGCGCTTGCTTTCGCTGGGGTTATTAACAACCCTTGGGCCGTGCCTAAACCCCTCCATTGCATCGTCGCTGTGGCCCGTAATGGGGTCATCGGCCAAGCTGGTAAGCTCCCTTGGCATATCCCCGAAGACTTGGCTTGGTTCATGGACCAGACCGCCGGCGGCGTGATGATTGAGGGGCCGGCCTGTTACGTCGAATTGGGCAAGGCCCTCCCGGGGCGGGGCACCGTGGTGGTCTCCCGCGATCCGGCCAAGTCGTTCCCTGGCGCCGAGCGCGTCGTTTCCTTGGATGACGCCCTTGTCGCCGCTGAACGCATGGACCAGTGGAAGGGGCCGACGTGGATCACCGGCGGCGAACGTATCTACGCCCTTGGTCTGCCGCTCTGCGAACGCCTGCTCATCACGCGCATCGATCGCGATTTCCTCGGTGACCGTTTCTTCCCCGCCGATTGGTCCCGGCTGTTCACCAAGCGCGTTTCGGCGAAGGAGGGGATGCAGGATGGGTTGGGGTATGCGTTTGAAATCTGGGAACGATAGACGTTCCCAGATTCCAAACGAGGGGGCACGTGGGCAAGGTGACACGGGGACACGGGGAAGGCTGAACTCAAAGGGAGACCGGAATGTATGCTGCGGACATGTGCCCCAGCTAACTATCCGGTCTCCGGTATCCCTTTGAGTTTTGTCTCGAGGTAGGGCTGATGCAGCACTGTCGTGACGCGGTCTCGACCCTGCCTTGTCCCCGTGCCAGCGAAACCCATGTCCCCTCGCGACTATGGGGGATTTGGCTCCTCAGTGACGCCAAATCCCCCATAGTCGCGCTATGCTGCTCCCCCTGCTCCTGTTGGCTGCGATTCCGCCGACGATTTCCGACGAGGCAAAGGTCCCGCCGTATACGCTGCCTGATCCGTTGGTGTGCGCCGACGGGCGTAAGGTGACCGACGCCAAGATGTGGAACGAGGTTCGCCGTCCGGAGGTCTTCCGGCTAGTCGAGGAGAATATGTTCGGCCGCACGCCGGATACCTCGAAACTGCAGGCCGATGCTGTGGTCGAGGTCCGCGAGCAGTCTAAGGACGCTTTCGGTGGCAAGGCCACCCGCACGCAGTTTCAAGTCTGGCCGGTGGGCAAGAAAGGTCCGTCGTTCGATATGCTGCTCTACGTGCCCAATGCGGCGAAGCGTCCGGCTCCGGTCTTCGTTGGGCTTAACTTCGGCAGTAACCACACCACCACGGAAGATCCGGCGGTCTTCCCGACATTGAGTTGGGTCTCCAAGCAGTGGGCCTTAAAAGGCACCACGCAGGCGGATCCTGCCTTACGCGGTGGGCAAGCCGCGCGGTGGGAGTTCGAAGCGCTGATCGACCGCGGCTATGCTTCGGCCACCGCGTACTACGGTGATTTTGAGCCCGACCATCCCGAGGGCTGGAAGAATGGTTTCCGGGCGGCAATCTCGCCAGATGGCGTGAACACCCAATGGAAAGACGGCGAATGGGGAGCCATCGGCTGCTGGGCTTGGGGTCTGTCACGCATGCTCGATGTCCTGGGGAAGGTGTCCTCCGTCGATGCCCAGCGCGCCGCGGTCCACGGTCATTCGCGCCTTGGCAAGGCCTCGCTCTGGGCCGGTGCGCAGGACCAGCGCTTCGCGTTCGTGATCTCCAATAACTCGGGCTGCGGTGGCGCCGCGCTCAACAAGCGACTCTTCGGCGAGACCGTCGGCGTGATCAGTGGCCATTACAAAGGCCGCGGCTTTCCGCATTGGTTTACGGCGCGCTTCGAGACCTTCTCGGAAAAAGAAGACCAGCTACCGCTCGATGCGCATTACCTGCTCGCGCTGAGCGCCCCGCGTCCGCTCTACGTCGCCAGCGCTTCGGAGGATAGCTGGGCCGATCCCCTCGGCGAGTTCCTCGGTGCCGTGCATGCGGATCCAGTCTATCGCATGCTCGGCCAGCCGGGTCTCGGTACTCGAGTCCAGCCGCCCGTCAGCCAGCCTGTCGGCCGGACCATCGGCTACCATCTTCGTCCGGGTAAGCACGACATCCTGCTCGAGGACTGGAAGAACTACGCTGATTTCGCCGACCGCGTGATGTTGGCCAAGTAAGGCGATACGGGGAAGGGTTGACTAACCCTCAATTACGGCAGAGTTAAAACCTCACGCTCCTGTATTTCAATGGATAGAATGCTGGCCTCCGAAGCCGGCGATTTGGGTTCGACTCCCAACGGGAGCACCACTTTACGCGAACCAGTTCGCGAGGGACAGGGGCAGGGGTAGGGATGCGATTGCCATCGCATCCGTTCGACTCCGAGGCCGGAAGTCGTCGGCCCTTGGCTAGCCTCGGTTGATGTCTTGGCGTACCGGTTCAAACGGACGTGATGGCAATCACGTCCCTACCTTTTAAGCCCTCTCTTCCTGCTCTCCCGTCACCTTACTGCCGACGGTGAGCATGACGATGAAGCCGATGATGGCGTAGCAGATTGACGAACCGAGCAGCACGTTACGCAGTTGGAAGAGGTCGGTCATCCAGCCCATGATGATGGCGGCGAAGGGGAGGAAGCCGAAGAAGCTCAGGCCGGCGACGGCGGAGACGCGGCCGCGCAGTTCGGCGGGCGAACGTTCCTGGACGATGGTATTGGCGAGGCCAACCAGCGTCGAGACGCCGATCGCGAGGCAGACGAGCGAAGCGCCGGCCCAGACGAGGTCATTGGCTTGACTGAGGCTAACGAGCGCACCGCAGGCGAGGACCATGCCGGTGAGGATGGCGAGGCGGCGCAGGCTCGAGCGTAGGGCCATGATGAGGAGCGAGCCCGAGACCGACCCGAGGCCCGAGCACAGCATCAGCAGGCCCATCTGCTCGGGTGTGGCGCCCAGGTCGTTCCGCGCATAGAGCGGTAACAGCACGATGATGACGGGGAAGACGAACAGGGTGTTGGTGGCGAGCAGCGCGACCATCGCGAGGCTCGGCTTATCCTGGCGGACGTGGCGGAAGCCTTCGCCCGCACCGCCTTGGCGCTTCTGTTCTTCCTCGGCTGTACCCTGCGGCCGGCGCGGCAGCGTCGCTAAGGCGACCATCAGCGCCACGAAGGAAGCCGCATTCAGGTAGAAGGCCCATTCGGCGCCGTAGCGTCCGACGAGATAGCCCGCGGCGGCTGGGCCCACGAGACGGGTAGCGTGGAAGAGCGCGCGGTCGATGGCGATGGCCTTGGCGACGTTTTCCTTGGCGACGAGTTCCGGGACGATCGCCGCGGCGGCAGGCATCTCGAAGGAGCTGGAGACGCCGAGCAGGGCCGCCGCCACGATCAGATGCCAAGTCTGCAGGGCGTCGTGGGCAATCAGCTGTCCGATCGCCAGGGCGAAGCCGATCTGGGCGACCTGGCAGATTTGCAAGATGAGCCGTTTGTCATGGCGGTCAGCCAGCGCGCCGCCGAGACGAAAGAGCAGTAGCATCACCACGCCGCTGGCGAGATGCGGCGCTGCTTGCAGCAGGCCCTCGTATTTCTGGAGTCCATCCCGGACCACGACTTCGGTCATCACCCAGCCGAGGGCCATGCCCTGCATCCAGGTACCCGTCATGGAGACTCCCTCGCCGACCATGTAGCGCGTGAACGGTCCGTTCGGGAAACGTTCAGCGTTAGGATTGGTGGAGGCGGAGGACATCAACGGGGCAAAGTTGGCGACAAAGCCTCAAAGTGCAAAGGGAATGGCTCGAACCAGATTATTGTGGCCCGGTAGGGCCGACCATCCTTGGTCGGCCGCGGTCGAGCAAGGATGCTCGACCCTACCCAACCGCTCACCGCTGGCCCCGGTTACTTCTTATAGGCGGCTTCCGTCGCCTGCCAGGCGGCGTCGACGGCGGGCTTTAGCACGGAAGCGATGGCCTTGTAGCCTTCGGCGGCGGGATGGAGGTTGTCCTTCAGGTAGCTGCCGGGCTTGCCATCACCGTTCGGGAGGTTGAGCGCGACGTTGATGTCCACATACCAGAGATTCTTTCCTTCCTTCACGATCTGCTCGAGCTGGCGGTTATACTCGTCGAGGAGGGGCCACTTGGCTTTACGGGAAGGTGCACGGGTGGTGGCGACGAAGACCACGGCGCAGTCCGGGTTCTCCTTGCGCAGACGGGCGAGGTATTCGCGGATGCGCGCGATGGGGGCTGCGACGGGGTCACCGGAGTTGATGTCGTTACCGCCACACTGGAACACGACCACGCGCGGGTGGTAAGGTAGCGTGATGCGATCCATGTAGCCGAGGACCTCAGTCGTGAAGGAGCCACCGAAGCCGCGGTTGATCACCGGGTAGGGCTTCATCTCCTCGCCGACGTTCTTCCACATGCGCAGCGTGCTGGCACCCGTGAAGAGGAGGGCGTGTTGGGGCGGAGGGTTAGCCTGATCGGCGGCTTCGAAGGCGGTGATGTCCTTGGCCATACGCAGCGGCTGCTGGGCCAGGGGAATGTGGGGCTTGGTGACGTCAGCCGCGAAGGCGGTGATGGCGAGAAGGCAGGTGAGGAGGGCTTTCATATTGAAAGGGTCGGGGTAGGGGTAGGAAAAGGCAGGGAGGGGAGGAGGGCAAGGTAATGGAGGAAACGAGGACACGAGGGC
>Ga0208951_1000193_pt1 | contig 26714 bp, 21 predicted proteins | sample GreLakmeMI27MSRF_FD_187702 | JGI IMG/M metagenome (GOLD analysis project Ga0208951, IMG submission 187702) | Freshwater lentic microbial communities from great Laurentian Lakes, MI, USA - Great Lakes metaG MI27MSRF (SPAdes) | ecosystem: Environmental > Aquatic > Freshwater > Lake | place: Great...
CGAGCTGAGTGCTCCGTCTTGGGCTGCCGCGTATTTAAACCATTGCCAGAACACGCAGAACACCACTTGACCATGAAGCGCTCGGGGTCTTCGCGGGTCTTCTGCCAGACGTTCTCGTGCTGATGCGGGCTGTGACAGGGTGGCAAAAGCGGATGGCCTGGTGCCCGAGCAGCACAAAAACGTGTGGCAGAAGACCCGCGCTGACCCCGAGCGCTTCATGCTCAAGCAGAAGGGCACTTGCGCTGGCAGGCGCAACTGCGTGCGCGGCCCGGCCATGACCATCGCGGAGGTGGGGTCGCTCGGACCCACGGTGCTGGGGATGCTCTCCGACACGCTGTCTGCGATGGCCCCGCCCGACAATCGCGACCCGGTGTTCGATGGCATCGTGGACATCATGAAGCCGGGCGTTGTCGCGGCGGGTGTGGCCGCAGCGCTGGCGGCGGAGCCCCTTGCAGAGGTGCCCCGCAGCGCCTGCGCCAACCTGGAGCCGCGCCGACGCCACCGCCACCTCTTTCCCGAGCCACGCCCGTGCTACGCGCGTACGACCGCTACGGATGAAGAGGAGGAGGAGGAGCTGAGCGCGGGTGAGGACAAGGCGCCCCGCAAGCGCCGCTGCCTGCATCCAGCATCCTGAGCGCTTTCGCTCAGCCGCACGCGCTCCTGGACGGTGCACCATGCACGTCACTCCGCCTCTGCACCGCAGGTCTCCCGCGCGACGGCCCGGCGCTGTTCTTTGCGCTTGCGCTTGCCCGATCCCGCCGGCCGGCCCGCTGTGGACTGCTTGGCACGCAGCGCAGCGAGCGCGTCCTGCGGCCCCGCTGCAGCCGCCGCTGCCATCGCCCCCTGCGCGCCCGCGAGCTGCGCCTGCGGCCGCGCCGCGAAGGTTGGGAACTTGCGGCTGCCCCCGCTTGCCTGGCGAGTGAGCCCCTTTGCGGCCAGGGGTACCGCCAGCAGCGCGTCCAGCTGTCCGCGCAGCTCCTTCTCCCGGGCGGTGGGTCCAGCCGTGGCTTTGCCCTCGTCCGGGTCCTCAGCCTCCACGTCCAGCTCCAGGTCCATCTCCGCCGCGTGGCGCGCCATCCACGCCGCGTCACCCTGCAGCTTCTCACGGCCGTGCTGCAGCCCGTCCAGCTTGACGGCCAAAGCGGAGCGCCGCCGCGCAGCCTGCAGCATGGCCGGCTCCAGCGGGAAGCGGGGCAGGCCGTCCGGCTTGCCCAGGGCTTTGCAGAGGGCGCTGTAGCGGGACCTCTCACCCGGGGTTACCAGTGTGATGGCAACCCCCTCCGCGCTGCCGCGGGCGGTACGCCCGCTGCGGTGCACGTACGTCTCTGCGGTGGGCGCCACTTGGTAGTGTATCACGGTGCGCACGCCAGGGATGTCCAGCCCGCGAGCGGCGACGTCGGTGGCAACGAGTGCCAGGCTCTCGCTGCTTGAAAAGCGGTCCATGGAGCGCAGGCGCTGCCGCTGCTGCTGCGCCGCGTGCAGCGCGGCGCAGGGGATGCGCAGCTGCGCGAGCAACGCGGCGAGGCGGCGCACGCACGAGATTGCGTTGCAGAAGACCAGCGTGCGACCCGGGTGCAGCAGCAGCAGGGCGGCCAGCGCGGCGTCGCGATCTTCGTCGCTGCCTTCGATGACAGCCTCGGAGATCTTGGAGGCGAGCACGTGGTGCGAGTCGGTGACATCCACCACTCGGGGCTTGCGCAGGAAGGGGACCCGCTCCACCAGCGTGCCCACCGTGCTGGGTGCGGCCCGCCCGCCGCCGCGTCCGGCGGCGCCCTTGAGCTGCAGGCGCTTGCGCAGCGCCGCCGGAACGGTGAGGGTGGCGCTGAAGACAAACGTCTGGCGCCGCACGGCGGCTGCGCCGCCCTCCAGCGTGGCTTTTGCACCGACAGCCACGTCAGCCTTGCTGGCCTCGACAGCGTCCAGGATGCTCTCCAGCTCCGCGAAGTGCCCCTTTTCCACCATGCGGTCAGCCTCATCCAGCACCAGGAAGGCCAGCTGGTCCAGCCGCTGCAGGTGCGGCGCGCCTCCGGACGCCAGCTCCCACAGTCGCCCGGGCGTGGCAACCAGGATGGGCGGGCAGGCGGAGAGCACGCGCGCCTGCTTGGCGGGTGCCAGGCCGCCCACCAGCGCCGCTGCAGTGACCCCTGCGGGCCTCCCCGCGGCGCTCAGGTGCGCGCACACCTGCAGCGCCAGCTCGCGGGTGGGGCACAGCACCAGCGCCGCCAGCGCGCTGGGGCGGGGCTGGCCTGCGCTGAGGGCGTCCGCGAACTGAGCCGCCAGGTAGGACAGGATGGGCAGCCCGAAGGCGAGCGTCTTGCCGCTGCCGGTCTCCGCCGCGCCGATGATGTCGCGCCCGTCGCGCATGGCGGCGGGAAGCACCGCGGCTTGGATGGGCGTGGGCTTTGCAAAGCCCAGCTGAGCGAGGGCCTGGAGCACTGTTGAGTGGAGACCGAAGGGTGCCCATGCGCTCACGTCAACGCCCGCGGGCACGCAAGGAGCGATGGCGGCGAGGGCTTCCGCCTCGGCGGCCGCCTTGCGCTTACGTTTAGAGGGGGGTTTGACCCTCAGGGAGTCCTCACCGGAAGGGCCCACAACTGGTGTCGGCGGCGCTGCGTGTGGCTGCGCAGACGCGGCTGCCGAGTCGCCGGCGGGGGCGAGCGCGCGCTGCTTCTTGCGCAGCAGGCGGCGGCGCTTGGTCTTGGAGAGGGCGGCGGCTGCGGCTGCGGCGGCTGACGCGGAGGACGCGGAGGCACCCTCGCCCTCCGCGCGCGTGGCAGCCCCGCCGCGCGCCTCGGGAGCCGCAGGCTGTGCGGGCGCAGCCCTGGGCGGTCTGGGCGCGCGGGCCTGCGGCGGTGCGGGCGCAACCTCCGTCTCCGCTGCCACTGCGCGTACGCGCGCCTTGCCACCCGGCTGCAGCCGAGCCGCGTCGAACACCAGCTCGGGCGCAAGCTCCTGCGGTGCGAGCAGGGAAACGCGCGTCAGGCACGTGAGAAGAAGAGAGCGCAGAGAAGCCCCGTGCTCTCGCACGTGCCTCCAGAGTCAGGAACCCCCCTTCCGTGGCGCCTGTCAGCAGCGCCTGACTGTCCGCCTGCACGGCGGCCCAGGCTGCGGGTCCGATGCGCGCCGTGGGGTCGGGCCCGCCCACACCGCGCGCCCGCTTTGGCCGCCGGCCCCCACCCTCAGCAGCAGCTTCAGCCGCAGCAGCGGCCTCTGCCGCGCGGAACACGGCCTGCACGCCCTCGTCCACCGGCGCCCAGCCCAGCGCAGCCAGGTCAGAGCCCTCCGCCAAGCCGCCGCTCTTCTGGCGCGCGGCTCGCTTGCCGGCCTTGGCCGCGACCTTCTGGCGGCTCACGTCGCGACCCATGGTGGCCCAAGCGAGGGTGCGAGGGGGCAATGGCCAAGGGCCAAGGAGTCGATGGTTCGTCGTCCGACAGGCGAAATCGTCGTCGTCGTGTATCGCGTCGAGTCAGCACCTTGCTTACGCTTCGGCGCCTGTGTATGCATAGCGGCGGCGACACGACGGTGCCGTGCGAGGGCCGTCTGATAGACCTGGTGGACGAGGCGTGGGCGCGAGAGACGCTTCCGGTAGAGGGTGCGGCGCGATGGTAGTTTGGCGTGCCACCGGGCCGCGCCCGGCTGACGCGCCCCGACGCGCCGCGCCAGACATCCCGCTGCCGGCCAACGCAGGCGTGGCACCCGAGGGCGAGCCCACCACACGTGCGCGCCCAGGCCTCGCGCAGCGCGGGGGAGGGCCTTGCCCGCGTGGCGCGCACCCCGAGAACCACTTGTCTATCTACAAACGTCACGCTGGGCTCACCGCTGCGCGCCCGCCCCGCCGTCAACAGAAACCGAGGCGATGCCCCCGGCACCGGAGACCTGGAACGAGCTGGTGCGTGCTCAGCCCCGAGCAGCCACATTGGCATTGCCCACGTGCGAAATATGGTCCCCCCCGCAGCCCCGCCGCTCACGCGCCCGCCTGGCCGCTCCATCGCAGGGCCTGCAGCACCTCTCGTGAGCGGGTTGGACCTTCCGCCGCGATGCCAGAGTGCCCTGGCCGTACCTCCTCGCGCTGTGCTGCGCCCCCGCGCCGCGCTCGCCCCGCGCCTAGTAGTCGTCGCCGCCTGCAGCCGTGTGCCAGTTCGCCGGGTCGGCCGTTCGGCACACCTTTCGTGCTGCCGCCGCTGCCCAGCCTGCCAAAGTCGTGGCCGCGCTTTGCAGGCGCCACGCCCACCGCCACGCCGCGCCGCGACGAGTCTCCCACCCGACTCGCGCGCGCGGCGGCCTCCGTGGCGCCTGTGCGCCTGGACACGCCCGGAGATCATCCGTCCATCAGCCCGACGCTGATCAAGCAGCTAGGGTCGCTGGCTTCGCAGCAGCCCCAGCCGCCTTTGGAAGAGGAGCCTGCGCCCAAATCCAGCGCCTCTGAGAGGCGGCAGCAGCGGCTGGACGACGAGCGGACGTCAGCGCCCGCGTCTGTGGGATTGTTCAAGGGCCTGGCGCCAGTTGCCAAGCCCTTGTGGCCTCACCTGCTGCTGGCCATGACGGCGCAGCTGGGCGGCGCGTGCGTCTTCCTGGCCACGCCGCGCGCGTTCGGGCGCGTGCTGGACAGCGTCGCCCCTCCTGCGCTGGGCGGGGCCGCCACAACCAGCTCCGGCTTCACAGCCGCAGTGGTTGCCTTGGGCGTCCTCTACGCGGGCCAGTGCGTGGCCGCCTTCTTTCAGGCGTGGCTGCTCAGCAGCGCGGGGGAGCGCCTGGCGCTGCGGCTGCGCTGCGCTGCGTTCGAGGCCATCCTGCGCCAGGACGTCGCCTTCTTCGACGCAAACGCCTCGGGCGAGCTCGTCTCCCGCCTCGGAGCTGACGTGGCACAAGTCACCTCGGCGCTGCAGTCGGCGGCCAGGGGCAGCCGCGCGGTGCTGGAGGCGCTGGGCGCGCTGGCGGTGCTGAGCCTCACCTCAGTGCAGCTCACCCTGGTTGCCCTCTCCGTAGCACCCGTCGCAGTGCTGCTCAGCCAGCGCCTGGGCGCGCGCGTCAAGGCGCTCAGCCGCTCAGCCTCCGAGGCGCTGGCCGACTCCGCGGCGCTGGCTGAGGAAGCCGTCACCAACGTGCGCACACTCAAGTCATTCACCCGTGAAGCCTCCGCGGGACTGCGCTACAGCCGACGCGCAGACAGGGCATACCGGCTGCAGCAGCGCATCGCGCTGCACGCGGGCATGCTGGACGGGCTGACCCGGGCGGCTGGCAATGCGGGCGCTATCACCATCCTGGCAATCGGCGGCGCCCTCGTAGGCCAGGGCGTCCTCACCGTGGGCGCCCTCACCTCGTTCGTCATCTACACGCTGTACATCTCTTCTGCGCTGGGCACGCTGTCTGCGTGCTATGCGGAGCTGAAGCGCGCCGAGGGGACGGGCGCAAGGCTGTTCACGCTGCTGGACGCGGCGCCGGCTGTGGCGGCGCCCGTGCCGGCACCCCTGCCGCGCCCGCCGCCCAGGTGCGACGAGCCGGTGACGCTGGAGCTGCGTGACGTGTCGTTCCGGTTCCCTCAGCGGGGGGGCCTGGTGCTGAGCCGCCTCAACGTCAAGGTCCTCCCTGGCCAGGTCACCGCGCTGGTGGGACCCTCCGGCTCCGGAAAGTCAACCGTCGCTGCGCTTCTGCAGCGCTTCTATGACCCGGAGCAAGGCGCCGTCTTCCTCAACGGCACCGACGTGAAAGACCTAGCCCCTGCGCACCTGCGCGCGCACATCGCCGCCGTTTCTCAGGACCCCGCGCTCTTCGACGCGTCAGTGGCCGACAACATTGCGCTGGGCGCGCCGCCGCAGCGCGCCGTGACGCGTGCAGCGGTGCTGGCGGCTGCAAAGGCTGCAAACGCGCACGAGTTCATCATGGCGCTTCCGCACGGCTACGACACCCGCCTGGGCGAGCGCGGCATCGCGCTGTCTGGCGGTCAGAGGCAGCGCCTCGCCATCGCTCGCGCCATCTTGAAGGACGCGCCGGTGCTCATCCTAGACGAGGCCACATCCGCGCTAGACATGGCGAGCGAGGGCGCCGTGCAGGAGGCGCTGGAGCGGCTGTGTCGCGGGCGCACGACGCTGGTGATTGCGCATCGCTTTGCGGCTTTGCGCAACGCAAACAGCATCTACGTGCTTGACGGCGGGGCGGTTGTTGAGCAGGGCAGTCACGCGGAGCTGGTGGCTGCTGGAGGGCTGTACGGGAGAATGTACCGCCTGGGACGCTTCGCGGGACCGCAGGCTGGGGTGCGCAGCCTTGCGGATTGGGCCAGCCGCGTGCCGGCGCTCGTCTTTTCGCGCGTCGGGCGCGGCCTGGAGGAGCGCGCGCAGGCGCAGCGGGCCAAGCAGCAGCAGGGCGAGGTTGCGCCAGCGGGCAAGCAGCAGTAGGAGAGGGGCCTCTAGTGCTCTAGAAGCGCTGGGTGGTCCTCCTGCCACGTGTCATTGCCAGAGATGCAGGCGCTTTCTTCGCCGGTCGCGTGTCGCCCCAGCCATCTATGCTGCACGCAGCCGAGGCGCAGGGTGGCAGGATGCGTGAGCGCGTCTCACTTGCAGCGGCGGCGGCATCGCCGTGCGGGATCGCTCTCCTGTGCGGCTTCTCCTCCGCCGCAGTTGCCAGATGACGCGCCGCCGGCGGAGCGCGAGCCGCTGTGGCGGGTGCCCTGGGACACTGGCGTGGCGGTGAGCGTGAGTGGCCGCTTCCTGCTGCTCTGGACGTGCTTTGGCTATCTCGCACTGCCGCTGCTGGAGCAGGTGGTGGGCCACCCGCTTTCGCTGGGCGAGCGGTCGACGCTGCAGCTGCCCCTGGAGCTGTGCAAGGGCGCGGCGCTGGCTCAGCTGCTCTCCTCGTCGCTGCGTCCCTTTGCGCCACTGCCGCCGCCGCTGCTTGTCTTCGCGCCCGCAGAGCTGCCCGTGGCGGCCTCGCTCGCGGGCGCGTCGCTGCTGGGCCTGGTCGGCCTCGCAGCAGGGGCCGCCTCGCCGCCGCTGCAGTCCGCCACAGCCGCGCAGCTGTCCGCCCTGCTCGCCGCTCCGGGCCCGCCTGCGTGGAGCTTGTGGGCCTCCGCGCTGCTGGTGGCGCCGCCTTTGGAGGAGACCTTCTTCCGAGGCTTCCTGTTGCCCTCTCTTTGCGCCCACGCGCAGCCGCTCACCGCCGTCGCCCTGCAAGCGGCCCTCTTCGCGGCGCTGCACTTCAACGCGAGCAACACGCAGGAGCTGGTGCAGACCTTCGCCGTCGGATGCTCGCTCGGAGTGCTCACGCTCAAGGCGAGGGGCAACCTGGCTGCGCCGATCGCCGCTCACGCAGCCTATAACGCGCTCACGTTGACGCTGCTGACGCCACACGTGTGACTCGTGAGTGTTGGAGCACACCACTGTCAAACGGAGTCTGTTGAGTCGAGTCTCAAGCCGCCCAGGCTTTGCACATCCTCAGCCGGCGTCGCGCGTAGGTAAGCCACTACCGCCGCGCAGGTGGAAGCCCAGCGGGGGCCGTAGGCGCGCAGGTCAAAGGCACGCGCGGCGGTATCGCCGTCGTCTTCGTCGTCGCCATCGAAGTGCTCTGGGCCCGCGACTGACAACTCAGCGCTGCGCTCGGACAGGTGCAGCTCGAGGCGGCTGGCGGGCGTGAGGTGTCCCAGCCGCTCTGACCACTCCACCAGGGAAACGGCTGCGGGGAAGGGAGGCTTCAGGAGAGGCAACAAGCCGACTGCACCACAACCCGCGCACCGCTCGCGAACGACTCTGCCAGCTCCAGGTTGAAAGTCGCCTCGGGGCCGCTGAGGCGGTACAGGTCAAAGTGGTGGACCGCTCTGCGGAGGGCTGCGCGTGAGCGATGGGGAAGGAAGGACAAGCACGATGAGCTGCAGGGGGCGCACAGCCCGCTCTGCGCCTCGTACGCCTGCTGCAGCAGGTAGGTGGGCGAGGGCACCGCCAGGTGCGGGTCCTCCGCCAGCGCGCGCACGAAGGCGCGGCTGCGAGGAAGAGGCGCGCGGGCAGCGGTGTTGTCAGCGTGCGCCACCCTCCGTGCTACGCGCCAACGCGCCAGAAGTAGCTCTTGCCGGCGCCCACGTCGCCGTGGAGACAGAGAACGTCGCCCGGGCGCGCGTCGGAGGAGAGGAGTTGTGCCAGCGCTGCCGTTGCGCGTCGTCCAGGCGCTAGCACGCGCACAACCGCACTCGCGGCGCAATGTCCACGCGGCTGCGCCTGCCCAGCTTGTGACGCAGCTGTGAGCGTGCGCGCAGCACACGCCACGCTCCGGCGCAGCGCGCCACCACCACGCTGCCAGGCGGCCACGGCGCGCATGCGACAGGGCGCTGCCGATTGAACACGTACACACATATATGTCACTCCTCGTCGCTTTGTTCGAGCGTCGCTTTGCGCGCGCCCAACAGCCCTTCCCGCGCCTCGTTCAGGAGCGCCATCGCCTCCCCTGCCCTTGAGTGCGCGCACTTGTCGGGGTGTACTTTCGCGCATAGCCTGCGATAGCTGGCCGTCACGTCGCTCTGACCGGCATTCACACGCAGCTGCAGCACTTGCAGCCAGGCTGCGCGCCCGGAGCGCGCCCGGCGCCCTTTGGATGGCCCCTCCTTCAGGGCCAGCAGGCGGGCCACCTCGTTTTCAGGGGAATCAGCAGCTGATGGTACGAGATCGACACAGCCAGCATCCGTGCCTCTGCTGCGCGCGTAATGCAGGTACCGCCGCCGCGCCTGAGTGTCGGATGCCTCGGCGGCGCGCTGTGCGGCGGCGGCGCGGCGAGCGTGCAGTTGCGGGTCGCCCTGCGCTTGCGCGCGGGGCGAGTCCGAGCCGCCTGCCAGGCGACTGCTGAATGCGCTCCAACTCGCAAACAGCATTTCCTCAGCGGAAGATGCAACTCCCTCCTCTCGGGCACTGGAGGGGGTGCCGCCGATCGCCCAGGCGGCCCGCACCGCGATGGCGGCGAAGCCGCATGCGAAGCGCCACAGCACGAAGCGAGTGAAGTGCGCGAGGGCCGCCGCGGTTGCAGGAGCGCCGTCCGCGACCGCACGCGCCATCGTGCCGCACAAAGAGGCTGTGGATGGCGCGTAGGCGGCCAGCCGTCGGCGCTGCGCGGTGAAGTAATCGTGAACGGAGAGAGGTGTCAGCGCTGAGAGCACCGTCAGGAGGGCATGCAGCAGCCACAGCGTTGTTGGCGCGTGTGCTGCGGCTAGCAGGCCTGCGCCCAGCGCAGCAAGGCTCCTGCGGGTCCGGGAGGAAACAGAGGAGCGCGAAGGAGCGCGGCGCATTGCAGCGGACGCCTCTGCGAGCCTCTGCGAACGTGCCTGAGCCAGACGCACGCGCGCAGCTTCCAGCTGCGCCTGTAACTGCCCCACCTCGCTCAGCTGTTCGCCTAGGCGCGCATGAAGCAGTCTCTGCAGCTCCAGCAGCTCAGACGGCTGCGGCAGCGCGTTGCATGCGTCCCAAGCGCACTCCTCCACCCTCCACCCTCCACCCTCCACGAAACGGCTCGCCTGAGCCTCTGCAGCCTCCACCATCAGCGCCTGCACCTCTTCCAGCGTTTCAGACAGCAGCGAGTGCGTCTCGTGGAGTGCAGCCTCATCGCCCGACGCAAATTGTGAAGTGCGAAGCGCTGCCTGATCCAGGCGCGGCGCAAACGCGTCTGCGACCGCGTGGCCTAAAGAGCCGCCTGAAGCGCGCTCAGAAGGCGCGGCGGAGGCTGCACCAGGGCGCGGTGCTGATGAGGCGAGCAGAGCAACGACGATTCTGTGTAGGATCATACGCGGCTGGCGAGGGTCGTCGTGTCACTTTCTTCGCTCTGTCGTACGACACCAAGTTTTGAGTCGTGCAGAACTGCCCGCCTTGCTCTTTTGCACTGTCTTCGTCAGTTTCGCGAGAGGCGATATGCGCAAGTCCGCTCCAAAGGGGTCGCCTGGATTGCGCAGCGTGGACGGCGCCGCGCTGTTGAACGCGGACTGCGCTGCTCCACGCTGTGAGTACCTGTGGCCACCGCCTCGCAACATCCAGCCGCTGCTGCGCTCGCTGCTTGCTGACCCGCGCGACGAGCCGCTGCTGTGGTCGCTCCTGAACGTGGCGCTCGTGCCGCCATGCGCGTTGCTGCTGTTTGCCTATTGGCCACGGAGTCATCTGGCAGGCTTGCTCTACTTTGCAGCCACCTACGTCACGTTCCTTCAACGCTTCGTGCTGGCACTGCACTGCTCGCAGCACCGCCGCCTTTTCAGGCGGGGCATGCTTGGCGACTGCCTGAACCGCTTGCCCGCAGTGCTGTGCCCCTTCTTCGGCCTGCCCCCCGGCGCGTATCGCCTCCACCACGTGGTCATGCACCACAGCGAGGGCAACGCCGGGGGGATGCTGCGTGACTTGAGCAGCACGGAGGGGTATCAGAGAGACAGCGTGCTCGCGTGTCTGCTGTACGTCACCCGCTTTGCGGTGTTCACCTCGCTGGAGCTGCCCGTCTACGGCCTGCTGCGTGCGCGGCGACCCGGCGCGGCTCTCAGCGTCCTGGCGGGCGTGCTGTGCTCAGCGTCAGCGTTCCGCTGGCTGCTGGAGCACGCGCCCGCAGCCGCAACCTGGGCCTGCGCTGTGCCCTTCGTTGTGACGCAGCTCGCGCTGGCGTTCGGCAATTGGAGCCAGCACGTTTTCTTAAACCCCTCCTGCCCGAGGATGCCCCACGGCATGACCTACACCTGCCTGAATCACGGGGACAACCAGCGCACCTTCAACGACGGCTATCACGTGGAGCACCACCGAGACAGTCGCAGTCATTGGAGCGCATTGCCGATGACGTTCATGGACAATCTGGGGGCGCATGCGGCGGGTGACGCGCTTGCGTTCCAGGGCGTGCACTTCTTCGACGTCGGAATGGCGGTGCTGTGCGGCCGCCTGGAGTGGCTGGCGGCGCGGTATGTGCAGCTGGGGCAGCCGCAGCGGTCAAAGGAGGAGCTGGTTGCGGAGCTGCGACGCCGACTGGCGCCCATCCGCGTGGTGTCATAGATTCTAGCATACATCATACGATCATACGTATTCACTGCTCACGCTTCCAGCGCCTGCGTCAGCAGAGATAGGTCGTCCACAAACCAGTCTGCGGCGGCAACCACCTTCTCGCGCCTCACAACGCCGCCGTAGCCGATGAACGCATCCGCGCCGCCCTCGCACCTCGCCTCCGCATCCGTCGCGCCGTCGCCGATCATCACTACCGGCGAGCGCTGCAGCAGGCTGCGAATGTGCGCGATAGCACGCGCCTTGCCGCCGCTGCGGCTGGTGTAGGCTGTGGTGTCGAAGCTATCATACATGCCGCTGTTCGAGTCGAACAGCAGCGTGTTTGCGAACACGTGCGACCGCGGGAGCTGCAGCAGGTCAGCCACCGGGTGGATCATCTGCGTGAATCCTCCGGAGACCAAATACACGGCCACCCCGCGTTTCACAAGGCACTGCACCAGCTCCTTGATGCCGGGGCTGAGTCGCGGCGGGTGCGCCTCCAGAAAAGCTGACACCGCGCTGCGCGACGGCTTCATAATGGCCAGACGCTGCGTCAACGCCTGCTCGAACGGCACAGAGCCGCCCATAGCGGACGCGGTGAGAGCAGCCACAGCGTCGCCGACTTTCAAGAACGCTGCGAGCTCGTCGATGCCTTCGTCCGTGCACACCGTGCTATCCACGTCGAAGCACACCACCTGCGGGCGGCTTAGCACGTGGCGGCAGGAGCAGCAGCGGCACTGAGAGCGCCGCGTGAGCCATCAGCGGTAGTGACAGTGTTTGTCCGCAGCTCTCCCGAGAGGGTCGACGTCGGAATTACCAATTGTATGTGAATCATCTGGCGCACGCACAACAGACCGAGCGGAGGCTGCGCCAAAGGAGACGCGCCTGTGCGCGGCGCCACAGGTCCAGCACCTCCGGCGAGGCGTCCCTAAAATGAAAGCCTTGAGCGCTGATCACAGGCTGCCAACGCTAGCACACGCACCGACCGGCAGCCGCATGCGCGCTGGCAGACATGCTGGCGCGACTGCTGCGCGTGCGGGCTGGCGTAGAGGGCGTGGAGGGGCGGGGTGAGTAGCCGCGGGGAGGGTTGGCGGCGGCTGGCTTAGTCTTCAGCGCGCACCTCTAGGGTACGCGCTGCGCCGTTGAGTCTGCAGCGCGTGCACTGCTGGAGGCGGCGACAGGGGCGACGCGGCCCTGGCTGCGCTTGCGCCACCGCCACACACTGCGCTGCAAACCGTAGACGCAGCGCGCGGGCATGCCACAGCCTGCATCACCGCCAACCAGCGAGCGGAAGAAGACGTTGTGAGGCTTTGTCGGACGAAGAAAGCGTCTTGCGTGCGTCAAGCCCGGTCGGGAGAGCTGCCACACGCTAGGTGTTCCCGCCTACTAGCCTGCTCTCACTCCCGTTGTTAGTGCGTGCTGCGCCCGTAGCCCACAGGCCCAGCCGCAGCGTGCAAGCATCTCCTCATTCACAGTACATTAAAAACAGTAGCGTCCAGCAGGCAGGCCACGTGGCTGTCAACAACACCCGCTCCTCACTGCAGTAGCCCCCTCATGCGCCTCCGTCGCCTCGCGACGCGTTGTCTTCTCCCCGGTCGTTCAGCGTCCAGTGGCTGCTCTTGCGTTCTTTGCCGTCCAGCTCCGGGCGGAAGATGAGCGCATCCGCCAGCCGCGGGTCCACGCTATCCGTGGGCGCGTCGTCCGCCATCCACAGCGGCTTGCCCCCAGCCTTAGGCACGCGCAATGGCGCTGTCGGGCTGTTCGGCGTGCCCGCGCTGCTGTCGCGCTGCAGTGCCGCGTGGTTCTTGCCGCGCCACTTGTCAAGCTCAGCCTTCAGTTGTTCGTTGCCCGCGGCGCCGCCCGCGACCACCATGCCGAAGGCTGCGCACACGCCGAACCAGATCATCGCGTACGCACAGGCGGGGAGCGGGGAGAGCGTCGAAAGTCCGAGTCGAAGGTGTCGAACACTCGAACACCGCGTGTTGTCTCGCTGGTCGCTGCTGTGCGCATTTTGTAGCGCCTCGCTGCACTCGTGCGACCTGTGCCATGGCGAGCAGTGCGGGTCGCGGCAAGGTGAAGCCTCGCCGTGCGCAGGCAGCAGCCGGTCCCGCGCCGCCGGCCGTAGTGGCGCTAGACGGTGCGTGAGCAGTGTTTCGGGGCGTCACGTGGCGCTGCGTGCGCCGGAGATTCGTGAAGGCGCGTGGGTGTGAGCTGCTGCAGTGCTGACGCGACACTTTGGCTCCACTCAGTGCTTTCTCACGAGGCGCGCGCGTGGGGCGAGCGTCCGGGCGACCCTCCGCGGCGCTACCCGGAGTGCTTGACGGACGCGGACGCGCGGCAGGCGCGTGCGAGCCTCGCTCTGCGTCGAGGATGCTGCAGTTGAGACGCTTCACACGCCACAGGTGCCCCGCTTCCACGCCCACACCCGCCAAGGCGCCCCGCACTGGCGCGACGTGGTGCGCCGAAGCCAGCCGGCTCTCCTCGCCGGGTCGCCCCTCCTTGGCGACACCTCCTCAAAGGTGCGCGCACACACACGTTCCCGAGTCTCTTCGTGCGCAGGGTGCTCAGGCGCTCCCCCCTTTACGCGCCTCAGTTCCCCGCCGACCACCGCCCGGGCGTGCTGGCCGCGTGGAGCTGGACCCACCTGGCCGCGCTGTGCGGCGGCGGCGCGGGCGCGGCGACAGCGTGGGGCGCCAAGCAAGATCCGCAGCCTGTGTGGCCCGTCGCAATCAGCGCTCCGGCGAAGGACCTCTTCATCGTCGCCGACCCCGACAAGAACGCCTTTGGCTCCTTCTACCACGTCCGGGTGCGCACACGCCGCGGCGTCTCTCCGTTGCTGCGGAAGCGGCTTACAAGGATGGCGGCTCGTGCCCCCAGGAGCCAGAGACTGAGAGCAAAGCGCTCAGCTTCGCCGACTTTGCAGCCTGCGCGCGGGAGTGGCGCAGCCGGCGCGTGATGTTGCGCGCCAGGCTAGCCCCGCCTACGCAAGCGGTGGCTCAGCCCCAGGAGGGTGTGCCCAGCGCGCCCGCGCTGCAGGAGGAGCTTGCGCGGCTGGTGGACTGGGCCTGGCTGCGTGACGCAGTGCAGGTGCCCCTCCTGTTTGGTGACGTGGCAGACGTGGCACTGGTCGCGGCGTCGCCCAGCAGCCTGCAGCCCGCCCGCTTGGTGGCCCTGGACACGCTGCTCTGTCAGGCGCGTCTCGTGCGCCCCGATGGCCCCCGATGCGCCTCGATGCACCCCGATGCGCTGGTGCCGCCGCTAAACTAGACGCTTCTCGTTCGCAGGTGCGTGGGCGCAGCCGGGTGCTGCTCATCCCTCCCGAGCACACCTACTGCGGCATGTACCCCTTTGCGGTGGCGCACCCGTATGATGGGTACAGCATGGTGGACTTTGACAAAGTGGACCTTGGGGCTTGGCCCCGCTTCGCTTCCGTGCGCGGCCAGGCGAGCATCTTGGCGCCGGGCGAGCTGCTCTTCGTGCCCCGCAACTGGTGGATGCAGCTGCAGGCGCTGGGTGACGAGGACGGCGACGGCGGGTGCGAGGGAGAGCACACGGTGATGGAGGTGTGCCTTCGCTCCGGCGCGCGCGTGCGCACCGCGGAGGCTGCGCTGCCTGCGGTGGGGCGCTGCGTGGAGGAGCTGGCTGTGAGCGGCGAGGGGGTGGGCGGCGCGCGCGCCTGGCTGTGCCGCGTGGCTGCGGGCACCGACCTCGCAGCCTGCGACCTGGGCACCGTGGCTGGATACAAGCGCATCCGGCTCAGCACCGACATTCGAGACGAGGTGACGCTGTCGCTGGGGCGCAATACGGACGTGAGCGCCTTCCTCCTCGCGCTGGTGGAGGGGCGCCTGACCGCGACGCCCTGGCTCAACGCGAACTTCCGGGAGCCCCTGTACCTCAAGGACGTGCCCGTGCAGCTGGCGGACACGCGCACGGAGTGGGAGCTGCGCTTCCCGCAGCTCTTCGCGCGCAAGCTGGCGCTGGAGGGGCACACGCCACCCGTGACGCCCGTCAGTCACCTCAACCCCAGCCACCCGCGGTTCATAGGCGCGCTCAAGCCCTCCGGATCTGGCGCATCAGCCTAAGGCTGTGTGTTATTATGCACACTCAGATCATTCAGGTGAGCTTAGGCTGCTCCTTCAGCGCCTGCCCCACGCTCCGGTTGAGGCGCCGCACCTCCGCCAAGCGCGCAGCGTCCTCTGGCGACAAACCCCGCTCTAGCGCCTCAGGCGCGGGCTGAAGCAGCAGCACCGCGGCGCTGCCCAGCAGCGGCCAGGCCGCCGCATAGGCGAGCTTGAATGGCAGCGTCGCCTTAGCTCGAAACGCAACCACGCCGCCCAGCGCAGCTAGACAGCCTGCGCTCGCAAGCAGCGTGTGCTCGCGCGTCACGGGCATCCCCGCTAGCCAGCCATGTTCACGCACTGCAGGGGAAAGATCAGTCAGGTCAACAAGCAAAGAGCCCAAAGTAAGACCAGAGACCAGAGAGAGTGGAATGAGGGTGCCCTCAATAGTAGAGCGCAGAAGGTCGTTCAAGCGGCGCGCTTCCGCAGTCGCAGCAGGCTCGAGTCGGCCCAGCCACCAGCAAGCTGGCGCTGCGCTTCCCCATCGTGAGCCCACCTTCACGCGACTGCTCCGCACGCCATACGTAACTGCACGGTTTGCATCACCGGGCACCCGCGAGCAGAGACGGAGCAGAGAAGGAGCGGAGCGGCGGGCCACGCGAGAGGTAGCAACCCTTGTTTTAGCCACGCGTCGCCCGCTGGCGCGAGAGCCCCTAGGCCAGCGATGCGCGCACACCCCGTGACCGCAAGCAGTGCAGAAGTGCCGTCGCGAGGCGGTGCGCACCTGCGTGGAGGTGCTAGGGCCCAAACGCACACAACGCTGACCCGGCACGCCGGCTTGGTTTTGACACTCGACCGGCGGAGGCGGATGCTCTGACAAGAAAAAGGGCAAAGGAGGAGGCTAACCGCCGGCCGCTGCTCGCGTACCAAGCGTGCGTGAGTTGGCAACAACTCAGGAGTCCCTCACAGGACCCCCCCCTGACCGTGCTGCACAGCGCCGCCCGTGCCTGGGCTCCTGGAGCTCCACCCCCGCCGCGCGGCGTCGTGAGGCGAGCACAGCACCACGCGGCGGGCTCGCACCAGTGGACTCTGATGCACCGCCATTGCCTCGAACAACTGGAAGCTGCTAGGTTTGGCAACTGTCGCACCTAGTGTCGGCCGGCACCCCCGGACGCCCGCATTGCGCGCGCCTCGCAACCTCTGTGGCTGCCCGCCCACCGCCAGCCCTTGCGAGGCTGCCTGAAGAAGGTGCCCGCACAGCGAGCCTGGCGCGGCGAGCGCGGCACGTCCTCACTGCCGCCCGCTTGACCAGCGTGCGTCTGCGCCTCGCACGGCCCGTGCGAGCAGCCCCGGCGTTGTGCCACGCGTTGGCGCAGCGGGTATTGGCGCCCAGGCTTGGGCGCTGCTTGCAAGTCTCCCACGGTGAGAACCAATGCGGCGGGAGTATGGCGTGCTCGCGCTGCTGCTGCTCGGAGTGCTCGGAGTCAGCGCGCAAGTGTTCACGTGCGGCGGCGGCAACAACGCGACTGTGTGCAGCGCGCTGGGCGACCTCTACTACGCCACCAACGGAGCGTCTTGGTTGGGTAACGATGGATGGCGCATGGCTGCGGCGGGGACCCCCACGGACTACTGCACCTTCTCCCAAGTCTCATGCATCAGCGGCGTCTTAAATCAGCTGTGCGTGCGCCGCGATGAATGCCGCCACTGCTCGGTGCTGAGGCGACCTGCTGGATGCGCTCTCAGTAGCCTCAATGGCAACCAGCTCAATGGCACCATCCCGTCTAGCATGGGCATAACCTGACTGGATTGACATACCTGTGCGTGCATCGCGCTGAATGTCGCCCTTGCACAGTGCTGAGGCGTCTGCTTGCTCACTCAGCTATCTCTACGCCAACCAGCTCAGCGGCACCATCCCATCCAGCCTGAACAGCCTGACTGGATTGGGAGAGCTGTGCGTGCGCCGCGTTGCGGATCGCCCTTGCACAGTGCTGAGGCGTCTAGCTTGGGCTTTCAGTTACCTCTTTGGCAACCAGCTCAACGGCACCATCCCAGCCAGCATGGGCAACATGACTGGGTTGCAATACATGTGCGTGCGCCGCGTTGCGGGTTGTTCTTGCACAGCGCTGAGGCGTGCGCTCTCAGCTTCCTCAATGCCAACCAGCTCAGTGGCACCATCCCTTCCAGCCTCGGCAGCCTGACAGAATTGCTAGGACTGTGCGTGCGCCGCGATGAACGCCGCCCCTGCACAGCGCTGAGGCCTCCCGCTTGCGCTCTCAGTAGCCTCACTGGCAACCAGCTCAGTGGCACCATCCCATCCAGCCTCGGCAACCTGACTGGGTTGCAAGGACTGTGCGTGCATCGCGCTGAATGTCGCTCTTGCACAGTGCTGAGACGTCTAGCTTGGGCTTTCAGCTATCTTGGCCGCAACCAGCTCAACGGCACCATCCCATCCAGCCTGGGCAACATGATTGGGTTGCAATACATATGCGTGCACCGCGCTGAACGTCGCCTCTGCGCAGTGCTGAGGCGTGCGCTCTCAGCTTCCTCAACGCCAACCAGCTCATTGGCACCATCCCCTCCAGCCTCGGCAGCCTGACAGAGTTGCTAGGACTGTGCGTGCGCCGCAAGGAACGCCGCCACTGCACGGTGCTGAGGCCTCCCGCTTGCGCTCTCAGTAGCCTCAATGCCAACCAGCTCAATGGCACCATCCCGTCTAGCATGGGCAACCTGACTGGGTTGCAACAGCTGTGCGTGCAATGCGTTGCGGGTCGCCCTTGCACAGTGCTGAGGCGTCTAGCTTGGGCATTCAGTTGCCTTTTCGGCAACCAGCTCAACGGCACCATCCCAGCCAGCATGGGCAACATGACTGGGTTGCAATACATGTGCGTGCGCCACGTTGCGGGTTGTTCTTGCACAGCGCTGAGGCGTGCGCTCTCAGCTTCCTCAATGCCAACCAGCTCAGTGTCACCATCCCTTCCAGCCTCGGCAGCCTGACAGAATTGCTAGGACTGTGCGTGCGCCGCGATGAACGCCGCCCCTGCACAGCGCTGAAACCTCCCGCTTGCCTTGCGCTCTCAGTAGCCTCAATGCCAACCAGCTCAGTGGCACCATCCCGTCTAGCCTCGGCAACATGACTGGGTTGCTAGGACTGTGCGTGCATCGTGCTGAATGCCGCCACCGCACAGTGCTGAGGCGTCCCACTCATGCTCTTAGCTACCTCTACGCCAACCAGCTCAGCGGCACCATCCCGTCTAGCTTGGGCAGCCTGACTAGGTTGAAAAGCCTGTGCGTGCACCGTGCTGCGGATCGCCCTTGCACGCGTGCACATCAAGCTGTTTGTACTGACGCCTCCCCTCTCTCCGAACGACTCTTTCTCTCAGCAACCTGACTAACAGCGGCCTCTGTGGCACTGTACCATTTGGGCTCACGCAGCCTATCGACGGCGCCCTCCCTTTGTGCTCGCCGTCGCCCAGCCCGCCATCGCCACCACAGTCCACCTCTCTGGCGACACTGTCCGCCTCGGTGTCGCTCCAGGGCGTGACGGCGGCGCAGATGAGCACACCCGATGCGCGGACGGCGCTCAGAAACGCACTGGCTGCCACCGCGGGCGTGAGCGGAAGTGCGGTGAACATCACCGGCGTTGTGGATGGTGGCGCCTCCACCGGTCGCCATCTCCTCGCGCCTTCCTTCTGTGTTGTTTCCTTCACGGTGACTACTGCCTCAAATGCCTTGGCGAGCGTCACTGGCGCCATCACCACCGCCAGCAGTTCAACATTCGTTACCACCCTGAACACGCAGCTCGCCGCGCTGGGCATCGCCATAACAGGCGTTAGTGTCACTGTGACTGGGGCGCCGTCACCGTCGCCGTCGTCGGATGGGAAACTTGCGCTGGGTGAAGCTACCATCATCGTGGCAAGTGTGGGCTGCTCGTTTTTGCTGCTCTGGTGAATTGTCTGGTTACGCCGCCGCAAGCGCTCTACGCAAGTGGATTGGCGGCCGCCTTCTGCGGCCAAACTGCCAGAGCCAGACTGCAGGCTGGTTCTGCACCAAGCTGCTTTTGGTGCAGAACAGAATGGCACTGCTGCCACCATGTCGCAGGATGAGGGCCACGCATCCCTCCTCGCCCCTCTTCAGGTCTTCCCCCGAATGCAGGGGGTAGGAGCGGGGTGACGGCAGCAGCGCGCATGCAAAGTTTGCCGCAGAGCGAGCTCAATCGTGTTTCTTCGGCTGCGGCTGTGGCTGTTCCATATTCCATTCATTGTCCGTCCTGCGCATCCACAGGCGCCTCCTCATCCTCCCGGAGTGCGCGCAGCGGCGTGTGGCGCTCCAGGGCCGCCTGCACCAAAGTGTTGCGCTGCTCCTGTGACCCGCGCGCCATCTCGGCCAGAGTCTCCTCGCTCTGCGCGCGAATGAACGCCAGCGCAGCCAGCAGGTTGCCCTGCGCCCCCCCGGCAGACCGAATGCCAGACGCGCGGGCAAGCATGCTGCCCTTGCCCGCAACCATGCCCCGCGCAGCCAGCTCCTTGCGCGCAGCCTCCACCAGGCGCTCCGCAGTGGCCACGTGTTCTGCCAGCGGTGGGTCGATCTTGCGCGGCAAGGTGCGGTGTCGGCCGATGTACATCACCACGATGAGGGTCACCTTGCTGATGCTGTGGAATGCACCGCACAGCGACGCGTTCACCGCGGATGGGTGGCCCAGGCTAAGCCCGTTCGTTCCGTAGGCTGAGAGGATCTCGAAGAGAACTGCGAAGAGGTTGGTGCCCGGGGGGCTACCGTCCGGCTGCCAGCTCAGCAGCGGCGCCTCGGCGGCGGCGATTGTGAGCAGCGCGATCCAGAGCCAGGTCACGTGGCGCGACACGTAGCGCCGCCAGAAGCTGGCAAGCACTGGAAATGCGTCCTGTGGGTGCGCCCCAGCCACAGCGCTGGCGGCTGCGCCTGCGCTGAACACGCTGCCCTCCTCGCTGTGTGCCCACAGCGCCACCAGCGGGTATGCTGACCACCACATCATGAATCCGGTGACAACCAGCACCGCAGGCGCCAGGGCGTTGAAATCCAGCACCACGGCGAAGCCTGTGGCGCGCGTCTGGGTCACCTGGAAGAAGGCGAGCGCGGAGGCGTGCGTGGCGGAGCGCCCGTCGCGCAGCGCCGCCACGGTGCCGCTGGATCCCAGCAGCACGGCCAGCTGGAACAGGTTGGTGAGCGCCACCGCGCCCAGCAGCGCCGCCGTCTCCGGCGGGGGGAACAGCAGGTGGTACACCCGCTGGGGGTGGGTCAGCGCGTAGCGGCACCCCCGCGCCAAGCGAGAGGGCACCAGGCGACCAAACACCCGGCTCTCCCCGCACTCCGCGCCCATGCGCAGCAGCAAGCGTAGAGCGCAAGGCCACCCCGTGTTGCCCGCAATGGTGGCCGCTGCAAGTGTGAGCAGAGCCGGCAGGTTGTCAGCCAGCGGCACGGCGGAGGTTGACAAGATGCTCAGCCCCACGTTGTTGAACGCAGAGGTGCCCATGTAGAGCGCAAACCAGCCCAGCGGGATGCCGCGGGCCTGCAGCTCCGCAAGCAGCGCAACGTCGCGCCCCTGAGCCACCGAGCAGTACAGCGCCAGAGGCGTGACGATCTGCCAGAACAGCGTGTAAGCGGCAGTGACCACCGCCACAGCGGCGAGACCCTCGTCCTGACACATGAGCTCGTCGAGCAACGTGTCTGCATCCGCCGCCTCCACAGCCTCCAACACGGCGCTCACGTTGGTCGCGCTGCCAGCCACGCTTGCCGGCAGCAGGCTGCTTGTGCGGCGCAGCTCTGCGCCCAGGCGGCGCAGTTTGCGCAGCGCGGGCGTCCAGCGTCGTCGGTAGCTCCATAGCCGGTAGCTCAGCGGCCACAGGCCCGTCGCAGTGATGCCCCCGAACGTCATGAGGAACCACAGCACAACCTCGGAGCGGCGGCTCAGCAGCGCAACGTCGAAGGAGGTGAGGCTGCCACCCGTCATGGCGCCCGTGCTCACCAGCCAGCAATCAACATAGCCCAGCCCGTCCAGGCGCGCGATGAGGGCGCCAGCCGCGACGGTGGTGAGCACGAAGTACGCCAGGTGCACCCGGAAGAAGTCGCGGATGAGGACGCTGTGCACCGAGTGTGGGAGCGCTCCCAACGCAGCCACTGTGTCGGGGAAACGAAAGGCAAACGGCGCCCACAGCTGCAGCCACGGCGCCGCGCCGCGGCCGGGCGGGCTGCTCGTGGCCTCCAGCTTGAAGGAGGCGAGCACGAAGCTGCCACGCTCGTGCATCGAACTGGTGCGAGAGAGCGTTACGTGCGCCATCGCCAGCCGTCGGCGCCGTCAGGCGCCCAGCGCGTCGTCAGGTGATGCGCATCAGGAGAAACAGAACAGACAATAGCACAGGCGAGGAGCAGTACGATTTGAGAGAGAGCGTTCGAGCGTTCTACGCTTTGTTGTCAGTCCAACTCAATGGCCTGCGCCGGAGTGCTCCCGTCGCCGCCGCTCTGCAGCGAGCTCCTGCGAGCCGGCGGCGGCGTGTGGCAAGGCGCGTCCGATGCCCCCACCGGGTCAATCACCTCGGCATCGTGTGCCGCATGAGGCTGCTTTTGCTCGTCGTCATCGAAGAGACGCTCGCGGCGGGTTCGCCCTGAGCCGCCCTCTCCCTGCTGTGCCTGACGCGGCTCCCCCGCAAGCGCTTTCCACATCTCTGCCGCCTCGTCCGCGGCGGCGTCACCAGCGGCGCTTCCGCGCGCAGCCTGCCCGTCCACCGCCGCTGCGGCGACGCCCAGCTTGGCCTCGATGACGGGCCACATGGCATCATCCAGCGTGCCTGCGCCAGCAGGTATTGGACGGTCACCTGCCGCGTCTGGCCCACGCGGTGCGCGCGGTCCTCCGCCTGGCGCAGCGGGCCGGGCGCCCACACCAGCTCCGCAAAGACCACCGTGCTGGCGGCTGTGAGCGTGATGCCCACGCCCGCGGCGGTGACGGAGAGCAGCGCCACCCGGACGGAGGGGTCCGTCTGGAAGGCGTCCACGCGGTCGCTGCGCGCCTTGTGGCTCGTGGTGCCGTCCACGCGCACGTACTTCACAGCCGCCAGGGGCCCGCTCTCTATGGCGTCCAGCACCCCCTGGTGGTGCGCAAACACCAGCAGCTTGGCGTCGGGACTGTGCAGAAGGAGCTCCTGGACGTACTGGCACGCGGCTGGCGACTTTTCCCGCCCAGTGAGCGCGTAGTACTCGCTCATCAGCGCCCGCCCGCCAACCTCGTCGCCCCGTTCTCTGAGGCCGTCCAGCTTGGCCTTCAGGCGAGCCACTCGCTGCAGCGAGGCTGCGTCCAGCTCCAAGCTCACCACGCTGCGTCGCTTGGGCGGCAGCGCGTCCGTGTCTTTCACGTCCTCATTGGTGCGCCGTATGAGCACCGTGCGGCTGAGCACCAGGTTCAGCTCCGCCAGGCAGGAGGCGCCCGTGTAGTCCACGGGCACGCCCGGCAGGCTGCTGGGCTTTGGCGCGCAGTAGCGGGCGGCAAAGCGACCGAAACTCAACCCCGCGGATGGCATGCAGCCACCAGCTGCGTGAACAGCTCCGCCGGGCGCTGCAGGTACGGCGTGCCGCTCACCAGCAGCGCCCGCTTGGCTCTCTGCAGCAGCGGCAGGCATGCGCGAGCGCGCACCGTGTCGCCATTCTTCAGCAGGTGGCACTCATCTGCCACCACGATGCCGTACGATGTCGAGGCTGGCAGCAAAGACGCCATGTCGTAGCTCACGATCGTGCACCGGCGGGAGGCGCCACCTAACGGAGTGGGGGGCACATCTGCGCCAGTCTTCATCGTGTGCACAGTCGCAAAGCCCGGGGGAAGCCAGTCCGCCAGCGCGCGTCTCCACGTCTCGCGAAGGGTCGAGGGGCAGATCACCAGGAGCGGCCAGTCCTCGGGATAGCAGGCGGCCAGAGCAATGGCCTGTGGTGTCTTTCCGAGTCCCATCTCGTCTGCTAAGAGCGCCCGCCCGCGCTGCCGAAGCATCGCAATGAGACCCTCCCGCTGATACCCCTTCAGGTTATGCGTCAGGCTGAACTGCTTACCCTGCGCAGACGGCAGACGCGCCAGGCGGTCCGCCACCTCCTCCTGAGGCGCGTGCTGCGCGTAGTGCGACGCGAGGAGGTCTCGCACAAAGGCTGGCACCCGCTGCACCTCGTACTCCAAGCCGCCTGCAGGTACGCTCCTCCGCAGCCTGTCAAGCAGCGCGTCGCGGGCCTCGTTCGGGAAAGACCAGTGCTTTTCAGCCGGCTCCCAGCGCGCCCCTTCCGGCCTGAGGGAGCGGAAGCACTCCACCAGGTCGGTGTTGTAGTCTGAGACAGCCGCAAAGCGTGCAGACTCTGCCACCAACGTCAGAAACACCTTGGTGGAGGGCGGGGCTGAACCGGGAGAGGGAGTTGTGCCAGGAGTTGCGCCCGGGTCCTCCGCCCCCGCCTTGCGCTTGCGGTGCGGCGAGGGCCCTGTGCTGTCCGACCACTTGAAGAACGGGCACTTCTCAGAGCCGCGCACTGAACAGGTCCAGAACCAGCGACCTTGGTTGCCTTTGGCCGTGGTCTTGGTCTGTAGCAGCGAGGCGGGGAGCGAGTGGCGCGCGCAGTGCGGGGGAGCATCGTCCCGTGGACGCGGCGAATTCTCGTACGCGCCGCCGCCGCCACCAGGGCTCTTCTGAGGCGTGCCTGACATGTATTGCGCGCAGAGGCGTCAGACAGAGGCTCCGAAGGGGGAGCGAACGCAATCTTTGTTGTCTCGCTCCTCGCTCACTTCGCGTTCTTCGATTTGCAGGCTCATTGCACGCTACGCACCACCATGGAGTGAGCGTTGCCGCGTCGGTACGTCCGATATGGAGTTCGTGTTCTCCCCTGGGGCGGAGACGCTGGGGCGAGGGCGCAGAGCTCCGAGCCGCACCTCCTCTCCCACCGTCGTCTCGAGCTCCAGCACGCCGCCGTACTTCTCGCCTGGCGTGCCGTTTGGCGGCGCGTCCACAGCCTTCCGCTTCAGCCCGGGAAGCGGCAGCGCGGCGCGCCCTGCGGCCCCGGTGGGTGGTGAGCGCGCTGGCGGGGGAGTCCCTGCGCCGCCGTGGACGTCCGGCGCACCTTTTTGGCCAGCCGGGGAGCCCACCACGGCCCCTGCGCAGTTCGTCGAGCAGCCGCCCTCCGCCTCCTCCTCCTCGCCCTTCTCCCCGGGCCTCCCTTTCGGCGCAGCCTTCAGCCCCGGCGCGGCCACGCCTCCCGGCAGTCGCTCGGCGCGCGCGTCTTCGTCGCGAGGGCGCCGCGCCTCCGCCGGCGACACCGCAGACGCCGCCCTGGACGCGGCTGTGGCGGGCCTGCAGCTGGGCGGCCAGGGCGGGTCGGTCGAGAAGAGCGCGGCGGCGCAGGCGCAGGCGGAGGAGCTGCGCGACGCCGCCACTCGGGCATACCGTGCCGCCAGCTACACCCGCGCCCTGCAGCTCTACGGCCAGGCGCTGCTGGCGGCCGAGACGGCCGCCTGGTGCCCCTCAGAGCGCGCCACGCTGCTGAGCAACCGCGCCGCGGCCCGCCTGAGCGCCGCCGGCGGCGCCCTGGACTGCGCCGCCGCCGTGACAGCCGCCCACAACGACTGCCTGAAAGCGCTGCAGCTGCAGCCCGGCCACGCGCGCGCCACCGCGCGCCTGGCCACCTGCCTTCTGCGGCTGGGCCGCTACGCGGACGCGGCGCGCCTGGCGCAGGACACGGGCGCCGACGTGGAACGCTTCACTGCGCACGCGCAGGGGCACCTGCGGGCGTCCCTCTCCGCCCTCGCGGCCGCGGGCGTGGAGCTGTGGGCGGAGGCCTCGCGGGTCCTCGAAGAGGCGCCGCCAGCGCAGCAAGGCTCCTCCCCCTGCGCCGGCAGCGATGCTCAGTCGTCGCAGGCTCAGCAGGCGCTGGATGCCGCCGACGCGGTGCTGCTGCACGCGCCGCTGTGCGTCACCGCCAGCCGGGCGCGCTGCGAGGCGCTGCTGCTGCTGCGTCGACCGAAGGACGCGGCTACGGCTGCATCCGCCTCCGCAGCGGCGGCCCTGTCGGCCGCCATGGCCGCGCATTCTCCCGCCGGCGGCGGCTACGATTGGTGGGCGGCCTGGACCAGCGCCCGCGTTTCCCTCGCAACCGGCGACGTGGACGCAGCCGCAGCCGCGCTCACGCAGCTGGGGCACCTCCCCGCCGCCGCCTCTGACGCGCTGGCTGCGCTGTCGGCCGCCTCTGGCGCGCGTGAGCGCGGCAACGCGCTGTTCAAGGGGGGCTCTTGGGCCGAAGCTGCGGATGCGTACGGCGAAGGCCTAGGCGCCTGGGCCCGCCGCGCGGGGGGGCTGTCCCTGTCGTGCGCCGCGCCGCAGCTGGCCACGCTGCTGTGCAACCGCGCGGCGGCGCTTCACAAGCTTGGCTGGCGCCTGGAGGCGTGCGCAGACTGCGGGGCTGCGCTGCTGCTGGTGCCCGCGCACGCCAAGGCGCTCTCGCGCCGCGCGGCGCTGCACGCGGAGCTCAGGATGCACGCGGAGGCGCTGGCGGACCTGAAACAGCTTCAGCTAGCTGCGCACGCCGAGTACCCGCCAGCAGACTGCGCACGCAGGGTGCGGGAGGCGCAGGCGGCGTGCGGACAGCTGCCCGCACAGCCTCCCGAACTGTACGGCTCTCTGGGGCTGGCGGCCCCGGCCTCCACAGCCGCAGTCGCCGCGCTGGCTTCCGAGGCGAGGAAGGCGTACCGCCGCGCGGCGCTCAGGCTGCACCCGGACAAGGCTGGCCACGCGCTCCCTTTGGGCGCCTTTGCGGGGCTGGAGGATGCGCTGCGCTGCGACGCGGAGCGGCTGTTCAGGCTGGCTTCGGACGCGCACTCGCGACTCTGCGACCCCACAGCCAGAGAGACCTACGACGCGGAGGAGGCTGCGCGGCGGCGACGCGCGAGCTATGGCCATGGGCAGGCGCACCAGTACCAGCGGCCGGCTCCGCGCAACCCCTACGGTCGACAGCCGCACAGCTACTACGACTATCCCTTTCGTTCCGGGTCCTTCGACTACGACGAGGAGGACGAAGAGGATGAGGACGATTTCTATCTGTGGAGGCAGGCGCAGTTCCAGGCGGCGCAGCAGCGGCAACAGGCTGGGCAGAGGGGGCGAGGGAGGCGGTACTGAACGAACTCAGCCCGTACCCGACGGCCCGACGGCCCCGACGGCAAAAAACGCACGGTTCGTTTCAACAACTCACCTTTTTGTCAGACGCGCTGCGCCCTTCGCCTGTTCTGTGCGTGCGTTTGCCTTGCCCGCGTCATGCGTCGCGGCTTTTTTGGCCTGGGCGCAAGCCATAGAACCGCTAACGAGTGCGAAGCTGACCCGGCACCGCCAGAGGAGGAATACAACCCGCAGGAAGAGCTGCCCCACAACAGACGCAGGCTGCCCAAGCGGGTACGTGCGCCCGCATGACGGTTAGCCGTCGCCTTTGCTGCTCACACCTCCCCTGTGCTTCAGCTGCTTCATCCCTACGCGCCCGTCGCTGCGCTGGTCACCGCCTGCCAGAACGAACGAGACGTGCCTCTTCCTCGCGGCCTGCGCAACGTGGGCAACAGGTGCGTCTGCGGCTGGCTGCTGGCGCAACTGACAAGGGGATGTCCTAACACGTCCCGCAGCTGCTTCGCCGCGGCCGCGCTGCAGTGCCTGCTGGC
>Ga0208951_1000194_pt1 | contig 26681 bp, 10 predicted proteins | sample GreLakmeMI27MSRF_FD_187702 | JGI IMG/M metagenome (GOLD analysis project Ga0208951, IMG submission 187702) | Freshwater lentic microbial communities from great Laurentian Lakes, MI, USA - Great Lakes metaG MI27MSRF (SPAdes) | ecosystem: Environmental > Aquatic > Freshwater > Lake | place: Great...
GCAGGAAGGAGCGCTGCGGGCCGGCAGCAGAGGTGTTGAGGCTCACGCTCACGCGCGTGCCCGCAGCACCCGGCCAGGCGCCCGCGGAGCAGGACCAGCCCAGACGCGTCGCCGCCGCCTGCGCCTGCCGAGGGGCGCTCGCAGTCTCGTTGCGCAGCTGCACGGTCTGCAGTTGTCCCTCCACAGACCCGAGGGGCGCTCGGGGCTGCCGAGGGGTGCTCACAGTGGGCTGCCGAGCGGCGCTCGCTGGCTGCCCTCGCGCCTCAGCCTCAGGCTGCCGCGCTGCGCCCGCGGCCGCGCACTGGCCGCAGAGGAGAGCGAGCAGCACCAGGCGGAGCATTGGAGAGCGCCCCAGGTATGCGCCTCGGGTGCACACTCGGATGGTGGCCCTCGGACACTCGTCCACGAGGGCTCCCCGCTCACACTCCGCCATTTTCCACTGCGCTATGTATCCACACTGTTTTTGCAGCGTCAGCTGCGCAGCCTGAGAGCGTCACTGCTACAGCAGGCGGCGCAAGTGCAGCGCGCCGTGCCCGTAGCTGGCCGCGTCGGTGTAGTGTCCGCACGCCTCCTCGGTGAAGAGCTGGCGTCTCCAGTACGCTTCGGTGCCGGGCAGCGCGACCAAGTGAACGTCGCTGTGACCTCGCTCCGCAGCGGACTGCAGCGCAGCGGCCACCAGGCGCGCGCCTGTGCCGCCTCCGCGCCACTCTGGCGCCACGACCACGTCGTGCAGGAAGCAACTAGCAGTGCAGCACGGACAGCTGTTCACAACTGCACCAAGCGCAGCGCTGTCACCCGAGTGCAGCAGGGCGTATCCAACAGCGCGCTCGCCGGAGTCAGCGACAGCCACGTAGCTGGCACGCTGCTCCAGGATGGCGCTGAAGACATCGCTGCACTCGTGCAGCTCCACTGCGTGACTCGCAGTCTGCAACGCCAGCAGCGCAGCCGTGTCGCGGACTTCGGCCAGGCGCACACGCGCACTGTGCAACTGCATGGGTTGATACGCGAATCCGGTCACACGAAAGATCGGAGTGGGCGCTGTGGTTAACTGTGCTTTCGTGCTTTGTTCGCTCGCTCGACGTCGAACGACTCTCATATATATATGAGGGCATTTGCAGGCGCGCAGCTTAGACTCCTCATTCCAGTGCGCGGAGAGCGGGGAGAAGGAGGAGGAGGAGGAGCACGTGCAGTTGGGACACGATGGCCTCGCCTGCGCCTGCGCCCGCCGCTGCACCGCGCGCGCCAAACGCAGCTGGCTGGCCAGACGTCGCCGGCTGGCTGTCCACGGGGCTGAAAGACGTGTCTCTCACTGGTGCGGCCGGTAGAGCAGCGCAGGAAGGCTCTCGCTGCGCCCCTCTCGCCGGCCCATGTCTCACGCGCCTCCGCAGACGAGCAGCTGAAGCAGCGTGACCTGTCTCGGAGCGACCCGGAGCTTGTGAAGCGCTTCGGCAAGGGCACGCACTACGACCTGAAGGCGTGCAGCTTGCAGCCGCGGCCCCCGCCTTTGCTGACACCCGCTGGCAGGTTGTGATCAAGGGCGACCTAAGCACGGGCAAGTCGTCGCTGCTGAAGCGTCTTCGAGGCGGCGGCTTCTCGCCAACCTATGAGCCCAGGCGCGTAGGCCGTGCGAGGCCCGGCACGGCGTGCTGGCCTGACGCCCTCCTTGCTGCGCTGTCAGCCCTCAAATATCGACGGCCAAGGTTGCGTGGAAGTGCGCCAGCGCGCCGGAGGACGTGATATGCGTGGAGTTTTGGGAGGTGGTGGACCGGGCACGCAAGGCGAGCGCTGCCGCCCCCCCCGCCGCCCAGCTGGCGCTGTCTCACCGCGCCAAGGGCGTGGAGCGTCCCAGCTCGGGCAAGCACGAGCTGCAGGCGTTGGACGCCACGGTGGTGGACGTGTACAGCGGCTGCCACGGTGCGCTGTTCCTGGTGGACCCCAGCAAGCCGTGGACGCTGGACTACGTGGTGCGCGAGCTGGCCACCTGCCCGCAGCACCTGCCCGTGGCGGTGCTGCTCTCCTTCCGGGACTACTCGCCCGACCTGCGCTGCGTGCGGCTGGAGCGGGTGCAGGCTGCGCTGTGCGGCCGCGAGGGCCCCTTCGCCGAGCGCACCTTCAGGCCTCAAGCATTCGAGTGCTCCATGGCCAACTGCTTCGGCCTGCTTTCCCTGCACGCCTTCCTGGCGGTGCCCTTTCTGGCGCACAAGCGCCAGCAGCTGAGCAGGGCGCTGGAGCTGAACACCGCCGCCATGGGGGCGGCGCACGCGCAGCTTGCGGGCGCCCAGGGGGGCACGTACGAGGAGTTTGTGGCGTCGCTGCAGGCCACCGAGCGCGCAGAAGCGATGCGCATGGAGCTGGCCAGACAGGAGGCGGCGCAGCGCGCGGCGGCGGCGGCGCAGGCGGAGGCGGTCAAGTGGAGCTGGCTCACGGGGGACGCGCCGCCGCCCGGGCCTCCGCGTGCCGCGCCGCCACCGGGCGTGCAGCCGGGCTCCGGCGTCTTTGCGCGCCTGCCCCCCGGCGCCAGCCTGCCCGGCGCCCCGCCGCCGCCAGCCGCGCCGCCAGCCGCGCCCGATGGCAGCTACTCCGGCGCCGTGCTGTCCATGCTGGGCGGATGGTCAGCCAGCCTCAGCGCCCTGCTCCCCCAAGCCGCGCAGCGCCAGCCCGGGGCCGCCGCAAAGCTGGACGACTTTTTGGGCGCCGCGGTGGCGCCTTCGCAGCAGAGCGAGGCTGCGGAGACGCGGCGCATGGGCGACTTCCTGGGCGCTGACCAGGGCGACGGTGGGGCCACCCAGCAGGCGTCGCGGCGCAGCAGGGGCACCGCGCGGCGGGCCGGCATGCGCGGCTGGGACAGCGAGGAGGATGGCAGCGAGGAAAAGGCGGACCCGCACGGGCTGCCCCGCCTGCGCACCTCCGCAGGGCCCACCATCCCATCCATGCGCCCCGAAAAGGCGCAGGAAAGGGCGCTCGTGCTGGGCAACTCGCCCATGTCGCCCGACAGCGGGGGGAGCGACGGCGGGCGCGCGTTCCAGAGCGCCCAGTTTGCAGCCCAGCCCGCCTACCCGCCGCCAGGCCAGCCGCAGCCTGGCAGCGCCCATCGCACCGCCCGCACCTCCGCCGTGCCCCTGGGTGGCGCGCGTCGCTCCGAGGGTGGCAAAGCGCGTGACTGGGACGCCAGCAGCGACTCGGAGTGATTCGATGATGGGGGCTCCCTTTCCCGAGGTCACACCGATGCCGCTTGGACGACGTGCGCTGGCATCGCGGCCATCCTGCTCATCCCGCACGGTGTTGCCGAGGCGGCGTCCATCCTGGAGGGCGGAGCGACGGGCGGTCGACTCGCCTGCCGCCAAATGCGTATGCGGCGGCTGTACGGGCACGTACGCGCCGCCGGGACAGTGGGTGGCGGAGCGCAGTTCGGCCGAGCTGTGCGCCTTCGTTTGCTGCACTTGCAGTTTTAGACTGTGCAAGGCTGTGGGCTGTGCATGTGGTGTCCAAAATACAAGAACCCACTGTGCGAGTGTGCGTCGTGCGTACGCCACTTGTCCTCACCACGCCTGTGTTGGTGAGAAAAAAGGAGGGCCCACCTAGGTGCCCCTCACAGGCGTGGATAAGGTGAGTACGGGCCAGTTGACTACAGGTGACGGACCACATCTAGAGGAGGTGGTGAGGGGTGGCGCTACCTTTATTCACGATGACGTGTCAGGGCTGAACTTTGATTGGACTCGCGAACCAAAGTTCACACTGGTTAGCGAGTGTGACCAAAGTTCAACCAACTTGCTTGATCCGACCGAAGTTGGCGAAAGTGGAAAGAGCAAGTCATGACCGGCGTGGCACCGGTAGCGAGGAGGAGGCGGGGTGCAGTTCTTCGAAGTTCAACCTGTGGTGACGTGGCTAAGCCCTAAACCCTAAACCCTAAACCCTAAACCCTAAACCCTAGACGTGACGTTGCCACGCAGCTGCCAGGTGCCAGGTGACGTTCCACGCCGCCCTCTTCCCCGTCCTGTGTGCCGCTTGGCACGCTCGACCTAGACCTCGGTGTTCCGGCGTCGCGTCAAGACTGTACAAGACCAAGATGTACGGGCACACGCAGCGGTGCGTGGTGGGCAACTGCAACTGCACCCGTGACCACAACGCGTTGAGAGAGCGTCGCGCTGCCACCAACGGCGACGCGTCTGACACGCACGCACTGCGTTGTGTTGCAGGTGGGTCGCCGAGCGCGCCATCTCCGCCGTGGAGCTGACGATCGGTGCCGGTTCACTGACGGCAACGTTGCTGGCTGCCTCACCGGCAGCCCCGCTGTCGCAGGCGGTGTTGCCACCTGTTGGCAGCGCGTGGCGCGACTCGAGCAGCAGCCGGGTGTGCAAGGTGCCAAGGTGTAGCCAGTTGTTTGCCCCAAACACCGCCAGCAGCAGAAGCAGCCGCTACTCCTTCCGCCTCCGCATCTGCCAGGAGGACGCCCTCGAGGTTAGCTCGCACGGACAAGAGCAGCCCGAGCGCTTCTGTCAGGCGAGTCGGCTGTCACCTGGGTCCTGGGACTCCCAGACCCATGTTGCTTCACTCTTTCCCAGCCGCTTAACGCCTCCCAACACCGCTTCCGTCACGCAGAAGTGCGCCAAGTTCGAGCCCGTCTCCGTATTCACGGTGCGTCGCTAGGTTTACCCTTGATCCTACACTTTTTGGGGAGTGTCTGTTCAGACGCCACTCACTCCTACCCCCACACACCGCCTGCCTAGCTTGACAAGCGTTCTTGTAAGCGCACCCTGGACGCACAGAGACAGCGTGTGCGTGAGCGCAAGTCTTTTCGGGCAGCGAGCGCCCTTTCGCAGAGTTGTGACGAGACAGAGCAGCTCGAGGTAAACTTCGACGACAACGAGTTGCAGTGTCTGCTGGAGTGGCTGGGTTGAGTTGCCTTACACAGCAGGAGCGCTGTAAAAGCCAGCCCACCGTGTAAGAAGCCGTCACACACTGTTCGCACAAAGTTCGCACACTTCGCACATACAAGTTGTAGTCAGCATCTGAGTCAGCATTCGCTAGATGCCACGTCATCGCACACTGTTCGAACATTGGTTGAACTTTGGTTACACTCGCTAACCAGTCCAATCAAAGTTCAGCCCTGACACGTCATCGTGAATAAAGGTAGCGCCACCCCTCACCACCAGAGGACGTAGTAGCAGCGGGTAGTACGGCTGGGCGAACGTCGCGTCATCACTCTGCCACGCCGTCCTCGACGCTCGTGTGAAGTCAGCCTCACTTTGTGCGTCAAGCCGTCGGAGCAGAGGCGCAGGAACCTCCGCCTCCAGCGCACCGCCGCGCCCGTGCCCTGACGGCTGCCGCTTTGCCGCACCTCTCGCCATGCCCGTGTAGTGACGCGCAGGCGCGGCTGCTCGGAAAGGGGGAGAGGGGTCCGTGTGGCGCCATGGGGCGCTCCACCCTAGCCTCCGCCCAGCCCGACCGGCGCCGGTGGCTCCCCTGGGTGTGCTTTGCTCTTGCGATCACGGCACTGCGCGGCGCTACGCTCCCCAGAACAGGCGGTTCTGGCGGATCTGTATTCCTCTACGCGCGGCGCAGCCTGGAGCAACAACAGCGGCTGGGCCGCCGGCGCCACCTGCTTTAGCTACGGCGTGGCCTGCGACTCGAGCGGAGGCCTGACGGCCCTGAGGCTCTCGGCCAACGGCCTGGCTGGCACTTTTCCAACTACCCTGTGCAACGCTACGGATCTGCAGCTGCTGGACCTAAGTTCCAACCTGATCCTGGCCAGACTGCCCTCGCTCGCCGGCTGCACGCGTCTGCACACGGCGCTGCTGAGCTCCAACCTGTTCACTGGCAGCATCTCCCCTGTATTAGGCCAGCTGCCCAGTATGACTCGCCTGGACCTCAGCCGTCTGCATTTGAAGGGCGACGTGCCGCCGACGTTTGGGGTCAACGCCAGCAGGTGGAGCAACGGAGGCCTGACTTTGGGCACCAGCCTGCTGACCGCAAGCACGCTGCCGTCTGCGCTCTGCCCGATGGTGTGCGGCTGGGCGAACGCATTTGCGTGTGGCACTGGCCTGGACACCGCGTGTCCCACGCAGGCTGCCAATGCCTCGTGCGCACGCTGCCGGTATCCGCTGTGTCTGGCTGGTTCAAACCTGGCCGACGCCTCCTTCTCTGCCGTGGCACAGTCGTGCGCGACGCCGTCACTCACGGTCGCCTGTTCCACCTGTCTGCCGTCTCTGGTGATGTCCTTCAGCCTTCTCGGTGTGAAATCCGAAAGCGGCATCAACGGCTGCATCGACGAGTACGTGGGCGCTCTGTTGGTCAACGGTGCAAGCCCGGTTGCGCTGTCGTTGATGCTTCAATGCAGCGACTTCTTGACAAGCTCTTCGGTGACGTGCCCAGCCACGCTGCCGTCCGCACTGTTGGCAAACGTGGTGAGCAGCTGCTCGTCCGTCAGCACAGTCTGCTCCGTCTGCACTCCTGCCGTCGTTGCAGCCTTGGTGAGCATGGGCACCATCCCCGCAAACTTGACGCTCAAGCAGCAGTTTGAGATGGCCAATTCGTGCAGCTTTTCGCTGTTTGCGGCGCTCTTCGACGCCGGAGTCCCAACCTCTAGTTTCGTGGCTTACTATGCCTGCCCCGCCACGGACAGGGCGGTCACCCCCTTCGCCGTCACAGCCTCTGTTTTTCTTGCTGGCACTCCAACCATCAGCTTCTCAAGCGCAGCCTTCAAACTGGGCGTGGCGGCCGCGCTGAATGTAGGCGCGCAGGCGGTCATCCTCAAGGAGGTGATCGACATCGCGGCGCGGCGCCGCCTGCTCTCCGTGGGCTGCAACGTCACGTTCACGGTGACCCCGAGCTCTCTGCAGCAGCAGCAGACCATCCTGCAGACGCTCACTTCGCCGCAGGCTGGTCAGGCGCTGCTCTCGGCGTTGCTCGCCAACGGCAACCTGGTCGCGAGCGTGGCCATCACCCTGTTGTCTGTCGTGTCGGGCCCATCACCCCCTGCGCTGGCGCCAGGGCCAGCACGCCTGTCCGCGTCGCGCCTGTCCGCGGGCGCGACGGCGGGGGTGGTGGCGGGCAGCATCGTTGGCGCGGTTCTGCTGGCCGCGTCCGCAGTCTTCTGGGTGCGCAGATGCATCCAGAGCGGCGGCTCTTTCTTCGGTTCGTCGTCGCAGGCGACGTCTAGCGACGGCGATAAGTCGAACATCGACGGCGACACCTCCTGGTCGACATTCGTGTCCACGGCGGATGAGGTGCAGCTGGGCGACAAGATCGGGGAAGGCGGCTCGGGCAGTGTGTTTGACGCGCGCTGGCGCGGCTCGCGCGTCGCCGCCAAGGTGTTCCATGTGGGCCTGCACCAAGGCCGGCCCCGCAGCTCGGCGGACAAAACCGTTGCGGGCAGTGTGGTGTCGGGCGACTGGGGCTCCGCGGACGTCGTCTCCTGGCCCACGCTGCCCACATTGACCAACAGGACAACCTCCTTGGTGGCGGAACCGGGCTTTATCAAGGAGGTTGCGCTGCTGGCGCAGCTGCGTCACCCCAACATCCTGGCCATGTACGCCATTGTGCGCGAGCCCGCCATGCTCATCATGGAACTGGGGCCCAACGGATCGCTGCGCAGCTACCTGCTGCGCGTCGCGCCAGACCAACTCAGCTGGCCCAGCCGGGTGGACATCCTGTGCGGCGTCGCCGCCGGCGTCGAGTTCCTGCACTCCCAACAGCCGCCCATGGTCCACCTGGACCTCAAGGCTGACAACATCGTGTTGTCGGGCAGCCTGGTGCCCAAGATTGCGGATCTGGGGCTGAGCGTGCGCGTGGACGACAAGCTGCGCGCCAGCCGCCTGAACGTCTCCCGCGGCACGCCAGCCTTCATGGCGCCGGAGGTTGCGCGTCAGGAGGCCATCCAGCTCTACGAGGCGGTCGACGTGTACGGCTTTGGCTGCATTGCGTTGGACGTGGCGCAACTTGAGCAGAGCTCCGGCTCCGGCTCGCCGGCAGACCCGCCTACCGCAGACGTCCCCGCCCTGCACGCGATGCTGCACCGATTGCGCGCCAACTTTGCAGTTACTGTCAGGCCGTCCGTGCCTGCACCTCTGGCCACGCTCATCCACGACTGCCTCGCCATTTCGCCTGCGCTCAGGCCGGGCATGACGGACGTTGGGCAGAGGCTTGCGGCCATGGGCGACGCAATAATTTAATCAAAGTGACGATTCGGCTTGCGTGACAATCAATGTGCGCACATCCGTCGCGGCTGAACGCAACCGAGTTCCTTATCCTTACAACGTCCTTCCCTATATCCCGATCTCCTCAGCCTCCACCAGTGTCCTCTGCGGCCCCTGCAGCAGCTTGCTGATCATCGCACACGCGACCCATGAAAATCCCAGTGCCGTGGCGGCCCACGCAGTCCACGAGTCAAAGGCGACGATGTGGAACTGTAGCCCGGCGATGTAGATGCCGCTGAAGACATTCACCACGCCGAGTGTCAGCGCCGCGCGCCCCAACATCGCATGCGTGAGCTCCCAGGCGCGACGCAGCAGCGCTGGCCCGGGGGCAGGCCGCAGAAGGGGCAGCGCCAGGAGATACTGGGCCCACAGGATCGTCATCGCGGACACGCCCACCTTGCCGTGCGCAAAATTAATGTTTGGCAAGAAAGGCGGCCGGTGCTCACGTCTCCGCGCGACAATGAGAGCGAACGAGACCGTCGCCACCACAACGCCCGCAACTTGGAAGAGGAGGTGCAGGTAGAAGAGGCTCCGCCATCGCGCTCGCCACTTCTGTGGGCTTCGAGGTCGAGACAGCGCGGCGTAGATCGTCCCGATTCCAGCACCAGGCGCCACCAATCCCACCCAGGCGATGAGCATCAGTTGCCCGTGCGTGCGGAGAGCCGGTCTGTCTTCGGATGGTGTGCTGCGTCGGACAGAAGGCTGCAGCGGCAAGGTTCCGGCTGACTCAAACAGCTCCGAAAAAGCGCCTCGGCGCTGCCCGTGGTACGTCACCGCGTCGCCGTCGCTTAATGCGAAGATCATGGGCACCGCCTCGCCCGTAGGCGCTTGGAGACGGCGCGTGAAGCGCAGCGTCGTCCCATTGGCATCCCGCTGCAGCGATGCGGCATGCAGACTAAAGTTGTGAGCAGGCAGCGGCGTGGATGCAGACTCGAAGCTTGCGCCGCGGTACAACGCAGGCGAGAGAGCCACCACGCGCACAACATTCCCCGTGGTTCCGACGACTGCTGTCGAGGGAGCCACTGCGGCATCGCTCAGTTGCGCGTCGCAAGTGCCGCAAGGCGCTGCATCGCAGGGCACTCACTCTTGCCGGGAGTCTGCGGCCAGCCCAGCGCCAGCCATCCTTGGGCAGGGACGACCACAGCGATGCGCAACGTGTACTCTTGAGTGCCAGGCTGGCGAGATGAGGCCTCGCGCTCCGCCGTGTACAAAAAGCGCACGCCGAGGCTGGCCAGCGCCGGGTCGTCGCTCACACATGAAAAAGGGGTTGCGCCAAGATGCACGCCGCCGGGAGTGCAGCCCGCTCTTGCGCCGGGCGAGCACAACGAGAGGCACAGGGCTAGGGCCCTCCTATTGCCCGTACGCGGCCCCCCTGGCAGCTCCATCACTCACAATGCCGCGGTCTCGACGCCCGGGGGCGCCGCGGTTGCTGCTGCTGGGCGCAGCGCTGTTGGTGGCGTGCAGTGTGGGCCTAGTGTCAGCCGGAGGGGGGGAGGCGCTGGGCAGGCGCGCGCTGCTGTCGCGCACCACGCAGCCCAAAGGCGTAGAGGTGCTGGCGGTGAAGGCTGCGGCGGAGAAGGCTGCGCCTGCAGGGGAGAGGGGAGGAGGTGCCGGGAAGGTGCGAGGACCTCTCGCCATGACCCGCCCGCACGCAACACGCTCACGGCGACCCTGCCACCTTTTGAAGAGGGGCGAGCAGAGCGCAGCAGGTGCTCGACCGGGAGGGGCTGTGCCGGCGAGTTTGCAAGCAGCGGACGCGGGCTCGGCCTTTTGGACCGCCGTCTGGCGCAGCTATGTCGTCATCCTCTGCCTCGAGATCGGGGACCGGTCCGCACCCTCGCACGGCCGCAGCCTGTTCGCTGCGCGCGGCTGACGCTCCGCGCGTCCGCGCCGCCCATAGCACCTTCTTCATCGCAGCGCTCATGTCGGCCAAGCACCCCGCCAAGACGGTCTTCGTGGGCGCGTTCGGTGCGCCCCTCCCTCCAGAGCGGCCCGGCGCCCCGCTGACGCCCCGCAGGCGCGCTGCTGGTGATGACGGTGCTGTCCACCGCCCTGGGGGTGGCCGCGCCGCTGCTGCTTCCCAGGAGCCTGACGCACTGGGCGGGCGCGTGCCTGTTCCTCTTCTACGGGGTAACCATGCTGCTCAAGGCGTACCGCATGCCCGCCGCGGGCGAGGGCCCTTCGGAGGAGCTGGGGGAGGTTGAGGACGAGCTCAAGGCGCGTCCCTCGCGCCTCCTCCTCTGTCGTCTCTCACACGCCCCAGAGCGAGGACGCGCACCACAAGTACGGCGCACTCTCCAAGTACCTGCCGCCGGTGCTGGCGCAGACGTTCGTGATGACCTTCCTGGCCGAGTGGGGCGACCGCAGCCAGATCGCCACCATCAGCATGGGCGCCGACTACAATGCGCTGGGCATCTGCGTCGGGGGCAGCGCGGGCCACGCCACAGCCACCGCGCTGGCCGTGCTGGGCGGGCGCCTCATGGCGGCCAAGATCAGCGAGCGCAGCATGGGCTTTGCCGGCGGCGCAACCTTTCTGCTCTTCGGCATCCTGGCATGCCTGGAAGGTGCGCCCCTCTCCCGCTACTTGTCGAGGCAGCTCGCAGCTCACGCGCCGCCTCTCTGGAACAGACCCTTCCCAGGACATCACCGCGCACGCGGTGCCTTCTTTCCTGACCTGGGGCAAGGGGACGTGAGGAGGACCACCGTCCGTGTCTGCTCGCACGATGTTATGCGAAACTCAATACTACCGAGCATGCCGTGCGTTGTCCGCCGTTGTAGGCGGCGGCGGTCAGCCAGACAACGACAAGCCACCACTGCACTGGACACTGGACCTTTTTATCAGACGCCCGCGCCCGCTTTCCCCGTGAACAGCCCTCTGGATGGCCGCGCGCAAGCCCAGCGACTGGCCCGCAGCCTCGGAGCGCTGTGCTGGCTCTGTGCCTGACGCCTTCCGTTTCAACCTCCACTCTGTGCTCATCTTCTTGAACGGCTCAAAGACGCTCCTGGGCGGCGCGCAGCCACCATGCGAGGCCGAGCTTCGCTACAGCGAGGGCGGGCGCGTGCTCGTGAACCGCGACTTGGACACGCTGCCTGGACGTTTGCAGGACGACGACGTGGGTTTGACGCAAGACCAGTGGACCGGATTCATGCAGGCGTTGAAGGCCACGTCGGAGCGTCTACCAGCGGTGCGTGTGCCCTCTGCGCCGCGCGAAGCGTCATGCAGGCATGGACTGCGTTCAGGCTTGGCCTGACCTCCGCTGCAATTCTGTGCGCGTCAGGACCCGTTATTCGGAGGCCTGACGCTGGGCGTCGTGAACGACTCGGACTGGCGAGCGGCGGTGACGGAGGTGCTGGCGAAACACCTTGAGGTGACGTTCGTTAAGGGCGTCGCAGCTGTGACGCTGGAGACTGCGTTTTGGACGGAGGTGGACCCGGAGCGCCTGACTGAGAGCGGAGACCTGCTGGCGGTGCCGCGCTCAATGCCCGTGGTGCGCATCCAGCTCCAGGCTGGCCTCTCGCATGCTCCTGCTCTGCACCCTTCCTCAGAGGCAGCCTCTGCGCGGCGGCCACGGGGCGGCGGTGCCAGCGGCGCAGGCGGAGCAGGCGGCGCAGGGGCAGATGGGGGGGACTACGTGGGCTCTGGTGGTGGGGCAGCGGGGCGGCGTCGGGGAGTAGGGCACCACAACCAGCTGTTGCCCTGGGCGCACCAAATCGACCTGGTGCCTAAACAGCGCCTCTTCGGAGCTCGCGCAAGCTACCACTAGCGCACGGCGTCGAGGGCGTGAATGGTTAAGAAACAGTGGCGCATCATGAGCTTGAGTGCTGCACTGTTCCGGGACGTGCGTGTCTGTGGTCGGTGAGTCGCATGAAATGACAGTGAGAGAGTGAGTTAGTTGTAATCTGCCTTCTCCGCCTCCGCCTGGTAGGCCTTGAGCTCGTCGCGGATCTCTCCGATGCGACTCAGCGCGCCGTCGATGGACAGCTCCAGCGCATCCGCCAGCTGGCTGCGCACCAGCTCGTACTTGGCCAGGAATGCGCGCTTCTGCTTCTCCAGTGCGGCGCGCTTCTCCTCTGCGGCGAGGATGCGCGCGTTGTTGAGCTCGCGTGCGTACTTCTCCTCCAGAGCGGCCATCTGGGCGCGCAGGCCCTCCATCTGCGCCTCGAAGCCAGCCGTGAGGGCGGTCACGGAGGCGTCGAAGGCTGCGCGCAGCTCAGCCTCCTGCCTGGCCAGCGCGGCTGCGGTGGCGGCTGCAGCCTCGGCGCGCAGCTTGTCCAGGGCGGTCTGCTTGGCAACCTCCAGCTCGTAGCGCAGCTTGTCCAGCTCGGCGCTGAGCTGCGCCTGGAAGCGCGCCTCCAGCTCCGCCTGCAGCGCTGCCAGCGCCTCAGCCTTCTCAGCCTCGTACGCGCGCTGCAGCCGGTCGCGCTCTATCATGAAATTCATCTCCACCAGCGCCTGCTGCTCCTTGAGCCAGGCGGCCAGTGCCGTGAAGGCGCTGTCAGCGGTAGCCTGCACAGCCTCCAGCGTCTCGCCGCTGCGGTAGATGTTGAAGAAGGAGTAGCTGGCGTCCAGCCCATCCCCGTCCTTGCTCCACTGCATGCCCCCTTGCGCAGACAGGCGCGCCAGGCTCTCGGGAGACAGCGCCACGCGCGTCCCAAGCCCCGCGTTGCTGCTGCGCTGCGCAGCCTCCAGCGCAGCCTTGCGACGCGCAGCCTCCTCCACCTCGGCCTGCACCCGGCGCAGCTCCTCCTGGGAAGGGAACAGGGGGGTGAGAGAAGTGGCAGGAGGGACCAAGAACTGTCGCCGGACGCACCTCCAGCGCGGCAGCCTTGGCGCGCGCCTCCTCGCCGTCGTCCACGGGGCCCACAGTGGGCAGCAGGTAGCCGGAGGTGACGCTGCTGTCGGCCCAGTTGCGGGAGCCAACCTGCCAAACAGTCAGGGCCACGAGACTCAGCAAACTGCCCAGGCGACACAAAAGGCGGCCCGGCGGGCCACCGCGTGCGCTACACATAGCTGGTGCGCAGACGCGGCGGATGCGGCCCTCCCAGGCGCTCAGGGTGCGCGGGAGCGGGCGTAACAGCCAGCCCGCGGATTAGCAGTTATTAGGTCCCGCTCCCGCCCCACCTCCCACCCTCCCTCCCGCCTGCGCACCTTGATGGTCACTGTCGTCCTGCCGTTCTCCTCGGTGCGGGAGACGGCCACGTCCTCCCGCACCGAGAAGTTGGCCAGGCTGCCATTAAGAGCAAGGACAGCGCCGCTGATGGCCAGCCCCTCGCTGGTGGCGCTGCCGGTGCGCACCAGGTCCGTGTCGTCGCTGCTGTCGAGCACCTCCACCACGGCGCGCAGACGCAGGGAGCGGTGGGGCGCAGCCGCGCGCACAGAGGCGACGCGGCGCACGGAGGCGAGGCGCAGCAGGCTCACCGGGGTGGGCGCAGAGGTGCGCATGGTCACACTTCACCCGGGGGGGCCTTGCTGTACGCGCCGCCTCGGGCCTCGCGGCTCGCGCGGCCGTGTCCCCTCCTCCTGTATGTTCGTTGTCCTACGACCTTTCGATTGAGGCCCGCGACCAGGCAGGTGCAGAGGTGCTGAGAGAGACCAGACGCGCGCCTGCGTGTGATCCGAAGACGTCAAGTGGTCAAGACGACTGGTGTGACAAGTGACAGGAGACCACAACGGCCCGTCGTCACGACTCGGCACTTCCGCACTAAGTTGCATCTGTCCTTCTTCCGACGAGCGCTCTGGTCTAGAGCCGCACCTCTGCGCTGCCCCGCCTCATACCTCATGAGCCTCCAAAGTATGGTGGCTTGGCCACGTGTACGCCCTTGGCAGCCAGCGCGGTTGCCAGGTCCTCATTCGTCAAAACAAGGCGGCTCTGCGCCGGGCGTCAGACCAACAAGCCGCACGGCGCTGCAGGTAGCACGCGCCTTGTCCTTGCCGGCCTTGCCCGCCGGCTGTCGCTGCGAGGCGACGCTGCAGCGCAGGCACCGCGTTAGGTTTGCTTCTTGCGGCCCGCCCGCGTTGCGCAGAAGCACGCAGGGGCACGCACGCGTGCGCGTCCACCGCCACGTCCGCCACGAACTGTTGCGCGGCAAGGGAGATGAGGCGCACGAGGCGCTCGTCTGGCTTTGTAAAGCCACAGCGCTGCAGGTAGTGCTCTGTCAGCCCGTCCGGGATGGTGGGCAGGAACTCGTCCAGGCTCTCGTAGAAGGCGCGGAAGCTGTCGTCGCTCAGCGCGGCTTGGCCGGGCGCGGGAGGCACCACCGTGAAGCTTGCCGCTGCGGGGCCCACTGCTGCGCGCGCGCCCACGCCGGCCCCGCCCGCCTCAGCCATACGCAGCAGCAGACTCTCGGGGCCAGCGGCGATGCACCAACAGAGTCGCACGTCACGTGCAGCAGAGCGTGGGAGGGCAACAGCTTTTAGCACAGCCTCTGAGTGCTGACGTGGCATCGCATCGGTCGCTCGCTTGTACAAAATGCAATGCTGGGCCCGTTGCATCCTCTCTTGTAGTGCACCTTGATGAGCGAACCGGGCGCCTCGCCTGCTGGCTGGCGCTGCTTGGCGAACCTAGCCTCCGCAGCCTCGCCCGCCGCGTGCAGTGGCGCGCTGCAAGTCTTCTCAGCGTTGGGGCGCGCGCGGGCTGAGGTCTGGGCTGGTGCGTGGACACAGCCTACAGCTGGCCAGGCGGGCGCATACCGGGCCACCCTCGTGGTGACTGCGCAGCTCCTGGACTCACGCGACGCGCCTCTCTGCGCAGCTGCGACGCACGCAGAGGTGTCGCTGCTCCTCTGCGCGGCGGAGGCGCTGCTTCAGGCTGGCACAGCAGACTCGTGTGTGGGCTCCTGCTTGCTCCTGCTTCTCAGCTCCCCACCACCGGCGTCCGCGCAGCTCCTATCAGCTGCATCGCTGCTGTTGGTGCGTTTGCAGGCGACACGCGACACGTGGCAACTGCGTGCTTTGGCGCGAGTCCTCTTAGACCGAGCGCATTGACACCATCTCGTCCCCGCAGGAGAAGCTCTGCACGGCAGGGCCACACCCGGCGCCAGCGGGAGTCTCCTGGCCCGCGTGTCCGCCCTCACCCGGCGGTCTGAGCGCCGCGCTGTCGTGCTACGCGCCCGCCTCTTCTCTGAGCTGGTTGCTCTCTGCCATGGAGCCGTACAGCGAGCAGGCGCCTCGCTGGGCGCTGCCGGCAGCAGGCGGCGGCTGTTTGGCGATGGCGGGAGCCATGCGCGGGCGCCTCCTCTTTCCCCAGAGCAAGGACGCTGAGTGGCCACCGCCGCCGCCGCTGCGTGCCCTCGCAGCCGCGCTCAACTGCTGCGCTGCCAGCGACTGCGCGCCCGCGTGCCTGTCCTCATTCGCCGCGGCCGCGCTGACGCTGCCCGCCAGCGAGGGCACCGCCGCTGCCGAGGCGTGCCTTTCCGCGATGGGTGCCGCGCTGCAGTCACTCGCTTTCCACGCCACCGCTGCTGCGGCGCGCCAAACGGCGGACGGCGAGGCGGCCGTGGCGGCGGCGGACGAGTGCGAGTCGTTCGGCCTGGCGCTGCTCTTCGGCGACGCGGCGCCGCAGCGCGCGAGTGCGCCCTGTTCGCGCCCCGACCCCCAAAGCGGGGAGGCCGCGCGGGCGTGCGTGCTGGCGGCATCCCGTGCGATGCGCTGCGCCTGCGCCGCCGACGCGGCGCACTTTCAGGAGGCGCACGCGGACGCGCTGCGGGAGCTGCACTCGCGCGCGCGGCGCACGGCGCGAGGCGACGACGCGGCAGCAGATTGCGCCGCCGCGGCAGCATCCTGCGTGGCCTGCGCGCAGGGCATGTCGCTCCCGCTGCGCGCGCGCCTGGCTGCGGCGGACCTGCTGCACGGAGAGGGTGTGGGGTGCGACGCCAGCAGCCTCGGCGCGCGGCTGCTGCTCCAGGAGCTCAAGGCGAGCGCGGCTGCAGGCACTGACAACCCGCTGTCCACTGCGCTGTGGGGCGCGCTGCTGGAGGCGTCAGCCGCGGGCGCGCCGCTGCCGGCGCTGCGGGGCGGTAACCTGGCTGCGCTGGCGCTCTCCTTCCGCGCGCTGCCGGCGGCGCGCGCGGCCCCGGCGGCCCAGTCGCTGTGCGCCCTCGCGCTCGCGCCGAATCTGCGCCGGGCCCCGCGCGCGCAGCTCATGCTCCTCTTACGCGCCGTTGCAACGGACGACGGCGCATGGCAGGGCTGGGCGGGTGACTCGGCACAGGCTGCGACGCGCGCTCACGCCGTGTGCGCAGCCGTCGCAGAGGGCGACGCTGCTGATGCGCCAGAGGAGCGACACATCTTGTGCGCGGCCGCGGCGCTGATGCGCGCCCTGCCGCCGCCCGACAATCAGGAGGCGGAGCCGCAGCCACTGCCCGCCCCGCTGCTCCTGCTCTGGCAGCTGCGCGCGCCCGCGATGCCCGCCGTCGACGTGGAGTCGCTGGCTCGCCGGCACGCGGCTGCGGCGGCGTCGCTGCGCGGCGGGTGGGAGACAGTTCGATGGTGCGTCGGCGCGCTGGCTCTGCAGCGCCAAACCGCAGCCCTGGCGCCCCAGCTCCTGCCCGCCCTCCTCGCCGGCGCCAGCTCGGCGCTCTGGGCCGCCGCGCGGAGCATGCTGGGCGCGTCGGGCGACCCCGCAGCGGAGGGGCTGTGCGCCCTGGCGCGCGCGTGCGAGCAGCCGCCGCGCGCCGCCGCGCAGGCGCTGTCGCGTGCGCTGTCGCGGGAGAGCGGCGCCGCGGACGGCGCCGCGGGCGGCGACGCGATGGCATCGCTGCTGCACACTTTGGAGGACGGGGAGGAGGACACAGAGGCTGACAGCCCAGCCGCGCTCGCAGCCGCCCGCCGCGCGGTGGCGGCTCTTGCGCCGTCGCTGGCGCGCTGCTTCGCTTCCGCGGGCGACGCCATGCGCAGCGAAGGCGCCCAGGCGCTGGCGGCAGGCGAGCGCGACTGGCTGTGGCCCGACTGTGCGCGCGCAGCCGCCCGCGCAGCCGCACCGCTGTCCTCCACAGAGCGCTACCAGGCGGCGGAGCACGCGGCGCGCGCCGCGAGCGAGCATCTCGCCCTGGCGCTGGGCACGTGTGGCTCCGCAGACGTCGACCACGCGTGCGAGGCCGGAGGTGAGCTGCTGCGCGCCCATCCCAGCGCTGCGCATCCGCTGCTCACCGGTCCCGCCGCCAGCCTTTTTCTGCGGCTGGCGCCCGGCGCCCGCGCAGGCGCAGCCGCAGATCTGCTGCTGCGCTGCTGCGACTCCGCCGGCTCCCCCACCACGGCGCTCAGCGCGCTGTGCGACGCCGGCGGCGCGGACGCGGCTGCGGACGCGCTCGCCGCCGCGTGCCTGGCGCCCTCCCAGCAGCAAAGCGGCGGCGGCACACATGGCCTGCTGGCTGTGCTCCTCTCTCCCCAGGCGCCAGGCGCCGCCTCGAGACTCCTGGACGCCCTGCTGGCGCGCCTGCCCGCGCGCCTGCTGGCCGCGCCGGTGGACCGCAGCTTCGGCGCGGAGGAGCGCCTCTTTGCAGCCCTCGTCACTGCGGCGGGGGTGCTGGGTGACGCACGCGCCGCGGGGGCGCTCGCGCGTGCCTGCGCAGCCGTAGCCACCGCCTGCGCCTCGCTGGACGGGGAGCCGCCGCGCGCGGCCATCGCAGCGCTGCGGCTGGTGCGCTCGCTGATGCGCAGCGCGGCAGCAGAAGACGAGGAGGACGAGTCGCCTGAGGATGAGATCGTCACGGGGCTGGCGGCGCTGCCCGCTGAGCTGGAGCCGTACGACAGCGAGGAGGAGGAGGAGGAGGCGCGCGCGGGGTCCGAGACTCCGCCCACACTCGCGCCCGCCGCTGCGCCGCCTGCGCTGCTGCAGTGCACGTTCGCCATCGGGGGCCAGGACTTCGTGAGTCAGCACTGGTACATGTGCCTGACCTGCGGCTTGGCGGGCACGCGCGGCTGCTGCAGCGCCTGTGCACGCACGTGTCACGCCGGCCACGACCTCGTCTACTCCCGCTGCAGCCGCTTCTTCTGCGACTGCGGCGCGGGAGGAGGCTGCAGCTGCTTTGAGCCCACCCCTGAACCCACTGCTCCTCCGCCACTGCTCGCGCCGGCCGACACTGCGCCCGCTCTGCTGCGTGCCGCTCCAAAGTGCACCGACGAGCCCCCCTCTGCGGCGCTGACTCGCCACAGCCTCTCTGCGCCCTTCTGCGCGCATCTGCGGGATGCGTTTGACGCCGCCGCGCTGCCGTCCGCCCTGCGCTCGCTCGTGCTCAGCCAGGCGGCCCGCATCGTCGCTGCGCACGCGACAGCCGACGCCGCCTCGGACGCGCCGCTGGCCGCCACCGCCGCCGCGCTGGCACTGGCGGTGCAGACCTCATCTCCGCTGGTGGTGCTGGACGCGGCAGCGGCTGCCCCCGCATCAGGGCTGGGCCCCGCAGCCCCGCCCCTGCTCACCCTGCATCGCTCCTTCCGCGCGGGCTCGTTCGAGCGCGCGCCGCGGCCGGAGCTGGCGCCCACGCGCGAGACGGCGACGCTGCTGTGCGGCGGCGCGCTGCGCCTGCGCGCCCTCGCCTGCAGCGCCGACGGCCTGCTGGCCGTGGCCGAGGGCGACCGGGTGTGCATCCTGGACGCGGCTGCGCTGGTGGGCCTGATGGGCGGGCGCGGCGCGGTGGCCGCCGTGGGGCCGGACGCCAAAGCGGGCGTGCGCCCTCTCAGCCGCCCTTTGGCGCGATTCCACGTGCTGCACCTCGCCTTCGCGGCCGCGCGCGCCGGCCCCGCGCGCCTGCTGGTGGCGGGCGCGCACACGGCGCAGGCGTGGCGGGTCGCCTCCTCGGGCGAGGTTGGCGACCGCCTCGCGCTGGGCACACGGGCGCTGGACTGCTACGCGGCTGGCCACGCGGGCACGCAGCCCCTGCCGGGCAGCTGCTTCGAGGACCCGGGCGCGCCCATCATCGCCGCCCAGTGGTGCGCGGGCGTGGCCGGCGACGGGTGCGCGGCGGTTGGCACCCCCAAGGAGGTGATGCTCTTTGACTGCGCCGCAGCAGCGGAGGCGCCCGCCTGCACCCGCCTGGCGCCGGCCGACTGTGGCGGGATCGCGGCCGCGGCGTTCGCACCGCCCTGCGAAAACGACGACGGCGCCGCGGCCATCGCGTGCGTTCTGACGCACTCTGGGCGCCTGTACTTCTCCCCGCTGCACCGTCGCGCGGACGGCCCCTCCTCCATCGCCCCGTTCCAGCGCCAGCTGGCGCTACCCGATGCAGTGGCTGGCCGCGCGGGGCTGTCACTGAGCTACTGTGCCGCCACCCGTCTGCTGCTGGCGGCGTTTGACGGCGGAAGCACGCTCGCGATGCGCTTGGCAGCGGATGGCGGCGCCGCCTCGTGCGCCGAGGTGCGCGTGGGCGACGGCGGTGAGGGCGGGCCCCTCGGGTGGAGCCACTGGGACGACGCGCTGCCCGCGCCTCAGACGGCCGCGCAGCCCCCAGACGCGCTGCTGGTGGCGCTGTGCGGGCGCACGGGCGCGTGCGTCGCATCGCAGCTCGCCTCCGCGCGCTCTCCGCCGCCGCGGGCGCAGGCGCTGCTTGGCTCCGCGCCGGGCGCGCGGCCTGTGGGCTGGGCGGGCTACAGACCGCTGCAAGCACAGCTGTCACCGGGCGCCGCCCCGACGGCGTCTGTCCGCTCGTCTGCGTTCTTCTTCCTCCTGTTCGACGACGGCTCGCTGCACGCCTACGCGCGGCCTTTGCCGCCGCCCACGCCGCGCAGTGCGGCAGCGGTGGCGGCTGCGGCTGCGCAGGCTCGCCAGACCGCCACCGCCTTCTCCGAGCCCGCCCCGCCCACGGCCCCTGCTGCCGCACGGCCCTTCCTGCCCGAGCTGACCCGCTTCGAGCGGCTGCGGCGCGTGTCGCGCAGCGTCAGCCTGGACGGAAGCTTCCTGCCGCCCGGCGGCGGCGAGGCTGCGGCCGCGCTGCTGCTCACCGCGCTCACGCAGGAGGCTGGCTCGGGGGCTGTGGCGCGCCAGCTGGGCGACGCGGTGCTGCGCATCTCGCTGCCCAAGTCGCTGCCGGGGCGGCTCACGCTCGCCGCGCTGCGCCTGCACCTGCCCGCGGGTGTCGCCGCGCCCCGCAGCGTCTCGTTCGCGCACACGCAGCGCGCGGTGCGTCTGGGCGGCGGCGGCGCTGGGGGCTCGCGATGGCACGACATTCCGCTCTCGTGGGACGAGTGCGAGGCAGCCCAGAGGGAGGGGCACCTGGAGGTCACCCTCCAGGGCGCTCCCGCCGCGGAGGCTGGGGTACCGCTGCGGCTGCTGGGGCTGGACGTGTTCGCCCTGACGCACGCCGACTGGGAGGCTGAGCGGCTGCTGCGCCAGAGAGAGGAGGCTGCGGGGCGCGCGGAGGCGGCGGCGGCGCATGCGGCCCAGCGAAAGCGCGCGCGGGAGGACCGCCTGGAGAGCGTGCGCGCGGCCGCGGCGGATGCGGCGCGAGGGGCGTGCGCAGAGCGCGCGGGGGACGGACTGCTGCTGGAGGCGCTGCACGCGCTGCACGACGATCACGCGGTGGCGCTGGCGGTGCTCTCTTCTCCCTCCGCGGCGGCATCGGCGGGCGCCGCGCGCGCAGCCGCGTCGGCGCTGCGGCGCTCGCTCGGAGGCGACGCCTCTGCGGCGCTGCAGGCGCGCGCGGGGGACCTCCTCGCGCTGCTGCCGGCCCGCTTCGCGGACGTTGCGGCCTGCGCGGGCGCGGGCGGGATGCGCACGCTGCCGCTGCCGCCCAGCGCAGCCGCGTCCTTCACCTGGAGCTGCTGCGCGCTGGCCTTTGCAGCCGCGCACGCGCCGCGCAGCCTCGACGCCCAGCTGCAGCGCACCTTCGCGGCAGCATGCAACGCGCTGCCGCGCGTGCTGGACGCGGCGGGTGGCACGGTGAGCGCAGAAGAGCTGGCGCCGGCGCTCGTCGCCGCCGCCTGCGGCCTGCTCGCTCGCGCGCCCGCCGACGCCGCTGACGCGCTGCTTGTGCTGCTGACGCACCGCGTCGATTCGCTGCGCGCAGCGGTGGCACGCGCGCTGTGCGACGCTTCTGAAAGAGGGCACGCGCTGTCTGCTATGGCGCTGCCCTTTGCCTCCTGGTTTGAGGGCGCGCTCGGCGGCGGTGTCGCCGGGGCCTCCGCGCCGCCCTCCGTCCGCGCCGCTTCCGCCGCTTCTGCCGCGAGCGTCGCCGACGTGCTGCGCGCCTGCTTCCGAGCTGCGCGCAAGGGGCTGTCGCAAGGGGAGGCTGACGCTCCTGACGCTGCGCTCGGGGCCGCCGCAACAGCACTCACCCGCGCGCTGCTTGCCGCGGCGAGCGCCCTGGAGCACGACATCGACGCGGATGCGTGTGGCGTGGCCGCTGCGCTGGCGCGCGCGTGTGCCGCCGCTGTGCGCTGGCAGAGCAGGGGGACAACGGCAGACTCGCCGCTGCCCCTTCTCGCCCCCCGCCTCGCCCAGCTGGCCGCCGCGCGCCTGCGCGCCGGCGCCGCCCGCCCGCCCAGCCCGCCGCCGGGCCACGGGCAGCTGCTGCTCCTGGATGGGGCCGCCCAACCATTGGACCGGGAGCACTTCGCTGCGGACCTGCTCTCGGCGGCGCTGCGTCTGGGCGCGCTGGCTCCCCCGGCACAGTCAGGCTGCGGCGAGGGCGATGCGGCGCTCTGCGACGTCCTCTCCGGTCACTTGGACGGTGTGTGGGGGAGCGCGGATGCTGCCGCTGTCGCTGCCGCCGCCAAGAGGCACGCGCGCGCCCTGCTGGGCCCCCGCGCTGACCAGGCGCTGCGCGATCGCCGCGTGACGCGCGCCCTGGAGGCGTGGCGCGCGGGCGGCGGCGGCGGATCGGAGGAGGCGGAGGAAGGGACGTTGCGTGAGCTGCTGGAGGCTGCCCAGGCCGCGCCCGCAGCCTGGCGCGCCGCCGCATTGGCGTCCCCCACCGCACTGAGGTGCACGTTGGCGGAGGCGGCCGGCTGCGCGCGCGAGGGCGGGGGCAGCGCTGGGGCGGGCGCGGCCGTGCGGGTGCTGCGCCTGCTGGCTCTGTCTTACCCCGCGGACTCGCCAGGGGGGCGCACCAGCGCCGACGCGTGCGCCTGGCTGGCGGAGACCGGCGCGGCGACGCGCTTCGTGCAGGCATTCCTGGCCAGCCCGCCGGAGGAGTCTTCGGCGCTGCCCTGCTCCGCCTGCACTGACCCGGCCGCCGCCGCGCTCCGCGCCGCGCTGCTGTGCTCGCCCCCCGGCGCGCCCGGGCGGCGCGAGGCGCTGGCGGCGCTGCTGCGCGCGGCGGCGAGTCTCGGGGCGCACGCCCCTCGCTGCGCGGCGCTGTGCGCCGAGCTGGTGGGCGACCCGGACCAGGCGCTTGCGGATGCGCTTCCAGCGCTCTGCGACGCGTTGCGGGAGCGCGCGCAGCAGGCGGCGAGCCACCCGCGCGCCGCCCTGTACGAGGCCCTGCGCGCCCGTCTGCCGCTGGACGGCGCCCGCCAAGGCGGCTACTGGCTGGAGACGGACGGCCTGCCCGACTGCGGCGACGGCGACGACTGCCAGGAGCCGGGCGGGGCCTCCTTTCCATTAGCGTCCCTCTCCGTTGCGGGCCCCCCCCGCTTCACCGAGCGCACAGTCACCGCGCGCCTCCTCCTGCCCCGCCTCGTGCGCGGCTTCAGCCTGCGCCTGGCGGACCCCCGCGCCGCGCGCTGCTGCGCCGAGGTGGTCATGGAGGCGTGCGACGAGCGCAGCGCAGGGACCGGGGGGCACAGCCGCTGGCGCCGCCTGGCGCTGGCGCGCCTGCAGCCCGGCGAGGCGCGCTGCGAGGCGCAGATGGCGCACGGCGGGGGCCTGGTGGCCACCGCGGTTCGGTTCACCTTCACGCGGCTGCACGTCAACCTGCAGGCTGCGAGTCTGGAGGCTGTGAACTGCCCCCGCTGCGCGCGGCCGGTGACCCACCCGCGCGGCGTCTGCGCCGGCTGCCGCGAGAACGCGCTGCAGTGCCGCGCCTGCCGCAACATCAACTTCGAGCAGCCTCACGCGTGGCTGTGCAACGAGTGCGGCGCATGCAAGCACGCGCGCTTCGACTGGACGCTCATCTGCGCCGCGGAGCCCGCAGCGCAGGCCCCCGGGGCGCAGGAGGCGTCCCAGGGCAATGCAGATGCCCCGGTGGCTGTGCGCGCCACGCCGCCCGTACGCTGCGCTGAGGAGGCCGCCGCCGCCGCCGCCGCCGTGGCGGACGCCACCGCAGCGCTGGGCCGCAAGCGCGCGGCGGTGGAGGCGCTGGTGCCAGCTGTGTTGCGGTGCGTCGGCGCAGAGGGCGGAGCGGCGCTGCAGAACGAGTACGGCACCCGCGCGCGCGTCGCCTATCAGGAGCTGCAGCACGCGGCTGCGCTGCTGCGCCGCGAGCGCGCCGCGCTGCGCGCCTTCCTGGACGCAGATGCCAGGCAGATGGCGGCGGAGAGCGGCCTGTCTGTACCCACGCATGCCGGCCCGACGGCAGGCGATGAGCAGTGCGACGACTCGGTGGAGGATGTCTCTGGTCACTACGCCTTCCTCATGAGCGCCATTTCATCCCTGCTGCTGCTTCTGGTGGCGGCCTGCGAGTCCCGTACAGAGTGGCGCGACGTGCTGTTGAGCCGCGGATGCGTGGAGACGCTGCTGGGCGCGCAGCCCGCACACGGCTGGCGCTACCTGCACGCGGGGCCGGCGCAGAGCCAAGAGGCTGCGCAGCAGCTGCTGACGGCGTGCGTGCGCGGCTGCCCGGCCGCCGCAGGCGCGGTGGAGGCGTCTCTGCGCTCCTCCGTCGCCGCCCTCTCGCGCTCCGCCGCGCTGCTGCCCGCGCCGGACGCGCGCACGGCGCCCCTGGCGCGCGAGGCTGCGCTGCTGGAGAGCCTGGCCGCGCAGGCGGTGCGGCTGGGCGACTGCGCTACGTGCGCGGCGCAGGCGGCGCCGCACGACGCCGTCTGGGAGTGCCTTCTGCGCGCAGCCTTCGCCGCGCTGATGGCACTGCTCAAGGCTGGCGCTGTGCAACTGCCCGCGGCGGCACAGCAGGTCATGCTGCCGCTGCTGCGCGTGGTGGCTGCGGGGGCGCTGGGCGCCACACAGCCGCACCAGGGCGCCGCCGCAGGCAGCGCCCAGGTGGTCTCGTTCAAGGCGTGGGCGTCCGGCGATGCCGACCATTCCTTCGCCGCCTTTGCCGGGCAGGCAGACACTGTCAGCGCCAAGGCCCTCTCGCCGCTGCGCCCCTCCGCATGGCTCCCCGCCCTGCTGCTGGCGTCCTCCTGCGAGCCGCTGCGCGCGCAAGCGGCCGCGCTGCTGCGTGCGCTGCTGAGCTCCCCCGCGGCTGGGCCGTCGCGGCTGACGCAGCTCGCGCGCCTCCTGCCCGCCGCCCGCCGCGCAGACGCAGCCTCCGCGCACTACTTTGCGCTGATGCAGGAGCTGGCGGGCCCTCCGGCGCGCGCGCGAGAGCTGACGCTCTCCGATGGCGGCGGCGCTGCCCTCGCATCGCTGGCTCGCCAGACGCGCGCCGCGGCGCAGCATGGCCAGCAGGCGGCCCTGACGGCGCTCGTCGCCCTCGTCGCCTCCTTTGTGGCGGTACCTGAGGCGTGCGACGCGCTCATCGCACAGCAGCTCATCCCCGAGCTGTTGGCAGCCGCCCGGGCGTCCCTGTCGCGCCGATGTGAGCCGCCCGCTGCGAGCCTGGGCAGCCAGCTGTGCGCCCTGGCGCAGCACAGCGACGCGGGCTGCGCCGCAGTGGTGGCTGCGCTGTGCGGTGCACTCAGTGAGCCGAGTTCCACTGCCGCGGCGGCAGCCTTCCTGCTCTCTCTGCTGGTGCAGGTCACCTGCCCGGCGCCCAAGGAGCCCACCTTCCCGCTCCTGCTGGTCAAACAACCCAGCCAGGAGGAGTATATCCGCGGCAGCTGCGGCCGCGCGCCGCTGCCCAGCAGCGCAATGGGAGGCCCGCTGATGCGCGACGTGAAGAACTACATCTGCCGCACCCTGGATTTGGAGGGGCTCATTGGCGATGACTACGGACTGGAGCTGCTGGTTGCTGGCCGCATCGTGGGGCTGGACGTCCCAACCGCCGCCTGCTACTCCAAGGTCTGGCTGCCGCACGCGCCAGGGGGCGCGCGCGCCATGGCGGTGACGTACCGCCTGCAGGGGTTGGACGGGGAGGCGACTGAGCCGCAGGTCAGCTCGCTGGAGGGCGGCGCAGATGGCGGCTCCCCCAAGGAGCAGTTCGGGGCCACTCGGCACGTGCAGGCGTGCGGCGCCTGGCCGCAGCTGCTGCTGCACGCGCGGCGGTGGCGCCTGGGTCTGCGCGGCAGCGCGGCGGCGCCGGGCGGGCCGGGTCCGACGGAGGCGCAGGGCACGGGCGCGCAACCCACGGGCGAGCGCGCCGCGGCGGAGGAGGCAGCCACGCGGCTGCTGCGGCTGCTGGACGCCGCCTCGCAGCTGCCTGCGGGGCGGGAGGCGCTGCGGCGCGCGGGCGCCGCGCGGGCGCTCGAAAAGTCAGCAGCCGCAGCCTTCACGCCCGACCGCCACGGCGCCACGCCCCTGCACGCGCAGCGCGCCAAGACGGCGGAGGCGCTGCTGCGCGTGCTGGAGCGCGTGCTGGAGGACGGCGAGGCGGCGGGGCTGGACGCCGCCGCAGCAGACGAGCTGCAGGAGCCGCCTGAGCGCTCGGCTGAGGACGACTGCGCCGCCGGAGCGCGCGCGGCCGCCTTCTGGCGCCACCTGGTGGGCGCCTGCGCGCGCATGGCGCCCGCGGGGGGCGTGGCGGCGGTGGCGCGCGTGGCGGCACGCCTGGCGGCTGGCGGCTCACCAGCCGCGCTCGACGCGCTGCTCGCCGGACTGCTGCCGCCCCTGCGCGACTGCCACGCCGCCCTGTTGGCCGCGCCGGACGCCGCCTCCGCGCCCGCGGAGCTGCGAGCCGCCGCGGCGCTGCTCGCGGCGCCCTCGTGCCGCCGGCCGGGGGCGCCAGATGCGCTTCGGGAGGCGCTGCTCGCAGCCGGCGCGCTGCCGCCGCTGCGCGCCGCCCTGGCCGCCCTGCGCGCGCAGCAGGGCGCGGCCGGGCCGGGGCCGGGGCCGGGAATCGGGACGCTGCCCCTGGCGCTGCAGCTCATCGCGGGCCTGGTCCGCGGCTGCGCGCCCGCCGCGTCCGCCTTCGCCGCGCCGCAGGGGGAGGATGACTCGCCGCTTGCCGCCCTGCACGCGCTCGAGTCGCTGGCCGCGGGCGGCGTGGGCACGGGTGCGGAGGAGGCGCTGGCGGCGCTGTGCGCTGCGGGCGCCCCCGAGGTGCATGCCGCAGTGGCGGCCCTGCGCGCAGCCACCAAGGAGGCTGCGCGCGCCAAGGCGCTCGCCTGGAGAGAGCAGATGCTGCGCGACATGGGCATGACGAGGCTGCCCAGCGGCGCCGCAGGCGCTGCAGCAGACAGCGGCGCAGCCGGCCCAGCCCTGAGCTCCTCATGGAGCGCCTGCGACCGCATCGTGGCCGCCGCCTCCTCCGCGGGCTCCTTCGCTGGCGGCGACTCTG
>Ga0208951_1000197_pt1 | contig 26523 bp, 27 predicted proteins | sample GreLakmeMI27MSRF_FD_187702 | JGI IMG/M metagenome (GOLD analysis project Ga0208951, IMG submission 187702) | Freshwater lentic microbial communities from great Laurentian Lakes, MI, USA - Great Lakes metaG MI27MSRF (SPAdes) | ecosystem: Environmental > Aquatic > Freshwater > Lake | place: Great...
CCTGGGTCAGCCCCCATCGCCGCCACCCTCGCTGCTGGGGCGCAGCCTGGGGCGGCCCGCAAGCGCGGGCGCGGGCGCCCGCCACGGCAGCGCCGGCACCGCCGCCGCCGCCGCCGCCGCGCCCGCCGCCGCGCCCTCTCACCAGCCATCCAGCCCGGCCCGTGTGGCTCCCGGCAGCTTCGCGGACGTGCCCGCCTGCAGCTGGCGCGCCTTCCTGGCCCTGTTCACCCTCCAGCTGCAGGCTGTGCTGCAGGCGCATCCCGCCCGCCGCGGCCAGGACGGTGCCCCGGCAGCGCAGCGCGCCACGCAGCTGGTGACCAGCGGAGGCACCCGCGTGGAAGCGTTTGGAACCTCATGCCCGGGCGTCTGGCTGGACCGTCACGCCTGGCGGCGGCAGGGCTCCGGGGGCGGCGCCGGCTGGTGAGCGATGTCGCGTGCTGTATCTCTGCAGGGGGGATTGGGGTGGGATTGGGATGGACTGGATTGGACTGGATGGACTGGACGGGGGATAGGGGGAACGCTGCTGCCGCCAGGGGTGCGCCCTGCACCGTCCCCGCAAGACTTTCTGTTTGCTGGCACTACTGTACTGCACATCACGCTGTAAAATCAGCACATACGACGCACACGAGAGCTACGCAAGCGGCATAAAACAGCCCGTTGGTTGCCCCTTACCCCCTGAACCGAGAGCCTCCTCTTCGTTGGCCGCCTGAATGCGCTGGCCCTCTGCCTTGTGTGTGCCTGTGGTCCACGCCTGAGCCAGACGGGCGTCGCTGGCAGTGTGGCAGAAGGCCGCCGACCAACATGCGAAGCAGCGCGGAGGCGCTTGTCGGAGGCGCCGGGCCACCGCCGCGGCACTCCAGCAGCGCGATCGCTCCGCCTGCGTGTATGTTCAGCCTGCGATCGGGCTCTCTGGCTCTCCCCCTTGCTCGTCTGTGTTGAGGTGCCTTTGCACGTCCGACAGCGCCTCCTGCGAGATGCTGCGGAAGATGCGCCCGCTGGGCCTGGCGGACGGGGGCGGCTGGCGGCTGGGCGGCGGCAACAGCGAGAGGCATACGGCGAGCACGGTGACGTTGTCGCCGCTGTGCCGCCGCAGCGCCTCCCTGGCCAGCTCCTGCGCCAGGCGCGCGGGGTCGTTGTGCTGCCTGAGCTGCTGCCTGGCCAGCTCCACGGCGCCCTGGCTGCTTAGCACGTCCCACAAGCCGTCGCACGCGAGCAGCAGGAACTCATCCTCGTGGCTCAGCTCGTGCACGCGCACCTCCGGCTCGCCTGACAGCAGCCCCAGGCGCTTGAGCCCAACGTCTGGAGCGCTGGCGCAGTGCAGCGCCCAGTCTCCCAGGGCGCGAGACACGCCCACGCAGCCGTTCAGATAGCCCTCGCCGTCCACAAAGCCGCCCGCTGTGCGGATGCGCACAGCCTCCGACTCGCTGCTGGGCTTGTGGTCCGCGCTGAGCTCCAGCGAGCGTCCGCGGCGGCACAGCACCGCGCGACAGTCCCCCGCGTTAGCCACCGTCAGCGTGCGGCCCACAAGCACGCACGCAAGCGCTGTGGTGCCGCTCCCGCCCGGCGCGCCGCCCAAGCGAAGCAATTCGTCTGTAGCGGCGAAGCCGGCGCGCTGCGGGGCACGGCGCGCGCGCAGTGAGCTGCTGCACTGGAGCGCGGTGAGTGGCGAGCACGCACCAGCGCAGCAGGCACATCCGTCCACCAGTCGGGTGACCTCGTCACCGCGGCAAGCAGGTGCTCCCGCGCAAACACGGCCGCGTCCTTCCCCCCGTGGCCGTCGAACACCTGCGCTCAGTGGACGGGTGAGTCGAGCTCGTTTAGGGCTCGCTATTCCTCGTTGCATTGCCAAGCTGCCACGCAGCCGAGGGCCGAGCAGCGCACCGCGTAGAAGGCGCAGGGCGTCTGTCCGTCGGGAAGTGCGCCCAGGTCGTCAATCGCCAGGTTGGCGTCCTCCAGAGTCTGCCTCGAGCCCAGCTCCTCGGCAACACCACAGCGCACGCTGGGGCCCGCCCACGCCTGCGCTGCGCGTCAGCCACATAGCTGCCACGAGGTGTGTGCACGTGCTGCGGCGCACACCTCACTGGCGGCCCTCTCGTCCACGGTGGCTAAGTCGCTGGAGAGGCGAGGACTTGCGTCCGTGCAGTCAAGCGCGCTCGTGTCGCTCGTGACCATAGGATGTGCGAGCGCGGGAAGATGCTCAGAACAAACGAATAATCAAACCAAGATTCTTCCGCAGCAGCCTAGCCAGGCTCCAGGAGGCAGAAGTGCTCCATATTCTGCGCTCCGCGCTCAGGCGGCTTTCTCGACGCGAGCGAACGCGCAGCAGTGCGTAGGAGCATTTACAGTGGAGCTAGTTTAGGCGCTGCGTTTCTTGCCTGTATGTACGTATATTATGACAGTGACTTGCCTTGCAAGCTTTCTTGCGAATCTTGCCTGTATGTATGACAGTGACTTGCAAGCTTGCTCAGGCGGCCATGACGCCATCCAGCTCCATTGGATGCTGCGCCGCCTTGGCGGGGGCATCTGCGCGGCGCTGCATGCGGCGCAGCATGCAGAATACGTAAGCTGCGGTGCAGCCGGCGTTCCAGACGGTGGGCACCATCCAGTTGATGGGCATCCAATTTTCCTGGCCGCCAAAGAAGATTGTGCGGAAGGCGCGGACGCCGTAGTACATGGGAAAGCCCAGCCCGATTTTGAAGAAGCGGTTCGACAGCGCCGTTGCAAACACCCCTGCTGATGCCGTCTGCTGCAGGATGAGAAAGAATGTGACGAAAGGGGGGTAGGCGTCGTGCCCAATCGTGGCCAGCAGGATGACGTGCAGCACGGCGTTCATCATCGTAAATGCCCAGCACATGTAGGCACCGTACGCAATGGCAACGCCCGGGTTGTGTGCCCACACGGTTTTGGGGTGCGCCTCGGAGTCGCTATAGCCTCCCAGGCAAAGGAGGACGGCGACCAGGGCAATGGAGTGCGCAAAGCAGTAGGCGACTGTGACGGCTAGGCGTGCGCCGATGACGCGCAGCGCCTCGCGCCTGCTCACGCTGCGCGTGCCGCCCGGCTCGATCTGTTCGGCCGATTTGAGGGGCAGCAGGATGGCGGCGAGGAAAGAGGAGCCGATCCAGAGCACGACGCACATCAGTTCGCAGCAATAAGCCTGCCCGAAGTTGCTCACCGGGTGCAGGTCCGTCTCCGTCAGCCCCACCGGCGCCAGAAAGTAGGCTGGCCGCAGGAGAGCGGAGAGGGTTGGGTCAGCCAACAGCGTCGTGCCCAGACTGGTAGACAGTGCGGCTACGGTGCCGCCCACCAGCGCCTTGACGTATGTGTACGTGCTGTAGCTGCGCCCCGTGCCCAGGATGTGCTCCATGCGCGGCGCGCTGGCGTTGAGGCGCAGGAGAGGGATGTTGGAGGCTAGACTTGCCGTGAATTCGGGCGGTACATAGAGGGCAGACCAAACGTCGCCACGCTCCACCGCGCGGACCAGCTCGGCCCGGCAGGCGCTGGCCACGGCCGCACAGCTGGGCGCGCCCGCCTGCGCCTTGCAGGTGAAAGGCTGCCATCCCAGCAGATGCGCGGCAGGCGAGGAGACATTTAACACCGAGCGCGCCAGCAACCCGCTTCCCACCGCGCCCCCAGCCAGCAGCGGCGGCACGGAGCTGCGCAGCGGCGCGGGCACGCCCGCGTCGCAGGACAGCACCGCAACGTTGAGGGCTGCGAGGCGAGCGTCTGGGGACCACACGGCACCTACGTAGAGCCAGAGGAACGCGAGCATGAGCACCACGCTGAAGTTCGAGTCCTCCACGGCCTTGCGCCGAGGCAGCCGCGGGTAGCGCAGCTGGGCGGCCAGCCCAGCATGCGCACTGATATCCTCGCCCGCGGGTGCCGCTGCATGCTGCCCGTCGTCAGCCTCACCTCCTGCAGGCGACGACTTCCCCTCGCCTGCAGAGTCCCGTTTGCTGCCTGCAACCGCGAAGAGACCACGCAACATGGTACAGTAGGGGAGGCGATCGTCTTCGTCTCTTCAGGTGCTCGAAGAAGGTTCCTGGTTGCCACGTCACCGCCGACCGGCGGCCGCGACCGCCGGTGGGAACGGCACTCGCCCCGCTGCCGCCAAAGCAATGACAGGTGCACAGCGGCGGCAAGAGTGCCGACCGCTGCTGACGTGTCGATCGCCCGACGAAACCCTTGGGCCTCGGAGTGCGAACGATAGAAGGCCGGTGGTCACGAGCGGGCGGCCGGCGGGCCTCGCGAGCTGCACGCGCGCCGCCTACGCCTCTGCACGCGTGCTGCTGCTCGGACATGCTCTTGGCCTCGAGTGGCGCAGCAAGTTTGCAGCGCAGGGCCGGTTGGATGCATGCTGGGACAGCTGGCAGGGGGGCTTTGCCTATCGCTGTCCGCCCGGCCGCCCGCGTCTCGCCGCCCCGCCCGGCCGAGTTGCTGACCACGCTGCGGCTGTGGACCGCCACTAGCGCGTCGCGCGAGGCCAGCGGGCAGTCTCGGCTCTTCACCTCCTTGGCCAATGCCATTGCGCTGGAGGCTGCGCCCGCGGACGCGGAGCATAGCGCGGCGCAGCCCGATCCCGAGGCGCAGTTGGACGTGAACAGCGTGGTTCGCGGGGCGCTGGCGACGAGGGAAAAGCTGCCGATGGCCCTGGGGGCTAGCAGCCTCCTCATCGCCACGCTCTGCAACCTCTCCAGCCCGCTGATGGTGGCGGCGCATTTCGGGTCTCTCATACCGCCGGGTGCGCAGCGCATCAGCTTCTACGAGCCATTTCTGGTGGCCTTCTGCGGCCTCTTTGCAGTGGAATGGCTGGCGCACCGCATCTTCCAGGAGCAGTGGCTGAAGACGGGCGAGTACACTATCAACGAGCTGTACCTGGGGGCTGTGTGCGTGCTCCTCCGCACGCAGTCTGTGCTGCGCGCAACCTCCGGCGACAGCATCCTGCAGCTGGTCGCAGAGCGCGAGCGCCTGAGAGACATTCTCAGGACCAGCTGCGCAAGCCCAGATTCGGGGCTGCGCGGCGCGTTGAAATTCCTGGGCTCCCTGGTTGTGGTCTGCGCCGCTGCGCCGACCATCGCCCCCTTCTTGATCCCTGCTTTCCTGGCCGCAATCGCGTGGGTCATGACCCGCGCCACCAACACCGCGCAGGCGGAGGCAGCCAGTAGCGCAGCGTCGGGCGCGCAGCTGGCACGCACCGCCGGCATCTTGCGCGCCCTTCGCTTCGTGCGCTCCTCCAACGGCGAGCATCACGAGCTGCTGGAGGTGCACCGCCTGGCTGATCAGGAGATGCATGCGGGCGTTCATGTCCACCTGCGCACCATTGACACACAGGTGGTGAGTGCTTTCACCATCAACTCGGCTTGGGCGTCCATGCTCTTCCGGGCGTCCGCGCTCTACCGCTCTGGCGACATCAACATCTTCCAGCTGCAAATTGCCCTGGGATGCGCCATGGCGCTGACCACCAGCCTGTCTGGCACGCTGCACAGCCTGCGCGACAGCTTGGCGGCGCGCGCCACGCTGCGACGCATGCAGCGCCTGGCGGCGACGCCTGTGGGTGAGTCTGCTGGAGCGCCAGAACACGGCGCGGAGATGGAGGGGGTGGGCGCTTCCAATGCGGCTCTTCTGCAGCCTCGCTGCGGAGGCGGAGCGCTCACTCTGGGCACGCTGGTTGTGCGCCCTGGGCGGGTGGCCACCCTGAGCGGGCCGTCGGGCACGGGCAAGAGCATGCTGCTCGACCAGCTGGCTGGTGTGCAGCCCCTGGGCTCCTCCCGGGCTGCCGTGTGCCTCAACGGCGAGCCCCTCCCCACCTACACCCCAGCCTTTCGAGCCATCGTCAGCTACTGCCCCCAGAGCAACACCAATGCGTTGCCGCCAGGCACGGTGCGCGAGGTCATCCTCGGAGGCTGCCCGCAAGGCGAGGCAAAGCTGATGGAGGCGCACGAGCTTGCCAACCTGGGCACCGTGCCGCTGGACGCGCATTGCGACTGCCTCTCCGGCGGACAGCAGCAGCGGGTGGCTCACGCGCGCGCTTTCCTGCGCGTGCTGAGCTGCGGCGCCCTGTTCATCGTCTTTGACGAGCCAACCAGTGCGCTGGACGATCCTCTCGCCCGCCAGTTCTGGGCGTCCGTGCTGGCGCTGGTGGAGCGCACCGGCGTGGGCGTGCTCACAGTGACGCATGACCCGGAGGAGGTGCGTACGTACTACAAGGTCGAGTCGGACGCCTTCCTCATGGATGCCAGTGGCGACATCAGGAGCGCCGCTGCAAGCATCCTGCAGGCATCAGCATCGTTGACGGCGCGCTGATAACACGACACGTGTAGACATACGTACGTGCGAGCGAGCTCTGGTCACCCGTTGGTTTCGGTTTCGTACAGGGCGGCTCCGGATTCTGTGTTTGCGTAGGAGCTGGACTTGTGCTTGGGCTTGAACACGAAGCCTGGCGGCGGCGGACCCAACAGCATGGCCGTGATGCGCACCCAGTCCGCCGGCGCCGGCGACGCAAACAGCGTCTCCAGCTCGCTGCGCCCCACGAACGGCTGCGGGCGCCAGGTGAGCTGCTGGGGCAGCACGTCCAGGAGGCCCACCGGGATGTAGCGGTGCAGAAAGGAGAGCCACTCGAGCAGGAAACGCCTCGTGGACTCTACCCCCCGAGAGTCGCTGCCCCAGTGCTCCAGACCGTGGCTGGCGAACGTCTTCAGAAACTCGAGCCGCTCACACGCGGACACGTCCCAATGGCGCCGCTCCCGGATCTCCGTGAAGAGCCAGGGCTTGATCAAAGCTCCGCGAGCCAGCATGCAGGTGTGCACCCCATGGTCGTTCACGTGCTGCTCATACTCCGTCCATGACGCCACGTCACCGTTGCCGATGAGCTGCATGGGTGAGTGTGGCTCAAGCGCGTCGCTGGTGCGCCGTACATAGTCCCAGTCGGCGGTGCGGCTGTAGCGCTGCGCGCGCGTGCGGCCGTGCAGCGTGAGCGCGGTGACGCCCCAGTCGGCCATGCGGGGCGCCAGGGCGTGCGCGCTGCGCGCGTCAGCCTCGTCAGAGTAGCCGGTGCGTGTCTTGAGCGTCAGCGGCACGTGCAGCAACGGCGCGGCGGCGCGCACGATCGCCTCCATGCGCTGCGGCTTGGTCAGCAGCGCGCTGCCGGCGCCCTTGTCACACACCAGGTCGATCGGGCAGCCACAGTTGAGGTCCACGAAACTGCAGCTCACATTCTCGTCGCTCAGCAGCTCGCACGTGCGTGCCACGGCGTCGGGGTAGCCACCGCACAGCTGCACTCCGAAGATGTCCTCGCAGGGGTGGCGGCGCAGCAGCGCCCATTCCGAGGGCTGGCCCTGAAGTAGGTTTGTCGCAAGGCTCATCTCCGAGCAAGTGATGTCCGCCCCCAGCGCTTTGCAGAGGCGGCGAAACGGGAGGTTGCCCACGGTGGTGAGCGGCGCCAGGTATGTTTTGCCCCGAAAGTCCACCAGCTTGAGCTCGCTGGGGCGCAGCCGCGCGCCCGACCCTTGCACGCACTCCTCCACTCGCGCGCGCTTCACGCTGCGCTCCTCCGCCTCGCAGGGCGCCTCCTGGGCGGCCTGGGCGGCCGGCTGGCGCGCGGGCTTGAAGCTTATTTTGCAGCCCAGCGTGCGCAGCTGCTCGTCGGCGGCTGGAAAGAGCCGCTGGTTCTTGCGCAGCGCAACCTGCAGAGCGCCGGTGAGCCCGTTGAGCTCCGCCTGGACGCGCTCCACGCGCGGCAGCGGCAGCGCCTCGCCCTGCGGCTCGTGCGGCTCGTCGTCAGCCGCCGCGGGCGCCACGTCGACGCCAGCCAGCACCGCCGGCTCAGCGGGCAGGTGCGCGCGCGCGTAGCGACAGGCTAGGCCGTAGGGGCAGGCTGGCTGTGAGGCGAACGGGCAGGGTCCAGGCAGGTCGGGCGGCTTGCTCGCCAGGAAGGAGGCTGCGTCATGGCTGAAGCGGCACCCGGCGCCGAACAGGCACCGCCCCTGTGTGAATGCCTGGCACAGCTGAGTGGCACGCGCAGCTTTCCAGTTCTGAGTCGCCTGACGACGTGACGGAGCTTCCACAGCAGCCTCTCGCACACCACCAACCTCAACCTCTGGCGCCGCGCGCAGGTACTCAGGCTTGATGGGCGCGATGCCGCGAGCCACCAGGGCGGCAGCGGACGACATGGAGAGAGCAGAGTTTTGCGTTGAAGAGTAGCGAGTAGAACAGCTCGAACAGTCAAAGATGCGCGACTCAAAAAAGCGAGTCGATGAGAATATTGTGCGACGAACGCGCGCGTGTTGACCGACAGACTCGGGAGCTTCGGGAGCTCTGTGTCGCCGTATATCGTGTCTGTGTGGTTGGAGAGCTGGGTTGACCAAGACTCGCCCGTGAAGATCTCGCTCGCCCGCGCGCCTCCACTTGTGCCGACTGCGCCGCCGCACAGCGCCCCTGCAGCCGCCTCCAGTCGCTCGTGTGGCTGGCTCACGCGCCGTCCTGGCAAAGGGTCTAGCAGCCGCCATTTCCTAAACCCTCAGTCAACCCGGCCACATGCCACTGCAGAATAAGGCACCGCCAGGCTGGTCAGTGCGGCTGGCCCTGGTTCTGCGCACGGACCGTAAGCTCCTGATCCGGCCTTTGATCCTCGTCACCTGGTGCGTGGCACTCTGGCGTGGCCATGCCCTGCGTGCTTTCTGTGCCTCGCCCTCACGCCAGAGCCCTCGCAGCTGCGTGGTTGCCGGCATCCTGGCCGTCTGGTTCACCGCGTCGTCCTCGGCTGCGGCTGAGAAGACCAAGGCGCTGGCGTTGCTGGACACAGCGAGCCTTGCCTTTACCTCAGTCCTTGCCACTGCGCTGTACCCGGCGCTCACCATCTCCAACTACATCAGCCACGCGCCCGGCGGCGCGCTGCACAGCAACGCAAAGGCCTTTTTCGAGAGATCCGCAGCGGACTTGCTGGCAGTGAGCCCTGCCATCGACGACATCCAGCTTGCACCTTATGGCCGCGCGGTGGATCTTCTGCCTCTGATCACTGAGCGGAGGAACATGACCGCCATCTTAGCGCTGGGGGGCCACGACCTGTTCAACTCATCTTCTCCGGTGGCAAACCGCCGCGCGGCTGCTCTGCTTGCGCTCAAGTCTCAGCAGTTCATTTTGGAGGGCCCCAAGGCGCTGCTCATCCCGGGCTTGCTGGGCCCCATTCCGGGGTTGTGCACCTCCAACTGCCTGGTCAACCCTTCGCTGGGGTTTCTCACCCGCCTGGCCATCTTCGCCAACGAGAGCAGCGTGGCTGACACCTGGGCTGATACCACCTGGTCGGGGGTGTTGCCTGGCCAAGTCATCCCCGCCGTCACGGGCGTGACCAACTGCACCGAGCCAGAGGCGGTCAACCCCGCCACGGGCCTCTCCTACTGTGCGCCCAACGCCACCGGCGACGGCCGCAAATTCTGGGGCTTCGTCACCGTCGTGGTGATCTGGGAGGAGCTGCTGCGCACGTCCAAGATCACAGATCTGGGCGGCCTGAACGGGTCGCCCTACTCCTGGAGCGTCTGCCGCTCCACCGAGTCCTCCCTGGGCGTGCCGCCTTTCGCCTGGGTGCTCGTCTCCAGCAACCGGGGCGTGCTGCCGACGCAGGATGATGGCAACACGATCGTCGCGAACGTGGGCTTGTTCGCGTCCCAATGGGTGTTCAGCGTGCAGAAGGCTGGCGGCTGGCGGCCCACCTGGGAGTACCCGCTCTTTGCGGTGGTCATCGTGGTCTCTTTTGCGCTCTCTCTTGTCTACCTTCTGGTGCGTGTGTTGTCTCAGCCAGCGTGCGGCCCAGCCACTCACCCATTCGCCTCTCCGCCGCCTCTCTCCAGCTGCTGGTGGAGCACCGCATCTACCTGAACCTGCTGCACAGCATGCTCCCCAAGCGCGTGGTGGAGAAGGTGCAGAGCAACCTGCACAGCAGCTTTGCAGAGTCCTTTCGGCACGTCTGCATCCTCTTCTCCGACATCGTGTCCTGTGCGTGATGCCCGCGCGCATGACCCCCGCCTCAAACTCACGCCCCCGGGCTGCTCCCCTAGACACGGACCTGGTCAGCGTGTTGACGCCGTCGGAGACGATGGGAATGCTCAACTCGCTCTTCGCTGACTTCGATGCCCTCTGCGACAAGCATGGCGTGCAGAAGGTTGAGACAAGTGCGTGCCCTAGCGCTGCGCGGCGCACAGCTTGTGCTGTGCGAGCCTCGCTTCTGTCGCTGTAGACGCTGAGACGCCCTACTTCCCCAGTTGGAGATGCCTACATGTGCGTCTCTGGCACGCCTCTGCCCGAGAACGCAGAGGCGCAGGCGCTGGCGCTGGCCAACATGGTATGAACGGCCTTTCACGCTACAAGCTTTCCTCTCACCCGGCCTGGCACCTGCGTCCAGGCGCTGGACATGATCGCCGCTACGCAGCGCCACGTCGCCCCCAACGGCATGTCCCTTCAGATCCGGGTTGGCTTGCATTGCGGCCCTGCCATGGCGGGAGTGGTGGGCCTCAAGATGCCCCGCTGGTGCCTGTTTGGTGACGTGGTGAACACGGCGAGTCGGATGGAGAGCACCAGCCTTCCAGGGCGCATCCAGGCGAGCACGCCCCTTGCCGAGCTGCTGCGCGAAGAGTGCGAGACCCCCCGCTGCGCTTTCGAGGTGTACAAGCGCGGACGGGTGTCCGTCAAGGGCAAGGGCGAGCTGGAGACGTACTTTGTGCGAGGGCGCGACGACCCGCTGCCCAGGTTCAGCACGCTGCAGCAGGTGCCCGCGGAGGGCTCTACCCACGGCGAGGACAGCGTGCACCCAACGGCCCGGTTGAGCATCGCCAACCAAGTGCATTTCGCGGCGTTGAGTGCCATCACGGTCGACATTCAGGAGTGAGCGCTCATGTAACTATCTATGTAATAGACAAACAGCGAGGGGAGTGAGAGTGATTGCGACTCTCCGTCCCGGGCATGTAATCACGCACTTGGTTTCGTGAGACGGACGTCTCACAAAACCACGCGGGAATCGTGGCGTCAGCGTCACCGTCGTACGACCTATTCAAGAAGTGCCCTGAAGTCGTGAACACGTGAAGTGGTCACAAACCAGCCCTCGCCGTTCCGAGATGCCGCCCCGCAAGTGCAAGGCTTCGGACGAGGAGGCGTCCGCGCCTTCGGGCGAGGAGGAGAGCAGCGACTCGGAGGAGGACATCATGCCCGTCAAGAAGGTTGCTCGCGCAGAGCCCGGCGGCGGACGTGGGGGCGGTCGCGGACGTGGCCGTGCGTCCAAGCTCCGCCCAGCCGAGGCGACCGGGAACTTGAGCCCACCGCCGCCGCCCGCTCCTCCTGCTGCTCCTCCTCCTCCGCCGCCGCCGCCGCCGGAGCCGACGGCTGAGCAGGTTGCCGCGAATGAGGAGCTTGAGGCGCCTCTGCCGCGCGCGGCAGAGGAGGAGAGCGAAGACGAGCAGCTGGACCTGGAGGCGTACGAGGCGCGCGAGCTGTCGCTGCGCGAGGCGGAGGCGGAGAGGATGAAGTGCGTTGCAAGAAAGAAGAAGACAGTAGGGCTCGTCAAGCGCCCGCGCTGAGCCCGTTCTGCACAGGCACATCCTGGCCAACTTCACGCCCGCCCAGCTGGACCGCTACGAGTGCTTCCGCCGCTCCGTGCTGCCGCGCGGCGTGGTCCGCAAGCTGGCTGTGACAGTGATCGGCGCTGCACCCAAGGATGCCTCTCTCGTCGTGCTCTCCGGCCTCGCAAAGACCTTCGTCGGGCAGCTGGTGGAGGAGGGCCGCCGGGTGATGGCGGAGCGCGGCGACGGTGCCGGCGCGCTGCGGCCGGCGCACGTACAAGAGGCGCACCGTCGGCTGTGTGCTCGTGGTGCGTGTGCCTGCCTCGTCGCGCACGCAACGCGCGCGCTGACCTTATGCGCAGGCAAGACGTACAGCAACGTGCGCGTGCCGTCGGTGCTGGCAGGCCAGGGTGCAGCCTCTCGCGGACGGCTGTGAGAGCTCGCTCTGCTCTGCTGCTCCTGGTCATCCCGAAGCTGCACCGCGGAGACAGCTGGCGGGCAGCGCCTGAAGAGCTCAAGCGTGAAAGGTGACGCCGGCGGGCCGCGTCCGGACAGCGGCGCGCACCCTTCGCATTGGATCTCTCCGGGCACTGATCGTCAGCTGACTCCGCGGCGCAGCTTTGGGATGACCGAGGCGTCTGCACTCATGAGCTACTATGAGCTAGAGACGCCTCTTTTCAAGCACTTGCTATGAGTTCTATGGCACTGCTACATCACGCCCCCCTGATCTGTCGCTTCCAGCGCCCACGCTCGCCCAGGTGGCCCTTCCGCCCCCGTCGCGTTGGTCCACCTCCCAGCTATCGCGTGCTCCAGCAGCGGCGCAGCGTCAGCCGCTGGGCCGGCGCCCAGGCCGCCAAAAGGCTCCAAAGGTTGCGTCCGCCTTGCGACAGAAGAACGCTCCGGCCGCTGCGATCCGTCCGGGGCCTCACTCCCTGCACGCTGCGCGGCGGCGGCCGCCCCCAGGTGCACCTGCGCGGCAGGGAGCGCTGGCGCCTGGTCGTCGCCCTCGGTCCGAGCGACCGCCGCAGCCGCGCCTTCGTCTGCGGAGGCGGCGCGCTCAGGCTCCCGCACGTCGTCGTCCCAATCGCGGCCCTGGAGCTCCAGCTGCTCCGCGGGGGCTGGATACAGGGCAGACACGGCTGTGGTGGGCGCGTGCACGGTCAGCAGCCCAGCCTGCAAGCGTTCAGCGGCAAGCCCGGTGGTGATGCCGCCGAGCAGCAGAACGCTGTTGTGCGCCCCGAGACCGCCACCGCCAGCCTCGCTGCTGAAGGCGTGCAGCGGCGGCGGCGGCTCGCTGGCCGGCGGCAGGGCGGCTGCTGCGGCGGCACTGTTTGAAGATGACGAGGCCGCCAGCAGCGGAGGCTCAGGCGCCCTCAGCCCGTGCACAGACTCCACCCTCGCGTCCAAAAGGCCAGATGCCTCCAGCCCCTCCTGCTGCAGGTGCACATACGAGAGGATCACCAAGACAAATGCTACGGAGGCGCACACCATTGCTGCGGCTGCTGAGGATGCGGCCAGCTGTCGTCCTTGGCGCGCCAGAGCGGCCACCCAGGCACCCACCGCGCCGCTCAGCGCGCCGGTGACCTGTGGGCCCAGGCACTGCAGCAGCAGTTCCTCCCCGCCGCTGAAGAGCGCGAAGGAGAGCAGCACCAGCGCAAGACCCAGCGCGAAGGCCAGGCTGGGCAGTCGGCGGTTGAGCACGCTCTCCAGCGCGCAGCTGAGCAGGATGGAGACGGCGGTGGCAAAACCCTTCACGATGTTGTCTGTGTACTTCAGCACCAGCCCCACAACCAAGCCACCCAGCGCCTGCAGCCAGATGACGGCCCACGTGAAGGCGTTGAAGTGCGCCAGCAGCTCGCGAGGCGCTGCCCGGCCGCCGTGCATCATGCCAAGCTGGGTGGCGGCGATGAGGGCGCCCCAGCCGGCTAACTGGATGTTGAGAGTCAGCAGCGGTCGGCCGCAGTCTGCGGAGGGTGAGGGGGCGGCTGGCGCCTCGACGGGGGGCTTGTCCCCGTGCTTGGCCTCCGAGGAGAGCCCCTCCTCGGCAGCGCAGCACGCTGGGTCGTCCCGCCACGCCAGGCGCTCCGTCTTGAGCAGGCGCTCCACGAACACCGACGCGTAGCCGCTGAAGAGCGCAGCTGCCAGCGCCGCGGAGAGGCCCAGGAACCAGTGGGGCGCCCGCTGGTGAGCCTGGGACCCGTGGGCGTCGTGCGCCGACCCCAGGTTCACCACCGCCACGCCCAGCGCCAACACGGGCAGGCTGAGCCACTGCTGGAGCTGCAGGCTGCGCCCCAGCGCAACCACCGAGAAGAAGGCTGTGGGCAGCAGCTTCATCTGGTTGGTCACCTGGAACGTCACCGCGTCCAGCTCCGTGGCGGCGAACAGGTTCAGCTGCTGCACGGCGACAAAGAGGAGGGAGGGCAGCGCGAGCGGCCACGCTGTAGAAAGCACCCACTGTGCACCGTCGCACACCACGCGCACACTCAGTGACGCGCCTGTGCGCCCAGCGGCGTAGCTGAGGCACAGGGCCAGCTTCAGCAGCTCTGTGAGGAGCACAGCAGCGGAGACGCTGTAGAGTTCGCCCCCTTGACGCGACGCGTGCATGGCCAGCGTCAGCCCGGACATCTGCAGCACCAGCACGCCCAAGGACACGGCGCCCACAAAGGAAGTCATTGGTGCACGGCTGAGGCGGCTTGCGTGCTGGGAAGGTGTGTGCGAGAGGACTGCTTGTTTCTAGGGAAAGCACCCAAGGGCCGCCATTCCAGGCCACTGCTGATAGATAGGCAACTGTTGTCCGGCTAGGGCCCACCCAGAGCGCGGAGGGGCGCGAAGGTGCACTAAGAAGTCCCGCATTTCTAGGAGTCCCGCCTAGGGAGTCGTGTACCAGTGCTGTGGTGGGCGCGCCGAGCCCTGGCGGGCGCTATGGCCACGAGGGGGTGCTACCAGCCGTGCGAGCACCTGCAGGGTGCGTGCGTGGGCGTGAGCGTGAGCTGTGCGTGCGTCCGCGAGTGCTGACAGACCCCCCCGACAGCGCTGCGCACCCAGTACCCCTCTCTGGCGCGTCACCCCCTCGCACGCGCGCTTTGCGCGCGCCGGCTCACGCGGCGAGCGCGCAGGCCGCCCTGGGGCAGGAGCTGAGCTGTGGGAGTGGCCCAGCGGCGCCTGCGCTGGGGCATGTTGTCTGCCTCGCCTGCAGCGAAACCTGCCCGCGCAGCCAGGCGCACGCGCACGCGGCCGGCTGCGGGGCGGAGCACAGCGTGGCGTTGGACGTGGCGCGGTGCGTGGCGCAGAACTCAGGGAGAACGTGCCCTTCTCTGAGCCCAGCCCCTTGACGCCCTGCTCGCAGTGCGGAGCTGTTCTGCGCCCTGTGTCGCGACTTCGTCTACGACGACACCTTCGACCGAGGCGTGTTGAGCGGCCGCCAGAAGCGCGCCCACGGCGAGCCCTCCACCGCCGCGCCAGCGTCGCCACCGCCCTCCGCAAAGCGCAGGCACCGCGGCTGGGGCGCGCTGCTGGAGCACCTGCAGCCGCCCTTGCTGCCCGCGTCCAGTGGCGAGCAGGCGCCGCCTGGGCGCCCCATCATGACGCCCATCCTGCCAGAGCAACCCCCCCTGGGCCTGCGCGGCCTCAACAACCTGGGCAACACTTGCTTCATGTCCAGCGTTCTCCAGGTGCGCTGGCACGGGAAGCTATCGCCCCCCAGTGATGAGCGCTGAGCCCTTGGCATGACTCTTCTCTCTCCTTGGCGCAGTCGCTGTTCTGCGTCGCGCCTCTCAAGGCACACTTCCTGTCTGGCGCCCACTGCGCGCGCGTGTGTCACGCCCGCCGCGCCGCGCGCAGCGCCGCAGCCGCCGCAGCCTCCTGCCTGGCGTGTGAGCTGGACGGGGCATTCCAAGCAGCCTTCCGCCCCTCAAACGCACCACAGCCCACCGCTTTGCGCGCAGCCTCCCGCAGCGCGCGCGCGCCGTGGAGCCCGCACGCGCTGCTTGCGGCATGGTGGACGCATGCGGAATCTCTGGCGTCCTATCAGCAACAGGATGCTCACGAGTTCCTCATCAGCCTCATCGCAGGCGCGCACGCCGCCGTGTCCCGCGGCGCCGGCGGAGGGCTCTTGCGCAGCGCCAGCGGCGTGGGCAGTCCGATGGGGAGCCCTTGCGCGGGGGGCGGCGAGGCGAGCACGCCCGGCGGCGGCAGCGTAGCCAACTTGGCAGCCTGGGCACCCGAGGACTGCGGCTGCGCGCTGCATAGCACCTTCGGGGGCATCCTGCGTTCTGACGTCACCTGCGGCTCCTGTGGCGCAATCTCCACCGCTTTTGACCCGTTCGTGGATGTTTCTCTGGAGCTGCTGCCCGAGGGCACCAGCGCACAAACATCCACCTCTCTGGGCGCATGCCTGCGGCGCTTCAGCCGCGATGAGAGGCTGGGCTCGACGGAGCGCATCACCTGCCGGCATTGTGGAGGCCCTCAGCCGGGCAGCAAGCAGATGTGTGTGCAGCGCCTGCCTCCCGCGCTGTGCCTCCACATCAAGCGCTTCTCCCACAGCGCCGTGAAGCAGGCGAGTCACAAGGTGCAAACGCACGTGGCATTCCCTTTGGACGTGTTGGACATGGGACCTTTTACAGCTGCTTCGCTGCTGCACGCGCGCGCGGGACATCGAGTGTGCGCCCCCGCTCGCCCCGATGACGTGGCTCCATCGGCGGCGCAGTTGGATGCGCGCTACTGGCTGGTAGCGGTGGTGTGCCACCTTGGCAGCATCGAGGGCGGTCACTACGTTGCGTATGTCAGGCACGCCAGCTGCTGGTTCAAATGTGACGACTCCTGGGTCACGCAGGTTGAGGCTTGCGAGGTGGCTGCCAGCCAGGCGTACCTGTTGTTCTATCAGGCGCATGCGATCACGGCACAAGCCCCGGATGAGCGTGAGTTTTAATTCATTCACACACTCACAGCTTGGACAACTCCTTGGCGCGGTTGGTAGCTGCAACCACTGCATCCATGAGCGCCGCGCGCATGCCGCCGGACTCGAGCGCATGCACACCGGCAATTGTAGTTCCTCCTGGGCTGGTCACCATGTCCTTCAGCTCGCCCGTGTGCTTCCCCGTCTGCAGCACCATGGCCGCCGCGCCAGCCACCGTTTGCGCAGCCAGGCCGGTTGCGATGTCGCGCGGCAGGCCCGCACGCACTCCGCCGTCTGAGAGGGCTTCGATGACGAGGAACACGTAGGCGGGGCCGCTGCCGCTCAGCCCGGTCACCGCGTCCAGAAGGTGCTCCTGCACCGTGTAGCAGCGGCCCACGGAGTCGAAGAGGCGGGACACCAGCTCGCCGTCGGAGGGCAGCGCCTGAGACCCCAGGCACAGAGCCGCCGCGGTTTGGCCCACCATGCAGGGTGTGTTGGGCATGACGCGCACCACACGCGCCACGTGGCCACAGGCGCTCTCCAGGTCGGCCAGAGTGACGCCGGCTGCAATGGACACCAACAGGTGCTTCCTGCTCAGGCGCCCGGACAGCGCCAGCGCCTCCAGCAGCGGCTTGACGCCGTGCGGCTTGACGCAGATGAAGACCACGTCGGAGCGGTCAACCACCTGGCGTGGGGGCGGCAAGGCGTGAGCCTTCACTCGTAGGGTTGTTCTCCCGCGACGCCTGTGCCGTACCTCCTCGCTGCTGTTCACAGCCACGCAGCCCAGGGCGGAGAAAACGTCCCTGCGCGACTGGGCCAGGTCCGTGGCCGTCATGTGAGCAGCCTGGGCAACGCCAGCCTTAGCAAAGCCTTTGGCCAGCGCCTCCGCCATGACGCCCGCGCCCAGGAACCCGATGCGCAGCGGCTCGGACATGCTCGCCCACACGGAGAGCGGCGCGGCGCGGGGAGGCGGGCAGCGGGCGCGCTGCGGAGGGGCGGCGGCACGGACTGACGAGTGCAGGTTCAGGACCGACGCTAGGCGCATGAACAGCCAGAGAAGGGCGACGAGGTTTTGACAGCACCCTGTTGACCAACGTGGTTACGCACGTGGTGTCGGACGAAAATGTACGGCCGACAGGCAGGGGTGAGGGAGCACCACTCATCAACCCAGAAGCTGCTCTCTCGTCTGTCGCTCCCGCATGCGAAGGCTGAGTTGCCGCGCGGCCCGTGTCTCCAGCGTGGTGTGCGTCGCTGCTTCCGTGCCGAGCAGCAGCTGCTGGAGTGCACGCGCGAGCGGCGACGCTCCACAGCACAGCGCTCTGGCGGCACAGTGCAGCGCGGCGGCGCGAGCTGCGGCATCGCCAGGTTGCGTCAGCCCGCGCGCAATCTGCGCTGCCACGTCACCCGCGTCGCAACCAAGCAGCGCCTCCAGCGGCGCCGTCTGCAGCAGGAAGGTTCCCTGCTCCGCCTCCGCTTCCTCTCCACGGCGGCGCTTGCGTGGCGTTTGGGCGCCCAGCGAAGCCTCTTCTGGCGTGACGTCATCACGGCGCAGCGCCATCATCGCCTGCGCCTCCTCTCCCCGAGCCCACTGCACGTCCTCCTCCCAGTCAGCCACGGCCACGCGCAGCGCCCGCGCCGCCAGCGCCAGCGCATGACGCAGCAGCGCGGGCGCATCGGGCGCCTCAGTCAGTCGGTCCGAGCAGTCCAGCAGCTCGCGCAGCCTTGACAGGCGCCCCGGCGCAGGCACGCAGAGCATGCCCGCATCGGCTGCGGTGCGCGAGTGCAGCTGCAGCAGCAGCCAGGCCAGCAGGCGGGTCGCCTCTGGGCCAGTGCCACACAGTCGCGTGAACGACGGCGCGCCCTCCGCGCCAGCCAGCTCCTCCTCGGAGGCGCTGGTGGCCGCATGCAGCAGCAGCTCGGCGCAGCTGCAGCTGTGCGCGGGAAGCGCGTCCACAGCCCGCAGTGCGGCGGCGAGCTGGGCGTGCGCCTCGGTGGCTGCTCTGGGTGGGGCGGCCGCCCACGCCTGCACCCCCGCCCGCGCGTCCCACACGAGCGGCAGGAAGGCTGGCCACAGGCGGGGCGCCTGGCGGCAGGTTGCCGCAAACACGGCTGGCACAAGGCCCAGCGGCGGGCGAGCGCAGGGGGCGCAGCGAGCTTCTCCGGCTCGCACCGCGCTCTCCAGCCGGGCGCACGCCTCCAGAAGGCACGCGCTGAGGGGCCGCCCCGCCTGTGTCACGCAGGCTGCGGCCCTGCGCAGCGCCGCCAGGAGGGCGGCGCAGCGTCGCAGCTGCCGGGGGCTTCCCGACCGCGCGTACCCCCCAGCGTGCCACCCCACGCAGCCCAGCAGCGCAGCGCACGCGGGCGTGCTGCATGCGCCCAGGCTGACCCTGGCGGCTGCGGCGAGCGCTTCGCCGTGCACAGCCGCCCCCGGCGCCTCTTGGGCGCTGTCAGCCAACAGCGCGTCGCCCGCCACGGAGCCGTCACGCACCGCAGCGTCCACCAGCGCATCCGCGCACAGCTGCCATGCGGCGTCATCCCCGCGGTGGGCCTGGGCATCGTCGCAGTCGCCATCGCTGCCTTCATCGCTGCGCTGACGCGCCAGAAGCGCGGCAAGCAGCGGCTCAGCGCGCCGAGACGCCCCGCCCGGGGGGGCCAGCGCGGCGGCGATGATCAGCCGCGTGGAGGACGATGAAGAGGAGGATGCGGGGCTTTGCCGCCTGGCCCCAGTCGCCAGTCGCTCCACCAGAGCATCTAGCTCGCCTGTATCCGTGCCGCTCGGCGCGTATATCAGCGCGCGCAGCGAGAACGCTGCGGGGGGGGGGGGGGCAGGTATGTGTGCGGAGGGCGCAGACTGGGAGGAGGGGAGGCGGCGCCATTCGGAGTGCAGCAGGGAGCCAGCGTGTGGCGCAGCGACCCCGCCATTACTGCCCAGCGTGCGTCGCATCCGGGGCGTTCCAGCGGCGCCAGGCAGAGCGTGAGGAGGTGGGAGCACAGCAGCGGCGGCCCATGACGCTGTGCCAACGCCGCGGCGTAGCGAGCCAGAAGCGGCGGCGGCGGCGCGTCCGCCTGTGCCTGGCCCAGCTCCAGCGCAGCGAGCAGCACCAGCTTGGCCAGCGCCTCGGGGCTGGCCACGCCGGCAGCGAGGAGCTCCAGAAGGAGACGCAGGCACCCCTCCGAGGAAGCGCCGCCCTGCGACGACTCCAGGTGCGTGGCCAGCGCCGCCGTCACGTCGCGCGATAGCTCCGCGTGGCCTGCCCCCGCAGCGCGGCGCAGCAGGCTGCACAGCGCCGCCAGGCTCAGGCAGGCGTGCGGGCCGATTGCGCCTGGCAGCGGCAGCGCGTGGCGCGCGGCGCGGAGGAGCACGGGCAGTGCGCGGTGCATGAGCTCCGCCTGGCCGCGACACAGTGCGTCGCAGACCATTGCCGCCAGTGTTGCGTCGCAGTTCGTGTGCAGCGCAGCACAGCAGGCGACGCACGGCAGCACGGCCGGCCAGTCAGGCACGCACGGCGCGCACTCGCGAAGGCGCTTGTTGAGCGACGCGACCATTGGCGAGCCTGGCCAGTCGTCGTCGTCCAGGGAGTGATTTGCAGAGCAGCCCCGCAGCCGCTCCTCAGCTTTCACGAAGCGTTCGACGTTCCCTTTGCCCAGGAAGGCTGCAACGTCGTCAGGCACGACGCTGACGCCCATCGCGTGCTATCCAGCTAGCTGCTCGTGAGAGGCGACATGGTTGGAGGCAAAGCGGGAGGCAGAGTTGCGGCATCTTCGATTGCACGCTTTGATTGTGCGTCTCGGCGCGTCTTCTCCGAGCGGCATGTGAGGCATCCACGCTTCAGCTATTCGCCTCAGGAGCGGGCGCTTGAGGCGTCATCCATGTCCGCACGTGCCATGTCCATGTCTTCCTCCTCCTTTGCGTCACAACAGGGCAAGCCTTGGAGCATCCGCACAGTATTTCAGGGCGCCTCGCCCGCGTTCAGCGGCGGTTGCGGGTGTACGTTGAGGACCTCCCAGCCACCCTCCTTAGCAAACTGCAGACCCAACGGCGCGCTGTCTAACACCCTCTGCTGCGCTAACGTCTGGCTGGGCTGCAGCGGTGGCCCGCAGGCAACACAGCCTTCCAACGGCGTCAGCTGCAGCTCCTCCGCTGCTCGCCCGACCAGAGGTGCTAGCTCTGCCAGCAGCTGAGCAACCGGTTGAGACGCGTCCACGAGCAAAAACCAGGTCACCTCCTGGCGCTTCACGCGCACAGACATGGACTGTGTGCCACGAGCTCAGCGCTGGCAGTGGCTACCCTTTGCGCGAGCACGCACCATCCTAGCTGTATCCTTGACAGCCCGGCGTGGGTTCTGTGCTATTCAGCTGCGTGCGTGGCACAGCACCACACTCTGCTGCGTGGATGATAGGACGGCGTAGGGCGCGACCAACGATTTCTTGCAGGGGCCGCCAGACCAGGCCGTCTTTTTGTCGTACAGTCGAACAGCGGTCTCTGTTCAAGCGCAGGAGCCGTTCCCTCCGCAGGCAATGTTGCCGCCACGCGTAACGCCGCTGGGCGCCTCTGGGCCCGCCTTCTTCGGCCCGCCGCGCGCTGCATCCGACGGGGGCCGCCGCACCCGCCGCCTTCGCACCAGCGCGTCCTCCGAGAGCTCTGAGGTGTGTGCACGGGCAGCGTGCACGTCGCACTGTGCAGGGGGGCCTTCTTGGCCTAGAGCTCGCGCACGTGTGAGGCCCTTGGTCTGATGTGCACCTCTCTGCCTCCCCACTCCCCACTCCAGACCGTCTCGCCCAGTGAAGCCAGCAAGCCTCAGTGGTCCGCCGCTCTGGAGGCCGCGCAGGCGCAGGCGGCGCAGGCGGCGGCGCAGGCGCGGCGCATTGCCGTGGAGGCTGGCGCTGCTGCCGCAGAGCACCCTTTGGGGTCCATGGGCCTCGAGCTGTCTTCCACATATTGGGGCAAGCTGCCTGAGGGCGCCCGGAAGGTCATTCCTCCAGCGGCGGGCGCTCTGGCGGTACGCTGTGCTATCCCTTTGTCTCCTCGTGCCGCAATTCTCACTCGCCGCCGGGTCGCCAGGTGCTTGGCGTGGCTGCCGTGGCGCGTTCGCGCAACACCGGCAACAACCCAGCGCTGTCCAAGGCGCTGCAGGTGTCGAGGCGCGTGGACGACGTCGCGTTCCTGCAGCGCGAGCTCCTCAGCACTCTGCAAGAGAACCGGGCGCTGCTGCGCCGGGCACTGGACGCTGAGCTGACACTGACGGAGGCTGCGGCTGCGGCGGGCAACAAGAAGAAGAGGTGAGCGAGTCAATGCGTGCCAAGGGGACGAGCTCGCTCTGCCGTGTGTCGTGTGCATAGCTCTGTCTCTTTAGTACAAGCCAATCACACGCCACCACACGCCGCCCACCACGCCCCAGACGACCAGGTTGAGCAGCGCGCACAGCGCCCCCTGCGCACTCCGCAGTCAGCACACAAGCACCCCAACACGCACGGCAACACAAGAAGCTTCGGCCGCTGGCACGCACCATGCGGAAGGTGGTAGGCAGGTCTGTATAGCCCGCCCCGTAGTACACGGCCGCCTGACCCGACGAGTAGTGTGTGATTGCGCCAAACAAGTTGGTCGTGTACGCCAGAGTCAGCGTGCCCAGCACCGGCGGCACGCCTCCAGCGCACATCACTCCCAGACATGCGGCAAGCAGCGCGCCAACGTGCGCCGTCTGAGATGCAAAGATGTAATGCATGGCAAAGTAAGCCCCGTTCATGAGTACGGCCACCAGCGGCCAAGACAGGTGCATAGCCTTGAGTACGCCGCCGATGCTGTCCGACACGAAGGTGACAAGCCCCAGAGCGTTCAGTTGTCCGGACATGCCCACCAGCACTGCAAACCACATGAGCGTGTCCCAGGCGCTCTTCTCACCCAGGCAGTCGCTCCACTGCAGCACGCCGCCGATGAGGAGCATGCAGAGTCCGATCATTGCGGCCAGGACGGAAGACACGCCGATGAGGTCACCGAAGACCCAGAGACCTACAGCGAGCGCCATGGTGGCAACCATGATCTTCTCGTCCCGACTGGGCGGGCCCATCGCCTGAAGGCGCGCGCGCGCAGCCATGGGCGCATCCGGCGTGTCCTTGATTTCCGGCGGCATGAGCTTGAAGACGGCGTAGGGCGTGATTGCCAGCGCCGCGAGGGCGGGCACACATGCTGCGACGAACCAAGTAACCCACGGGTTGGCGATGCTGCTGCCCGTCACCTCCGCAGCTAGCTTGAGCGCCAGCAGGTTCTGCGCCGCAGCCGTGAGAAAGAGCGCACTGGAGTGCGCCGCGCACTGCAGCTGCGACTGCACCAGAAAGGCGCCCACACGCTTAGCCGTGGCGCCAGGCAGGCTGCCAGCCTGCTTGGCCAGCGAGAGGATGATGGGCAGGAAGACGCCGCCGGCGCGCGCAGTTGTGCTGGGCATTGCAGGGGCAATCAGAGCCTCCGACAGAACCAAACCGTAGCTCAGACCGAGCGTGCTCTTGCCCAGAACTGTGACGAAGAAGTTGGCCACGCGGTCGCCCAGGCCCGTCTTGACAAAGCCCTTTGCGAAAAAGAAGGAGATTACAATCAGCCAGATCACGTCGCTGGTGAAGGCTGAGAAGGCCATCTGAAAGGTGAGCACTTTGGTGGCGATCTGAAAGGGAGCACAAGGCCTGTGAGTCAGCCCAGTTCACGAAACGCACTGCGTACGCACCGCTGCCGTAAGTCCCAAGAAGGCCCACGCGCCAACCGGCAGCGGCTCAAGTACCAGCCCTGTGATGGTGGACAGGAAGATCGCAAGCAGGGACCAGGCCTGGGAGAGTGTGAGCCGGCGCAAGTGCTCACACGGGCTTATCGTACCTGCATGGACACTCCGACAGGACAGGGGGTGAGGAAGCGGATCACCAGCCCCACCGCCACGGAGATGGCGGCTGGGAGGAGCTTCGCCCCGACGGCGGGAGAGGGAGCAGCCTGCCAGGTCAGAGGGTCAGGCGCCACATGTCAAGCGTTTATCACAAGCGTCAGGCCTGATGCAGCTGCGGCCCGAAAAGTGGGCGTGCTGCGAGCGCAGCGGTGCAGCGTTGTGGTGTGCGGGAGGGACGCACCGCCGGCGGCGCGGCAGCGGCTGCGGCAGAGGCCTTCGGACGGCAGTGCCGCCGCGTGGAGCGTTTCGAAGAAGCCAGGGCTCCGACGGCGGCACCGCGCGGGAGGACCACTGTGAGCAACGAGGAGGCGGGGCATGCCCGGGCGCCATGCAGCGAGGTAGGGGCGAGCTTGGCGCCACTGCGGTGAGCGACACCGCGTGCTGCTGCCAGCGCAAAGACCCGCGAGGCGACAGTCCCCAATGCAGCCATGGCGCGTCTGGTAAACACCAGAGCCGCAGGCAACGCAACGTCGCAACCCCGAGGGAAGGGCGTGTGGCGGATAGCGGATCTTTGGGGGTGCGCGATCGGTGATCAAAGATTTCGCACGCGTTCTGCACCGCGCCGTGGGTTACCTATGCGGCTGCGAAGGGCTCTATGCACCGCGTTAGCGTGCGCTGCGTGCGCGGGCGGAGACCAAGGTGCAGATGAGGCTGCGGTGCGTTTATTTGCTGCTGCAGCGGAGAGTAGCCGTGCGCAACCTGAGGGCTGTGCGTGCGCAGGCCAGAGCCTTCCTGTCCAACGGCGGCGGCGGACACACGTCCAACTGGGCGGTGCTGGTGCGTGCCTCATGCGGCGCAAGACAACAAACAGCCCAGCCCAGCGGCTTCTCTCCGCTTTCCGGAGCGGCCACGTGGCGAGCTTGGCGCCTGAGCCACGCGCCGGCCGCAGGTGTGCGCCTCACGCTACTGGTTCAACTATCGCCACATCGCAAACACACTCTCGATGTACCGCTCCGTCAAGCGCCTGGGCATACCGGACTCCAACATCATCCTGATGCTGGCAGACGACATGGCGCGTGCGCGGGAGCACAGCCAGAGAGGCCGAGCCGTAACATGCGCGTGTGCGAGTGCGCGTTGTGCTCACGCGCGTGACTCCGTTTGTTCTGCGCAGGCGTGCAACCCGCGCAACCCGCACCCAGGCGTGGTGTTCAACGACGCGCAGCACGGCATCAACCTGTGCGTGCCTGCGAGACACGCCGTGCTTTGCTTCAAGTCAGCGTCTCACCTTCACTCCCAACGCTCCTGCGCTGCTCTCCTTGCGCACGCCAGCTATGGACAGACCATCGAGGTTGACTACCGGGGGTATGACGTCACCGTGGAGAACTTTTTGCGCATCCTCACAGGCGAGTGCACTGCTGCTTCCTCGCATGTGCCTCCCTTGACTCACACGCGCCCGCTGGCCAGGGCGCCACGAGGCCTGGGTGCCCCGCACGAAGCGCCTGTTGAGCGACGAGCGCAGCAACGTGTTGGTATACATGACCGGCCATGGGGGTGACGAGTTTTTGAAGTTTCAGGACCAAACGGAGATATCCTCCACCGACATCGCCGACGCCATCGCGCAGATGGCGGAGAAGCACCGCTACCGAGAGGCGCGTGGCAAGGAGCTCGCTTGAGGGGCTCGTTTAAAATGCTCTGACGCTCCTCTGCAGTTGCTGTTTATGGCTGACACGTGTCAGGCTGCCACGCTGGCCAAGCACTTCTACGCGCCTGGTGCGATGAGCCCGTACCTTTTGAGCGGAGGAGGGATTTCTGATCTTTTGACGCTCAACAGGTGTCGTTGCCATTGGCTCCAGTGCACTCGGGGAGCCGTCCTGGAGCTATCAGCCCGACTCGGATGTGGGGCTCACAGGTGCGCAGATGAGCATGCGATTCTGTTCAAACCGCTGACGTTGATGCGCTTTGCCGTTTCTCAGTCATCGACCGCTTCACACACTTCACGCTTCAATTTCTGGAGGGGGTGGACGCCAGCAGCAATGCCACCCTGGCGGAGCTGTTCGGCTCGTGCGTGCCTGCCTGCGCTGGCTGCTGAGCGCGCCCAGCTTCTGAGCGCGTTCCTCACACGGCAGGTACACGCCTGCGTTGCTGCACTCCACTGCCACGCCCCGGACGGACCTGTTCCGCAGACCGCTAGAGGAGGTGAAGGTGACCGACTTTATGGGTGCGGTGGCGCGAGTGGAGCTCACGCCAGGCGCATACCCCAGCTTTGGTTCGCATGTTCAATAGCTATCACTAACGATTGACCTGAGACGGGTACAACTGCGCGGCGCGCCGCAATCGGCGGCCACAACGCGCACGCAGCATGACTGCACGAGCGGGTCCGTAGGCCGTAGTTGTGCGTCGAGCCAGGGAGCGTTGTGCGTGACCACTGCGAATCAACCGGCGCTATCGCTCGTCCACAGTGACGGCTGCCACCTCGCAGTCGCGTGTGAAGGGCGCGCGTTGTTGTACGACTTTCAGAGTCAGTCTGGACTTTTCACGTGGCAGCGGCGTGGTGGCGCGCTTTACACGGGCGCTGCTGTTTGTGGCAGGCGAGCGAGGGCGCGGACACCTGCACACGCTGGACCTGACTGGCGGGCGGTACGTGCCTCGCCTTGCTGAGGACCTGATAGAGTTCGCGGCTACGCATGGCCAGCGACTGTGCTCGGTAGGGGTGCCGGAATGGCTCCAGTTCAGTGCTGACGAGGTGACTCGCCTCTGCTGCTCTGCGCCCCTCTGCACGCTGCGCTGCTATGTGAGCTGCGCTGCTGCCGAGGCGTTGCGTCTGCTGCGGTGTGAGGCGCCGTGCGCTTTACTGCACATCTTCAAGCTCTGGGTGCACGCCTTTAACGACGAGCAGGCGGTGCTGGACTTTGCTGCGGCTCTGCCCTCTCACCGCGGAAAGATCAAGGCTTTCAATGTTTCTTGGGTCTCACTGGAGAACGGCGCCATGGCTGATGCCCTGATGCGCTGCATCGCAGAAGCCCGCGTGAGCGACGTCACCTTCTTCCAGTGCAAACTCGCGCCTGCATCGCTGCCCAGCCTAACTCGGCTGCTTGAGGCTTGTTGTCCGGAGAAACTGAGCATCTCACAGGTTTCGCGTGCCGATCGGAGAGCAACCCGCTGAGGTGGGTCAGTGCCGCCGACCCCACCCACCCCGCCAGTCCCGCTACCGCCACGTCAGAGCGGC
>Ga0208951_1000199_pt1 | contig 26361 bp, 16 predicted proteins | sample GreLakmeMI27MSRF_FD_187702 | JGI IMG/M metagenome (GOLD analysis project Ga0208951, IMG submission 187702) | Freshwater lentic microbial communities from great Laurentian Lakes, MI, USA - Great Lakes metaG MI27MSRF (SPAdes) | ecosystem: Environmental > Aquatic > Freshwater > Lake | place: Great...
GCCGTCACCAGCATACCCTAAAAAATGGCTAGGGCTTCAGCCAAAATACTCCAAGCTCGCTCCGCGCTCCGCGCTGAGCGCGGAGCGCCTGGAGATGCACCAGACCACCTGAGACTAAATACCTTTCTCTCATATCTCTCCTTCCTCTTCGCCATCTTCACTCTCATCTCTCATCCTCTTCTTCTTTTGAAACGCCACTGCCTTCGCACGACAAATTTGCGACGCGCTGTGTTGGCCTCGAGTGCGCCCCTCCCTCGCTTGTCGTCGCGTCTCCAATGCACTCTGCGCAGCAACCTCTTCTGTCTGGTGACGCAGAGTCCGGCTTTGCAAGTCCTCCCAGGCCCTTCAGCTCCTCCGAGGCACAGTCCTCCTCTTCCTACAGCCCCTTTGGCGCGCACAGTCCGCCGCCAACTCCCGGAAGCTTCTCCTTTCCGCAGCCGCCCGCGGCGCACGCTGCGGTGGCACGGCGCTGGCGAGGCGGCCTGCTGGCATGCTGCGGTGCGACCCTCGTGTGTTTGGCCTTGTTTGCATTAGCCGCTGACGCGTGCACTCCAGGCCGCTGTAGCGACACCGACTGCCAGGCGTGCTGTCTGTCCACGCTGTTGCCGTGTTACGCGTGGGCGCACAACCAGCAGCGCGCCTTCGACACGCCACTTGTGCCGCAGCTACTCCTGTACTTCCTTCTTGTTTACACCTCCCGCGCGGCGGCGCTGAGCACCTGGAGCGCGTGCCAACTGGTGCCCCAAGCGAGCCACAGCGTCGGCTGCCACCTCGCCAGTGCGCTGACGGGCGCGCTCTGGTGGGCTCTCGCCTCCGCCTTTGCGTTGTACGCAGCCTGGAGACGCGCATCTCTGCGGCGGCGCTTCGCCATCGCTGCACGCTGCGGCACCTTTGGTGACGTGGCAGCCTGGCTGTGCTGCCCTGCGTGCGCGCTGTGTCAAGAGACGCGCACGCTCAGACACAACCAAGTTACGGCTGGACTGTGGCTGGGACCGAAGCCCACGGGCGCAGCCGCAGAGGACACCATGCAGCCTGGTGGGCCGGGCGTCTACGCGCCGCCAGAGTCGCCCGAGATGATGCTTCGTGCAGCCGACGGGCCGCAGCTGGCAAGCAAGTAAGGGATGCCGCCGCTGTATCGCCATGTACGCCGCTCCACGCGCTGTAATGCACGCATGCTCACCGCCTTTGTGACAATTTGGCGTGCCACTGCCACGCACGCGATGACGTGGCACTCGCAGAGAACGCCCTTCCGGGTTTCTGTGTGTACCATGGCGCTGCGCGCGCTCGCCTGGCTGGTACGTACGCCGGCCTGTGTGTCTGGCTCGGTTCCTCTGACGCGTGTGGCAGGCTGCGGCCGGTGCGACGGTGGCTGCGACGGAAACAGGGACGTGCGCCGCAAATGCGGGCGGATGCCTCTCCAACGAGTTCTTCCCCACTGTGCAGCGCGTGGCATACGACCCGCAGGCGACGGACGCGTTCACGTACCGCTACTACAACAAGAGCGAGGCGCGTCCTGACCTGCCACTATCAACAAGTCAGCGCATTCTTCTGGTTCTCCTCACGCTCTCTCACCGCGCAGGTCCTCCTGGGCAAGACCATGGCGGAGTGGATTCGCCCCAGCGTCGCCTTCTGGCACACGTTCTGTGGCAACGGCGCTGACCCGTTCGGCGGAGCAACCAAGTTCTGGCCGTGGCGCGCGCCAGAGCTGAGCGCCATGGAGCAGGCCGAGGCGGCCATGCGCGCCAACTTCGAGCTGCTGGACAAGCTGGGCCTGGACTTTTGGGCTTTCCATGACCGGGACATTGCGCCTGCGGGCGCCACGCTGCGCGAGAGCAACGCCAACCTGGACAAGATCGCTAAGCTCGCTTCCAAGCTGCAGGTGCAGACGGGCGTGCGTCCGCTGTGGGGCACGGCGCAGCTGTTTGCAGAGCCGCAGTACATGCACGGAGCGGCCACAAGTCCTCAGGCGTCCGTCTTTGCACGGGCCAGCGCTCAGGCCAAGAAGGCGATGGAGGTGACGCACCTGTTGGGCGGCGAGAACTTCGTGTTCTGGGGTGGCCGAGAGGGATACACTTCGCTTCTCAACACCGACATGGGTCGCGAGCAAGAGCACCTTGCACAGTTCCTGAAGATGGCTGCCGCACACAAGCGCAAGATCGGCTTCAAGGGCACGCTGCTTCTGGAACCCAAGCCTAAGGAGCCGATGCTGCACCAGTACGACTGGGACGTTGCCACGACGCTCTCTTTCCTGCGCGCTCACGGATTGGAGAAGGACTACAAGATCAACATCGAGACCAACCACGCCACGCTGGCGGGACACACCATGGTGCACGAGATGGAAACTGCGCGCCTGGCTGGCGTGCTTGGCAGCGTAGACGCAAACACGGGCGACTCTCTGACGGGCTGGGACACCGACCAGTTCCTCACTGAGCCGCGCGAGACGGCGCGCATCATGTCCGTGGTGCTCAAAAACGGCGGCCTCGCCCCAGGGGGCTTCAACTTCGACGCCAAGCTGCGCCGCGAGTCCGTGGACGTGGAAGACCTGGTGCTGGCGCACGTCGCGGGGGTGGACACGCTAGCGCGGGGCCTTCGCGCGGCGGTGGCCATTCAGGAGGATGGTCGCCTGGCTAAGCTGGTGACGGACCGCTACGCCTCGTACGACAGCGGGCTGGGCGCCAAGATCGAGGCTGGCCAGATTGGTTGGACGGAGCTGGAGGCTTGGGCGTTGGAGCACGACGAACAGGCGGACCACCTGAGCGGAAAGCTGGAGCTGTACGAGCGCATCGAGGCCCAGTTCATCTGAGACGAGAGCCGCACACAAGCTGTCACTCGTCAAACATCCGTCCATAAAAAAACACGCGTGCACGAGATGCTACGCTTCCTCTGACAGCCGCGGGGCTGGCAGCACCGCCTCGACGCGCCAGGGTTGCTGCTCCGTCCCGGGCACGCTCTCCAGCCAAGAGAGCAGCTGGTTGCCCTTGCCCTTGATGGCCACCAAGCCGCGCGAAGTGAGCACAGCACCAGGGAGCTGCTGCTTGAGAAGCACGGCAGCATCCTCAGACAGGTTGACTCGCCCTGGCAACGAGATGCTCTCCATGCGCGATGCCGTGTTCACCGTGTCGCCGAACATGCAGTAGCGAGGGGTCGCGCTCCCCACCACGCTGGCGATCACAGGGCCGCAGTGGAAGCCTGCGCGCACAGCCACAAAGCCGGCGCCCGGGTCAGACCGGTCAACGGGCAGCGCGGCGGCCGCCTCGACCGCATCCAGCGCAAATGCAGCCACGCGCGCCACGTGGTCGTCCTCCTGCCCGTCGCGCAGCGCGCCACAGACCATGTATGCGTCGCCGATGGTCTCCACCTTGTAGAGGCCGTGCTGCTGGGTGAGGGAATCGAACTCGTGATACAGGCGGTCCAGCATGTCCATCACCTTGCGCGCGCTCATCTTGGCCGAAAGGTCGGTGAATCCCACGATGTCGCTGAAAAACACCGTGACGCAGTCGAAGTGCTGCGGCTCCACGCGCCTTCCGGCTGCCAGCGCCGCCGCCACCGCCGGCGGGAAGACGGAGTGCAGCAGCGCTCGATCGCCGTGTGAGCTCTGCTTTGCTGCCAAGAGGGCACTGGTGACGGAGGCCACCTCTTCGCCGAGGCAGGCCTCCTTGATCTCCAGAGCCACGGCTGACATGCTGGGCCGCTCGCCAGGCTTTTCCGCCCAGCAGCGCTGCATGAGTGACGCAAACAGCGGGGGCACCGACTCGCTGACGTCGGGGCGGCGGAGGGGGTGCCCGCCGTCGGAGGGACCGCGCACTAAGTCCGTCATCACGGCACGGAAGTCCTGCCCAGCATAGGGGTCCTGGCGGGAGAAGATCTCGCACAGTGTGACGCCAAAAGCGTACACGTCGGTGGCGGTCGTGGTGCCACTCGTGCGACGCAGCAGCTCAGGCGCCATCCACAGCGGAGTGCCCGGCTGCCCGCCCGTCGCACGCGACTTGCCGGAGAGACCAAAGTCTGACACCTTAGCGCGGAAGCTGGCGTCCACTAAGATGTTGGCGCTCTTCAGGTCGTTGTGCGTCACCGGCGGGCTGGCGGCGTGCAGGAAGGAGAGGCCGCTGATGACGTCGCTGATGATGGGCAACACAATGTCCGCGTCCAACGGAACCGTCTCGTTGTGCAGCAGGTCGTACAAGGAGCCGTGGCTCATGCACTCCATGACCAGGATGGGCTCGCTGCCGCGCTGCAGCACTGCGCCCAGCACAGTCGTGATGTTGGGGTGGCGCAGGTGCACAACCATTCTCATTTCGCGCACAAAGTCGGCGCGCAAAGTAGCCCTTTGCCTGCGGCTGCGCAGCGCGCTGAAGATGCTGCCACCGCTGCTGCAGCCACTGGTTGGAACGGGCGCCATTGACTCCACGGGGCTTGCCACCGAATCCAGGATGTTGATGCTCAGCGCCTCCGCGCGCGGCATGGGCGTGGGCGGCAGCGGGCGCGCAAGCACGATCTGCACGATGTCGGATCCGCCTGATTGGTGTCCTGCGACGCTGGCGCGCGAGCGAGCGCTGCCGCGAGGAGCGCTGGTGCGCACTGCGCCAGACAGCGGCGCCAGTCGAAAGGAGCCGCCCTGCGACATGGAGCTGGGCGGGGCGTCCCGTGAGGGTTGCTCAGGCAGGATTTGGAGGTCAAACTGGGCGCGGGCTGTGCCGTGCGCTGCGCCGCCCGCGTGACTGGCGTGCACGTCGTCGCCTCCCTTGGCCGCCTTCTCTTCGTCGGGGGGCAGCGTGCGCTTGAGCGCCACGGTGGTGCCACGGTACGTGCCCTTCACCACCAGCCCGAACGTGCCCCGACCCAGCACCTCAGGAGGGTTTGCAAACTGCACATCCTCCAGGGGGATGCGCCACGCGCCCTCGTGGCGGTGCCGCTGCACCGCAGCCAGCGCAGAGAGCAGGGCCACCAGAGCCACGAAGCCGGCGGCTGCGCCCCCGGCGGCGGCGCCCACGTCTAGGCCCGGCGGCGGCTGGCAGTCCACGCCGTTGCCCGCCAGGCGGTAGGTTGCTGCGCAGAGGCACACGCCCTGCGGGTCCGGCGCCGAGTTGGCGCCCGGACAGGAGGGGGCGACCACGGAGAGCACGTAGGGGCTGCTTGGGAGGGCCACCCCGCCCACAGACGCCTCCAGCAGCGCGAAGCCAACCACGGGCGTGGCCAGGCTCACCGACCAGCCGCCGCCGGCGGCGGCGGCGGCGGCGCTGGCGTTGACCCAGGGCGAGTCGGCGCCCAGCGAGGAGCCGTGGAACTTGAAGGCGACGGCGCCCACGGGCGGGGCGCCAAGAGCGGCTCGAGCGGCGCCCGCCCAGTTGTCCACCAGCGTGGCGGTCACCCCCGAGTTCTGCACCGCGCGGGCGCACGTCTGCAGCTTGGCGCAGGGGGCGGAGGGGGCGGCCCCCGGCGAGGCGGTGAAAACCACCGAGAGCTCCGTAGCAGGCACGGGAACGCACGGCGCGCACATGCAGTCGTATCCGGGCTTGCAGGTGAGCGACAGCGCAGCGCAGGAGCTGTTCACCAGCGCGGGGCTCTTCTTGTAGCTGCCCGTGCTGCACACGATGGTGTCGTACGTGTTTGTGGAGGTGATGCAGGAGCCGTTCACTATCCAGCCCAGCGACTGCTGCATGTCGCGCAGGCTGTAATAGGCCAGCGGCGGAGTGAATGTGCTGATGCTGGCGCCTTTGGTGTAGTTCTGAGGGTCCTGCGTGTAGTCCAACGCGAACAGCGCACGCGCCAGCGCCTTTTGGGTGGGCACGTCCACGTGCGCCAGAGTGGCGACGGGCCACTCCGGATACAGCTCCGTGGATGAGTTGAACTGGAATCCGGGCACAGCCGGCTTGGGCTCCAAGATCTTGAACGTGCCGGCTGGGAAACAGGCTGGCGTGCTGGCGCTCACCCGGCAGGCAGAGCTTTGCAGCCCTTCCAGTAGGTCAGTGCGCACCATGCCCACGTCTGCGTATCCGTTGTAGACGTCCAGAGCCACGCTGTTCTGGTTGTGGCTGAAGATCATCGCGCTGGGAAGGTTCCAGAAGGATAGCCCACGAGTGGTGATCTCTTTCCACTGGGCCTGCCCGGCGCCCAGCCCCGTCACGTCCGCACCCTCCAGCTTCTTGCCCGCAATGTCGGCCAGCAGGTTGATGTCGCTCCGGTTGCTCAGCGCGAAGAAGTTTGCACCGAACTTGCTCTGAGGGGTCTTAGCGTACGGCGCTGTCGCAGCAGAGCGCAGCGTCTGAATGGAGGCGATGGCGTTCACGCCAGCCTGGGCCTCTAAACACGCGAAGATGGAGGGGTTGGTGTACACCGCGTCCAGCTGTCCCTGCAGCACGGCGCTGTACGTGGTTGTGAAGTCCAGATAGGCAACCACAAACGTCTTGTTCAGTGCGCTCAAAGCGACGTTCAGGTACGTGGCGAACAGAGGCCCGAACTGCGTGAGGAACGTGCTCTGCCCGTTGATGCCCTGCGCGCCAGCACGCGGTCAGGGACTCAGAGCATGCGGCATGCGAGGAGCGCACCAGGCCGCCGATTATGAACAAGCCGTCGTTGGTGGAGGCGTACGGCGCACGCAGGCTGCCATAGCCTGGCGGAGGTGGCGGCGGCGCGGCTAATACAGGCAGCGCGAAGAGCAAGGAGAGCCACGAGAGTGTGGCCCCTAAACCTGTACACCGCGAGCGCCCAGAAGCGCTGCGCATGAAGCCACACGCAGAAAGTGTCAGCTGTGGCGTAGTCCCGAGGCAGAGCGGTGCCCCCACGGTCAAGCGAGGCCCATGCCCACACGGTCAAAGCCTCAGCAGCCGCAGGAGGTCCCTCCACTCTTATGTTCACGCCCACTCGGCGCCTGCAGCGTCCAGCTCTCGCAGCGCTGAGGCGCAGGCAGGAGGGGCCAACCGGAGCGGAGGGGCGCGTCAGGTTGACTTTACCGCCCCAGGCTTGCCCACTTCGCCCACTCGCGGTCGTACAATGGCAGAGCTCGAAAACGCCTCGCTCAGCTCGCCTCCGCTGTGTCGCCTCGAGCGGTGAATATTCGCCTCCTGCATCCCTCGAGGCGCTGAGCAAAGCGCGCATTGGTAAGTCCAAATGGCCACGAGTTGGCTCCAGGCTGGCTCCGAGCCGCTGCTGCAAGAGCCGCCCGCCAACGGGAGTGGCGCGCCGCCCGCCCGCACGCTGTGGTCTCCGATAGCGCGCCGAGGGTCGCCGCTGCCTTCGGCGTCTCCTCCTCCAGACGGTGCTGCTCGCCCAGACAGCTTCGCAAGCACTCGCTCGTCGCCCGTCGTCTGCGCCTTCCACTTTACCCAGGATGGTGTGCCACACGCGACCCGGCGTTGCGTGACGTTGCACTGAGCTCTCTGCACTCAGGGCAAGTCGCCTCGCTGCACTCTGGCGTGGCGCTGGAGTTTGTGCGCGCCGGCGGGTTGAGCGACACAGCCGACGGGTCGTGGACGTGGGTTCACTTGGCTCGAGACCACCCGGAGACGGCGGGGTGGCTGGCACAGGTCACCGGCATCAGCGACACCGCACGAGAAGGACTCCTGTCAGACGACTCCCGCCCCCGCTGCGCGCCGTTGCTGGGCCACAGCCTGCTTCTCCGCCTGCGAGGCCTTCACCGCAACAACCAGAGCGTCTGCGAGGCGTCTCAAGACCGGCACCTGGGCTACGCAATCACGCTCCTGGTGCAACCCAGCAAGGTGCTCTCAACAGCCGAAGTATCTCTGGAGGCTGTGAGACACGCGCGAGAGCTGCTGTGCGAGCACCCGCGTCCGTCTGGTGCGGACGCTCACGTGTACCCGACTCCCGGAGCGTTCGTGGCACAGTTGGTAGAGCTGCTCATGGAGGACGCGCTGCGGGTGGTTGCGGGACTTCAGGATGATCTGGACGCGTTTGAGGAGCGGGACGAGGAATCCGGGGGCACTGCAGAGCCGTCTCTGGTGGACAGCGAAACAGCCATGGCGCTGCTGGCGGCGCACAGACGCACTGCCGTGAAGCTGCGACGCTGGGTAGGACCCCAGAGGGAAGCTCTACGCGACATGGTGCTCAAAGGCGCCAGCTGGTTGTGCGCACCTCAAGATGAGGCGGCGAAGCTCCGTCTGCGGGGCGCAATGGACGCCACAGCTCAGCTTTTGGAGTCGCTGGACGCGATACGGGAACACGCGCTGGTGTTGAAGGAAGAGCTGGCCTCTGCAGAGCAGCGCAGGGCCAACGCCGCGCTGAGCCTGCTGGCGGTGGTGAGCGCCCTGTTCCTGCCCTTCAGCTTCGTGACGGGACTCCTCAGCATGAGCGTGGGCGGCATTCCGGGGCAGAGGGACGACCGAGCCTTCTGGTGCGTCACCGCAGGCTGTGTCGCGCTCCTGCTGCTCGGCTGCGCGCTCTTCAAGCGCCTGCGATGGCTGTAACAGATGCACACACACGCCGTCATCACGCTTTCAAGTGTCCCGCAGCGTCTTTGTCAGCGCAGCAGACGCATCTGCGCACGCTTCGGGCAGTGCCTCCCTCAGCGCCAGCACCGCCCGGGTGGACCCGCCTGCGGCTCCCGGCCAGCCCTGGCGGCCCCGCTCTCCCCGAAAGCGCGTGGCGTGCGCGGCGAGGAGGCGCTTAAGAACCGCCTCTCCGCCGTCGAGCGAAACCAGCCGAGGGTGGGTACGCGTCGCCTTGAGCGCCACCGCGGAGGCCTCCGCCACGCGACCCACCGTCGTCAGCGCCGCGCAGGTGTGACACATCAGCGCTTGCGCGGCGCCCACCCGCTCCCGCTGCGAGTCGTCTGCAGCCTGCGCCTCGGCGAGCGACGCGCACAGCGCGCCCAGCAGCGGCAGCCTTGCGACGTCAGCGGCCAGCAGAGGCAGCGCGCCGGTGGCCACCAGCAGCGTGGCGCAGCGCAGGCTGAGGCGCACAGAGGCGTCTCCCGAGGCTGCTGCGCACGCCGCCGTCAGAGCGTCAACCGCCGCCTCGTGCGCGGCCGGCCAGGGGCAGAGGCACGCGACGACTGCGGCCGCCTCAACGGCGTCCCAGCCAGCGGCGGCCGCAAGCAGCTGCAGCGCCTCAGACTGTGTGAGGAGCGGCGCCTGCGGGTGCCCCGCCACTGCCGCCTCCGCCGCATCCAGCGCCGCCTGGCGGCGCGGCGCGCCCGCAGCAAGCAGCGCCATCCAGAGCGCGTGCAGCGGCCTGGCGCCCTCCCCGCCAGCGCCCGCTCCGCACAGCGACGGCCTGGCCCAGGGGGCGCTTCGTTCCCACAGCGCCAGCGCCGCCGCCGGACCCCATGCGGCGTCGCCGGCGGCGGAGGATGACGGCGCCGCGGATGCCGCCGCCAGCGCGGCGTGGAAGAGCGCAGCGGCGGCGCGCGGGTCGACCACGTCGCTGGGCTTGACGCAGCCTGCGCCCCCGGCTGGCAGGAGGCCCTCTAGCGCGGCGCCCGTGCGCGCCGCAAGCAGGGACAGCGCCGCGTCGAAAGCGGGCGCGGAGGGGGGGAGAACTGCGGGGGGCTCTGCAGGCGGGGCTGCCTCGGGCGGGGAGGGGCAAACACACGCCTCCGTCGCATCTCCAGTTGCCACCACCACTTCAATTTCTTTCTCCGCCTGCTGCTGCTTCTGCTGCTGCTGCGGCGGCGAGGGTGGGCGTGGAGGGGCCCACCCGCGCCAGGTAAAGCCGCCTTGGAGCGCCTCCAGCGCCTCCAGCGCAACCACTCGCGCATGCGCCGTGGACGATGCGCCGTCGCCCGCAAAGCGCATCAGCTCCCCGTGCGCGCTGTGCCGCGCCGAGTCCAGCAGCAGCGCGTGAGCCGCCGACGGAGCTGACTGCGTTGCATCCGGTGCCGTCGCAGACTCGGCCTGCTGCTCGTCAGCTAAACATGCCAGCACCGATTGCAGCGCGCCGCCCCCCTGGCGCGCCAGCAGCGCCGCAAGCGCTTGCGACAGCGCGCTCGCGCAGCCGCGCGCCAGGGCGTCGTGAGCCAGCGCGCGAGACACCGCACACGCGGATGCCAGCAGCGCGCGAAATGGCGCGCCGCGAAGCGCGCAGCTGCTCAGCAGCGCGCGCAGCTGCACATCCTGCTCCGTTTCAGCCGCGGCAGCATCGCCCGAGTCATCCGAGTCGTCTGCAATCGCCTCCAGGCTTGCCAGCTCATCCGCACGCCATCCGGACCAGGCGGCGGCGGCGGCGGCGGCGGCGTTCGCGCGGCGCAGGGCGTGTGCGAGGGGCGTCACGCAGTGGTCAGGCGCGGCACGGGTGCGCGCCAGCTGCAGGGCCGTGCACAGCATGTCAAGGCGGAGGCGCCTTGGCGCGCCTGCCGCGACACCCAGGACTTGCTCGTGGGGTGTCCGGGTGGTCCCTCCCGCACGCTGTGGGGACGCGGATGTGGACGCAGCGTGGGCGATGAGCTGCTCGAGGGGCTGCGCCCCGGGCGTGGCCAGAGCGGCTGTGACCACTGCAGCGGCGTGTGGCCCCGAGACTTGCGGCGAGCGGAGGAGCTCGCTGGCGGCGCTCCATCCCGCGCTGGGATCGCCCAGGTGGCGCAGCAGCGCGGCCAGGGCGGCGGCGGCGAGGCCGGCGCTGGGAGTGAGGCCTTGGGGAGGACAGGGCAGCGCGGCGACTGCCTCAGCCACCGCCGCCGCCGTGCGCGCGTCTTGACAGCGCGCGATGGCGGCCAGCGCGGGCGGGGCGCCCCCAGCGGGAGGGCCCCCTCGCGCGCAGGTTAACAGCTTTGGGTAGACGCCGCAGTCTGCTGGCAGCAGCCGCAGCGCGCACTCGACGCGGGCGCATCGCGCCGCGGTCGCTTCATCGACGGCGCCAAGCAACCGCGCCAGCATGCGGAAGTAGGCGGCGCAGCGGGCCGGCGAGCAGTCGTCAGGCAGCTTGGCAAACAGGGAGGCAGCCGACTCTGCCGCCTCCGCCGCATCGCTCGCCTCCCGCACAAGCTGCGTGGCGACCGCGTCCAGCGCATCCGCGCACGTCGCATCGTCTGCCAGCAGCAGCAGCGCCTCTGCGCGTGCCCAGAGCAGCAGGAAGGGCCGCACCCCGCACCCGGCGGCCATGACCAGCGCAGCGTCCAGCGCCGCTTGGCGCTCCTCCGGCGCGGCTGCTACGGCGAGGAGTATACGCGCTCGGTGTGCTGCGTCGCCGCTGGCGAAGGCGTCGGCGTTGACCAGGTTGGGCATCAGCCGTGCAAGCGCCGCGGCATCAGCAGCCGCGTCAGCCTGGCTCAGCAGCGCCTTGGCCGCGGCGAGCGAGGCGGCGGCGTGGGGCGGAAGGGCGGGTCCACGCGCGTCCAGCGCCCGCAGCGTGTCATCAAGGGGCGCCCCGAGCGCTCGCGCGTCCAACGCGCCCACGGCGGCCGCACAGCGCAGACCGTGCGCCGTCGCCGCCAGGCGCAGCGCTGCGCGGCTGCCTGCGGCCGCGGTTGCTGCGACGGGCGCGGCGGTGGGGGCTAGCAGTAGCGCGAGCAGCACACCAGGCTCCTGCACCCCTTCGGGGCATGCCATGGCTTCGTGGCACAGCATGTAGCAGGTGTCATCGTCCGGCGCGCCGCCGCCGCGCCAACAAATAAAGGCTGCTGCTGCTGCGGCGCTGAGGGGCAGCCGCCCCGCGCTTCCACCGCCCGTTGTGCTTTCCTCTTCCTCTGCATCTTCGCACCCCTGCAACCCAGCCCACGCGTCCAGCAACCCAGGCAGCGCGCTGGCATCCGCCGTAGCGCACAGAGCGAACGAGAGCAGCTCACGCGCCGCGTCCGCAGGCACGCCAGCGCACAGGCCCACCCGTGCCGCAAGTGACGCAGCAGGCGCGAAGCCACGCCGAGCCAGCGCGATGCACATGTCGCGCGCCAGCGGCGGCGGCGGCGGCGAAGTCGCGTCGACAGGCTCGTCGCAGACGTCCTGCACCGCTCGCTGGGCGATCATCAGCTCCACGCTGCACCTCTCGAGCTGCGAGTTGAGCCCCAGGCGGCGCGCCAGCGCCAGCAGCGGCCCCGCCTCCCGCCAGGCGTCCCTTTTTGCGTCGAGAGCGGCGCGCAGGAGCAGCGATCGGTCCCCCAGGAGTGCCGAGGGCATCACGTCGTGCACTCCCAGCTCTGGCAGCGTCCGGAATGCCGCGATGGCGTCCATGTCTGCCGCTGCGCGCGCGCACTCGGGCAGCAGGAGAGCCAGCGCGTCCGATGCGTCCTCCAGCGCGGCGTCCAAGTGCGGGAGCGCCGCGCCGCGCAGTCGCTCGTGCGCCGCGCGCATCACCGCCCGCTCCGCCAGATCCCGGGCCAGCGGGGCGGAGGGCGTGCCTGAGAGGTACTTGCGCGCCAGGTGCCATGCGCCCGCCGGGAGGAGTCCTTGCTCCAAAAAGAGCAGCAACACGTCTTGCACGGACAGGCAGCCCAAGGCGCCAGCCTGCAGCTCGGACATGTCCCTCCACAGGGCGCTCCAGGCGGCGTCTGCGGGCGGCGGCTGTCGCCGCGCAAAGCGCGCCGCCAGCGAGCCCAGCAGCGCCCTCGCCGCCTGGGGCTCCGCCGCCGCGCGGCGCACGCGCTCCAAGCTGGGCGCCGCGCCGTGCGCCGCCAGAGAGCGCGCCGCGGCCACCACGCCGCCGGCGCCTGTGGAGCGCGGCAAGGACAGCGCCAGCTCAGCCGCCGCGTCCAGTGCGGACGACTCTGTACGCCCGCAGGCGAACAGGCACGCCAGGCCGCACGCCACGCCAGCCTGTTCGCTGGAGAACATTCCGGCCAGCTCGTCGCGCTGCTGCAGCGCAGAAAAGAGCGCGGCCACGGGCTCGATGCCGCCCTCGCGCGCGCGCTCTTCCGCCCAAGCTGACGTCAGCTGCGCAGCGGCGGGACCCCCCAGTCGGGCGCGCAACCGGGCGGCAAGACGCGTGACGCGGTCGTACGATGACGTGGCTGTGGCGCCGGAGAGCAGCACACGCAGGCGCTCTCCCTCAGACAACGCCGCCACGTCGCCAATGCGCGCGTGCTCCCAAGCGCCCGTACACGCGCGCTGCTCATCCGCAGCCACCGGGACGCAGAGCGCTTCAAAGAGCTCTTCGCCGGCGTCTTTGAGGCGCCTCAACTCGCGCAGCGCCGGCCCCACATCCTCCCCTCCCACACACATGCCCGGCAGCCCCTCCATCGCGCGCCGAGCTAGAGCCAGCGCATGCGGCAGCTGTCCCGCCTGCGCGTCCAGCTGTGCCACGCGGCTAATCGCCCACGTGGCAGCCTGTGAGGCTGTGGGTTTTGCCCAGGGCATTGCGGCCGATTGGGCCGCGATCATGCCTTCCGTGCACTGCAGTAGCCATGCTGGCGTCTGGAGGCCGTCTTCGGAAGCGTGGTGAGGATCTGGGAGGGCGCGCAGCGCAGCGGCGATGGCTGGGTGTTCCGCCCAGTCTGGGTCAGTTGCGGGCGGCCCAGGAGGGTGTGAAACCACCCCCCAGGGAAGCAAGGCAGCGTAGGCGTCGGGTGAAAGGGTAGGGGGGAAAGCATCCAGGAGGTGCCGCCACCAGGGGGGTGTTTCGGCCGGTTGCACCCCCGCGGCCTCGCCTCTGACCGTCGGCATCGGCACGCAGCCCATCGCACGCGGGTGGCGCCGCACCAGAGTTTCGCAGCCGCGCGCTGCGCCGCCGGCGGCGAAGGCTGTCGCAGCGCCGCGCAGCGAGGGCGCATCCCTCAGCGCGGAGAAGCAGGCCCCTGCGCCGCCGCCGCCGCCGTACAGGCTGCCCAGCGTGTCCAGCCTTTCCAGAGCGGACAGCAGCTGCAGCCTGGCGCGCACGAAGAAGAAGAAGCGCTCATTCCCTGCAAGCTCCGCTGGGTCAAGCAGCGCCGCGCCCACGCCCCCCCGGCACTGCGCCTCCGTCTCCGCCAGCCCGTAGCGCAGCACGGCGCGCACGGTGGCCGCCGAGTCGCAATTGGCGGCGAAGGAGGCGCAGGCTGCCACCGCCCATCTGCGATTGGGGGCGCCGCGCAGGGTCTCCGTGAGCTGTCTCACCCGCGCAACGTCGTCTTCATCGCCGCCCGCGGCCGCCTCTGCGCCCCATCGCGCGGCGTAGACGGGCGTGTCGTCCAGCTTGTGAGCCGCCGCCATGGCGAGCGCCTCTGCCCAGTCGCCACAGCGCAGCAGCCCCTGCAGTGCCTCACTGCCACTCACGCCGCGTAGAGACAGCAGGCGCCATCCCTGCGCCGCGCCGTCCAACGCTCGGCAGGCGCACATCGCTCGCGGGCGGCCGCCTGGCAGCGCAGCCAGCGCTACGGCGCCGCAGGCAGCCGCCGCACCCACGTCGCGCACGTGCAGACCGGGAAGGCTCACGGTGTACGGCGGCGCGCCATCGGCGGGCGCGATGAGAATATTCTCCTCTCCCCACCAGGCGAGGTCGGCGGCGGGTGACGGTGCGACGTTTCCCGTGCTGGGTGGTGCTGGCAACAGCGAGAGGGACTCCCCAGCGGCGCCCGCCTGCAGCAGTCGCACGCGACCGCTGGCGTCCCGGAACGCGAAACGGCGCTGCCAGGGGTGCGGCTGGATCCGCGTCGTCGGCGTCGGCGCCTGGACGTCGGAAGTGCCGTCGCCCAGCAGCGAAGCCTGCCTGGCAGCCGTGGCGGCCCACCTGCGTCTCCGCGCGCCAGTCGGAGGCGCGCCCACGCGCGCGCTGCAACGCATCGGAGTCGCGGAATCGTGGCTCCATTCCCAAAGGGATGCCGTGGGCTCTCCGTCGCCCTCAATGTCTCCGATCACCAAAAGCTGCATCAGCTGCATCTCTCCAGACGCGCCCAGCGCCAGCGCCAGCGCCGCGGGGGCGCCGTGCGCAGCACAGACGCTGCAGACGCGTGGATGCGCGTCTTGTGGCGATGAGAAGGCGCATAGCTGCCCCTGAGCTGTGAGCACGGCCAGGCGCTGCCCGTCCAGCGCCAGGCCGACCACACAGTCCAGCGGGGAGGGCAACAGGTGCAGTGCCACGTCATGTCCCTGCGGGGCCGTCGTGAGTTCGAACGTACGGGAGGTTGAACAGGAGGCGGGGCGCGCCTGGACGTCCACCACGCGCACGGTGGCGCCGCAGCCCAGGGCGAGCCAAGGCGAGTCGTCCGTGTGGTCCGCTGCGCTCCACGCCGCCACCAGTGGGGCCCCCGCCCCCGCCCACGCGGGCGCAGACGCGCTTGCGAGCACGCTGAGCACGACTCTGGGTACCCGAAAGTCGTCGTCGCCGCCGAAGAGGAACACCTCCCGACCGCACAGCAGCGCGGCCGCCTGTGAAGAGTTGCAGGCGCTGGTGAGGCCAGCTGGCGCACGCGCTGAGGCTGCGGGGCCACACCCGCACCTTGCCGCAGGGGGATGCGCAGAGCGAGAGGGCCGCAGAGGCCGCGCTGGGTGGCCGCGCTGGCACCGTGTAGCGCAGCGCGCGAGCGAGCACAGACAGCACGCGTCCAGCCGCGCGCTCAGCGCCGCTCGGAAAGGAGGCTGGAGAAGTCAGCGCTTCGTTTACGTCAGCCTGTGCAAGCGGAGGTGTGAGAGCGAATGCGCTGTGAAAGCCGCTCGCTTGCGCACCGCCTCAGGCACGCAATCCCGGTGTGCGTGACAGGTGACCTCCAGCAAGTCGTGGAGCACTGGCACGTCGTGCGCCATCATTGGGCGCATCCACCGCTCGCGGTGCAAAAGGGTGGAGCTCAGTTCTCAGCCCGTGCAGCCTGCCCAAAGCGAAGCGCCCACAGGCGTCCGCGAGAGACCGCGGGCGGAGGCGCAGGCGGTGGAGGCCCAGAAGCGAGAGTGCACTCGCGCGGTGTTGCTCTGTGAACACGAGTGCGCTCGCACGCACAGTCTATTCAGAGCCAGCAATGCCGTGAGACAGGCTTGCGAAGGGAGCGAGGCGCGAGTGACGTGGCACACAAACGTACGACCGGCGCCGGCGCGCTGCCTCTCCGCTGCGCTCGGCTCGGCTGTGAGCGTCTGCAGAATGGCTGAGGCACACGAGGCCCACATGAAGCTGGACATGTCCGGCGAGCCCTTGAAGCGCGGCAGCCTGGACCAAGCGCGCCAGCGCTTGGCCGTGCCTTCCAGCATAGGCCGCTCGGAGTCGCAGGCGCAGTTTGAGACGGAAAACGCTGGCATGCGCATCACCTTCAAGGTGCGCGAACGGCCTCCCAACAGTCTTTCTCTTGGCTCCTGAGGAGAGGGGGAGTCGGCCACAACCTGTGTGGCGCGGCTGCTCCACGGGTGCTCCACCGCCTCTTTCGCGGCATATCTGCGCCTTCTGCGCCAGTCAGCCTGCAGCCTGGCACCATGGCAGCGGTTGCAAGCGCTGTCTAGTGCGCCGGGCCCTAGGGAGCTCTCCTGTGGGCGAGGAGGCTTCGCACCACCAGCTTCCCGTCCCCCTTTCTCCTCCGCTGACGCACCCTGTGCGCCCTGCAGGACCTCTCCTACTCTGTGCCGTCCAATACGGTGCCGGGCGAGCGCGCTTGGTTGCTCAAGGACGTGAGCGGAGTGTTCAAGCCAGGCCAGATGACTGCACTCATGGGTCCCAGTGGGTCGGGCAAGACGACGCTGCTGGACGTGCTTGCGGGTCGCAAGACGACGGGCGAGATCAGCGGCGAGCTGCTGTTCAGCGGAGTCAAGCCTTCACGCGCCTTCCTGCGCCGGTTCACTGGATATGTGGAACAGTTCGACACGCTGCTCCCAATCTTGTCCGTGCAGGAGATGTTGCTTTACACGGCGGAGATGAAGCGCCCCATCCAAGAGAGCTTGGCCAGCAAAAAGGCTGCGGTGGAGGCTGTGATGGACGCCCTGGCGCTGCTGCCTTGCCGTGACGTCAAGATCGGCAACGCAGCCTCGAAGGGCATCTCCGGCGGCCAGGCAAAGCGCGTGAACATCGGCCTGGCGCTGGTCACCAATCCGCGAGTGCTGTTCCTGGATGAGCCTACCTCAGGGTGCGTGCTGCACATGCCGCTTTTGCCCCCTTCTGATATGAAGCATGCGCAGTCTGGACAGCTTCACCGCCAACGAGGTGATGACGGTGGTGTCCAAGCTGGTCGGTGAGGGCGTGACCATTTGCGCAACAATCCACAGCCCCACTGCGTACTCGTTCTCATTGTTCGACACGTTGATGATGCTCACTCGCGGTCGGGTGGTCTACTTCGGCGAGCAGGGCAGCAGCACGATCCGCTACGCGCTCGAGTCGTGGCCGCACGGTGGCAAAAAGGGTCACGACTCCAACAGTGCCGAGTGGCTGGTGGACCTGATCACGCTGGCTGACCGCGACGGCCGCGCCGCTGTGTTTGCGGACACGTATGCAACATCGGCGCTCTGCGCGAGCAATGCCAAGCAGCTGGACGCCTTCATGGCTGACACCACGCCGCTGCCGGGGCACCTAGAGCGGGAGCTGTCGGCGTCTCAGGAGACCACCACGCCGTGGTGGTGGGGACTGAAGACGCTCATCAAGTACCGTACTCCTAAGAATTACCGAGATCCGGAGTTCCTAGGCCCTCGCGTGGGCGACAAGTTCATCATGACGACGCTGATGTGGAGCCTTTACTGGGGCATCGGCCGCAAATTCACAGAGAGCAACTACATCAATCAAAGCGCAATCCTCTTCATGTGGTGCGTCATTCCCGCCTACGGCGCAGCCTCCTATGTGCCGTCGCTGGTTTTGGAGCGCACTCTGTACACGCGCGAGCGCAGCGACGGGCTCTACTACTCAATCACGTATCTCCTGGCCAAGATGTTCGATGAGCTCGTCCTGGCATCCATCAGCAGCATTGTGTTCGCTGTGGCAACGTTTTATGCCATAGGCTTTCAGGGCTCGCTCGCCCTGTTCTGGCTGGTCTACTTGGTGCAGCTGTGGATCGGCATCGCGCTGGCTTACTTCGTTGCAGCCGCCAGCCCGAACCTGGACGTGGCAAACGCGGTGCTGCCGGTGTACGTCACCTTCTGCCTGTTCTTTGGCGGTTTCATTTTGGACTTCCAGACAATGCCGGAGTGGTGGGAGTGGTTCAGCTACACGAATTTCATCCGCTATGCCTGGTCTGCGCTGATGATCAACCAGTTCAGCGGGCCCAAAGGTGACCCGATATGGATCAATGGTAAGACGGTTTTGGAGCACTACAGCCTGAAGAACTACAAAGACAGGAGCGCCGGCAACTACACTTGGTACACTAACCCGGTAGACATGTGGGCAAACTGTGCGTGTGGCGCAGCGCGGCGCGGCTGCAGCTCGTGCGTGACTCACGCGTCGCTCCCTCTCCCTCCCTTTCCGCCTGCGCAGTTGGATTCCTGTGCCTCATCTTTGCCTTCTTCTTCTGCGCCGCATGGATGACGCTCAAGACCAAGGTGTACGTGAGCCGATAGAGGGGCACCTTTCCTAGATCTATTCATTTTGCGACGGACACAACACTTGTCTCTTGTTACATCCGCAGCGGGGAGGGACGTCTCCCGCCGCGTAGCTTACATTGTTCGTCGTGTACATCTGCACGTGGTGGTTAGACCGTGCAGCCCCGCCCTCCGCGTCTTCCCTGCCGGCGCGCCACTCCGTAACTCTCCTCCAGCTCCAGCACTCGCGCCAGCAGCGTGCCATCCACGTCCTGCTTGCGTCGGCTGCTGGAAGGCAGCTGCGCCAGCGCCAGCAGGTTGCGCCACTTGTCCTTCAGGTCCATGGCGGTTCGCGCGGCGAGCTGCGGCAGCGGCAGCGCCTTGATCACCGTCCAGCGGCACCCTTCCGCCCGCGCCACGCCCTCCACCAGCGCGGCGCTCTCATCCGCCGTCCAAGGGCAGTGATGCTTGCTGCGTCGCGCCAGCGCCCCAGGCGCAGTCACCGTGAGCTCTTCGCGCGGAGGGGAGGTCGCAGCCGCAGCCTTTGGCGCCTGCGGCGCCGCCGCCGGGGCCGGCGCGCATAGGCTGCGCACGCGCGCCAGCAGCTCCGCGGGCAGCGCGTCAGCCGCCTCTCGTCGGCGCAGCGGCGCCTCCCCGTCTCCGCCCAGCGCGGCGACGCGCGCCAGGTTGCGCCACTTGTCCTTCAGGTCCACGGAGCTGCGTGATGCCAGTGTGGTTGCCACGTCACCCGCGGCGAGCTGCTTCACGTCCGCCCACTGGCCGCGTCCAAAGTGCTCTACGCCACCAACCAGCGCGTACACCTCCGCCAGGCTCCACGGACGGTGCGCCTTGGGACGCGCCGCCTGCTGCTGCTGCTGCGGCGGCGGCGGCGCGTCGTCCTCGCTGATGGATGTGCTCCAAGGGCGAGTGGGACGAGCGACCCGCCCCCTTGAGGACGGCGGCGCAGGCGTTGCAGCGCCGCATCCCTCCTCATCCGCCTCCGCCTCACACGTGCGGCGCTTGGCGCTTGGCGCGCCAAGCGTCATGTCCAGCTGCAGGGACGCGGCGGCTGCGCTGCGACGGCGCGAGGGCTCCGCGGGCACCGTCGTCACCGCCGCCGGCGCGCGCTCCCGCTCATCGTCGCAGCCGCTGGCGGCGAGCAGCATGAGGAGCACGTCCGCTGCGCCGCCGGGGCTGAAGACTGGCGGAGCGGAGGCGGCGGCGGCGCCTGTCGGGCGGGGGGCTGCGGGGGGCGACGCTGGCGGCGCATCACCGTCCGCATCCGTGCGTCGCGACGACACGGAGACGCGTCGGGCGGCGATGCGGTGGGGCGCGTCCTGGTTTTGCGCAGCGCTGGCGCTGCCCTCCAGAGTGCGAGTGCGCAGGTACCGCGCCCCGCACGCGTTGCACAGCCGCGGCTTGCCCGGCGGGCCCTTGCGCCACTGGGGGCTCTCCGTGGCGCCGCAGTTGTCGCAGGGTGGCGGGGAGTAGCAGGAGGCTGTCTGGGCGCTGGGCGCTCCCCCAAGACGAGCCTTGCAGGGCCCCGCGCTGCGCTGACGACGCACGCAGGCCACTGGCGGCGGCTGCAGCAGCTCGCGCGCGGCGGCGGGCGCTGCGCGGCGGGGGCTGAGGCACTCGTCCTCCTCGGCGCACCGCAGCGTTGTTGTTCCTCTGTGGGTATCTTCCTCTTCGCCTGCGCTGCCCTGGGGAGCCTGCGCGCGCGGCGCCGGCGAGCTGCAGGCCACCCAGCTGTCTGCGGGCGCCCAGCTGACGCACGCCTTGGCGCGGCGCGGCTCGGAGCTTGGAGCCAGGGCTCCTTGGTCTTCACTCAGCTGCACGGCCTGGACGCGCGTCGGACACACCGGTGACGCGTCAGCGCGAGAGTGACAACACGTGCGTGCACGCGGCCGCACAGCACGCGGCGCGCGCGAGTGCGGCCGGGAGGCGAGCGATCTCCGGCCTTGTGTGCCGACTACGTCGCGCCAACGCCACCCCACCACGCATCTCGCACACCAACGGAAGCGCCGCACCTCTTCGATGCACCTGGATGGGGCGGTCTCGACGCTGCAGGTGCTCGCAGGTGCGCTGGAGGTAGTGGTCAAGGAGAGGGGTGCAGTTGCAGGTGCTCGTTCCTCCTGCGCCCAGGCACCGTCAGTTTGGGGAATGCCGCGCCCAGAAGCTGCTTATCGATCGCGTGCGTGCGAGGCGTGCAAGTGCCCAGGCAGGTGCTCCTGGCCGGGAGAGCGAGGCAAGCAAATGCATAGGTTTTGAAGCTGCCGCTTACCGCGTACAGGCGCTTTCGGTCAGCTGTCGACGTACCTCCGCGGGCCGCTTCATGCACACAACAGCGTTGTGCAGCTCAAAGGTGGCCATAGGGAGCGCAGGGGTAGAGGAGGAGAGAGGAGAGGAGTGCGAAGGGTCCAAACAGGCAAAGGCCGAAGCGAGCGCACACAGCGCGTATCAGGCCGCGCCCAGGACGCAGCACAGCTCAGGTTAGCGCAGGCGAGGCGAGCTGCACAGGTTCGGCGAAGGTGCGCGATTATGGTGCTTAGGCGATCCTCCTCGTCAGCTTTGGCAGGGTCTTCGACTCTTCGTCCGACATACAGCCACGTCACGAGATTGATGACCAGATCTGAGGCCCTCTGAAGCCCTCTGATGCGCCGCAGCCGAGAGCCGCTGGTGCGGCTGCTGCGTCAGTGCCCGACTCAAACGAGCTGGTTGGGGTGCCTGCGCGGCTTGGCCGCGAGCGCAGTTCGCCCCGCGCCGCCATCCCCGCCGCCGGCCGCCGCCGCGGCACCCTGGCGTCCCTGGTTGCTGCCTCGCTCTCCGAAGCCGGTTGAGCTGCCCGTGGAGGCGAAGGAGCTGGGCCCGCGCACGCGAGCCCCCTTGTCTCGCCGCACCGGCCTGCTGGCTGTCAAGTGCGGCATGACGGCCGACTGGACCGCCTGGGGCGACAGAATACCTCTCACGGTGCTGTGGCTGGACGACGTGCAGGCGCGAGCGCGAGCAGCGAGCAGCCGCTTGGAAACCTAAAACCTGAAGCGCTACGCTCCCCTCTCCCAGGTGGTGCAAGTCAAGACGGTGGAGAAGGAGGGCCTCGACGCGCTGCAAATAGGCGCAGGCAGCCGCAAGCCCAAGCAGGTGTCCAGCCCGCTGGCTGGGCACTTCAAGTGGGCGGAGGTCCCAATCAAGTGCCGCCTCGCTCAGTTCACTGTCACACGCGACGCGCTCTTGCCGGTGGGCACCCCGCTATTTGCCAGCCACCTGGTGGCCGGGCAGTACGTGGACGTGAGCGGCACCTCCATCGGAAAGGGGTTTGCAGGCGGCATGAAGCGCTGGAACTTCCAAGGCCAGGGCGCCTCACACGGCAACAGCGTGTCCCACCGCGCCATCGGTAGCACGGGCAACCGGCAGGACCCCGGCAAGGTGTTCAAGGGCAAGAAGATGCCTGGGCGGTTGGGTGGCACGCGCTGCACGGTTCAGTCGCTGCTGGTGTATAAGGTTGACGCCGCGCGAGGGCTGGTCTATGTGAAGGGGCACGTGCCTGGACACTCTGGCTCCTTCATTGAGGTACGGGACGCACTGCGGGAGGCCCCGCCTGCGACGCAGCCATTCCCAACCTACGTGGAGCCCCAGCCGGGCGCGGCGATGCAGCTGCCGGTGGAGGTTGCACCTAAGCCGGAGGTCAACCCCTTTGAGGTGACGCAACCAGAGCGAGGTCTGAAAAAGGCCGCCGCCTGAAACTGAAATGAAGGAATGCACACAGCCGTGGCTCTTCTGTTGACGCGCTTCTGTTGACAGCAAGCACGTCACAGCGCTTGTCCTGCCAGCTTGTACGTCTTCTTGGCGTTTCCATAGGCCAGGTCGTACACCACCGCCCGCGCGTCGGGCCAGTCCATCACGCCCCGAGCGTGCTGCTCCGCGGCCCAGTCCGCCACCGCGCGGCGCCATAGGGTGTGCCTGGCCGGGATGGACAGGAAGGCGCGCGTGTCGTCGTTGAAGCCGGCCAGGTTGGCGACTCCAGCCGTCTCCACCACTGCGTCCAGGTATCGCCGCATGCCGTTGAGGGAGTCATGGAACCACCATGGGGGGCCCAAACGCAGGATGGGGTAATGCCCAGCCAATGGAGCCAACTCACGGCTGTAAGTGCTCTCATCCAGAGTAAACAACACCAGAGTGAGGTTTGGGTGCCAACCCAGCTCGCTCAGCAGCGGCTGCAGGCCCTCCGTCCAGCCAACCGCGTGGGGCACGTCGCCGCCCTTGTCAGCGCCATAGCGCGCAAACAGCTGCGGGTCGTGGTTGCGCACAACGCCCGCATGCAACTGCATGACCAGTCCGTCCTGAGCCGACATGCGCGCAGATTCCACCAGCATGTGCGCTGAAAACTCGGACGCCTCCGATGCGGAGATGCCGCCAGCCAGCGCGGAGGAGAAGAGCTCCTGTGCGCGCTGCGCAGGCAGGGCGAGCGTGGTGGGGCGTGTGGCGCCGTGATCAGACGCCGTGGCGCCCAGCGCGATGAAGGCCCGGCGGCGGATGCGCAGCGCGCTCAGGAAAGAAGGGAACGTGTCGATCCTTTCGCCGGTGAGTTCACGCAGCTTTGCCAGGTTTGACAGCCAGTGGGGCGCCAGCACATCGGTGACGTCGTCGGGCCGAAAGGTGGGCACTACGCGCCCCCGCAGCGCGCCCCGAGACAGCGCCGCATGCGCAGCCAGCTCGTCTGTGGCGCCGTTGGTGGTTGCCAGGAGGCGGATGTTGAAGGTGTCTAGGAGCACAGACGGCCGAGAAGAGTCTCGCTTGAGCGCCGCGTCGATGGTGTCGTACAGCCGCTCCGCGTTGCCCCCGCTCAGCTTCTCAGTCACGTTGAACGCCGCAGCCAGCGACTCGCGCAGCCACAGTGAGCTGGGCGTGCCCCGAAACAAGTGCTGGTGCTCTGCAAACGTGCGCCACACCTGCCGGGGGCTCACGCCGCTCTCCTGGGGCCCCGTTGCGTTGCTCACGCCCAGAGATGACAGCGCCACCCCTTGGCTGTGCAGCAGACGCAGCACGTAGTGGTCAGGGGTGATGAACAGCGAAGAGGGGTCTGAAAACCGGAACGAAGTGTCCGCAAAGATCGCCTAAGGGAGTGTCGTCAGCAAACAGCAGCACGGCGATGCACAGAGCTTCGCACCGCGTCCACGTGGCCGTGAGGACACAGCAGCGGCAGGTCTGTGCGCGCGTCAGTCTCCAGGGCGTGCAGCGAGAGTGCGGCGAGGTGGTCGTGCCTTTGATCTCGCTGTATAGCTTGGCGGCGTACCCAGCCACGCGCGAGCTCGGCGCGAAGTAGCGGGTGGCAGGCAGCGTGGGAATCTGCGGTCCGTTTGTGCGCGAGATGGCGAGCATGGAGAGCACGCCGACGAGGGCCGCCAGACACGGGCCCAGCCAGTGTGCTAGGGGCACGCCCAGAAGCAAGCGGCGCTGGTCGGGCGACGCCGCCGGGCTGGCGCGCGCAACGGGCTGAGCAGCGCGCTGCGCAGGCGCCGGCCTGGGCTTGGCGGAGGGCGGAGGCAAGCGAACTGCTTCCAACACCGTGCCTTCTCCAGGCCCCGCGCGCGCCTCGTCTGCAGGTTGAGGCTCACGCATGCCTTCCGTGCGCCGCGAGTGGCCGCTCTGAAACCAGGCCGCCTCCTCCGGCGGCGGCGGAGGAGCGCTAACGCCACGAGAAGCACACTGCGCCGCCACGCTCGCGTGCCACGCCGCGTGCACCTCCTGGCCCTCAACCTCCACCATGACGACGCGCAGAGCGGGCGACGCGCGGGCGCATTGCTTTTTTCGAAAGGGCGCTGGGCGCACACATTATTTGATTGGCCGTTTGCCTCCTCCTCCGTCCTCCCTCTCCGTCAGATACAAAAGTAGTCGTCCATCCCGCCCATGTTCATGGCGCCCATACCCTCCCATCCTCCCACGGCGCCCCCACGGCCACCCACAACGTCCCCCGCATAAACCAGCTCCCCACCTCCATAGCCTCCGGCGCTCCTTCGACCGCGCCCCGCTGCCCGTCCCCCGCCCCGCCCGCGGCCCTGCGCGCGCGCCATCGCCGCCCGACCCTCCTCCTGGCGGCGGCTCTTCTCCTCCTGCAGCCTCTGCAGCTTGGCGGCTGCCGAGGAGGCGCGCTCAGCCGCCGCAGATGCAGCGGCGGCCAACGCGCCGGGATGGTCATCGTCCTCGGGCGCATCGGCCGGGACAGTGTCCAGGGCAGCATCAGCGTGCTCGTGGTAAGCTGACAGCCAGTCGAGCGCAGCCTCCACAGACGGCCCAGCCTGAGACACGGCACGCTTGGCAGCTTCTAGAGGGTATCCCATGTCCGCAATCGCTGCTACGGTGTTGTCGACGCCATCGCTGCGAGGCGCCCGAGGCGAGGGAGCGGGCGAAGAGCATAGGTCAATCACCTCCTGCTCTGCACCAGGCTCCTCCGTCAAATCGATGGGCGAGTCGTATTCACCCGCTGCTGTGGATGCTGGGGCGGATGCTCTACGCCGCTGCAACTGCTGCTGCTCAGCGAGGCTGAAGAGCTCCTCGATACAGCGATTGACGAGCCGCTTGTAGGCGGAGAGGTCGCAGCGCATCGCGCGCGCAGCCGCCTCGCGCACCTGGCGCCGAGACACCGTTTTAAGGTCCGACTCCAGCAGCATTTGCAGGATGCAAGCCCTCAGGGCGGACTCGCTCGGTGCTGAGGGTACACGCGAGGGCGCCTTGGCACCCGCCTTACCCGCGGGTGCCGGCTGTGAGCGCGCCACCGGCTGCATGGCCGCATCTGAGCTCGCGCGTCGCCCTGCAGCCTCCGCAGCCTCTCTGGCCTTGCTGGCGGCGTCCTGCGCGTTCTGTGCGCTCAGCATCGCCTCCGTCAGCGCCTTGCTCATGCTGGCGTCGATGACGTGCGCCCCAGCCGCACGCAGTGCTTGCAGCACAGCTTCCTCTGCGCCCAGGTCCACAAACCAGCCGCTCAGCGACTCGTTCCATGCGGGGCGCTTGAACCCTGCAAACGTGGTTGCGCGAATGATGGTGTCCCTATGAGCAAACGTGTCGCCCGTGAGCACCAGCCGGCCGCTGGAGGTGTCGGCCACGACGGTGGTGGACGCGGGCGGGGCGGGGAGGGGCGAGGAGGCGCGGCGGGGCGCTTGGGCAGACCCGCCAAAGTCCACCACGCGGCGTGGCGGAGCGCTGGCGGCGCCGGCGGCGCGTGGAGGCGGCGGCGGCGGCGCGGGAGCAGCCGTCGGAGGAGGCGCAGAGTCTGCAGGGTCGCCGAGCAGCTGCACAGACACGCTGTTGAAAGCCGGCGCGACGGAGGCGCCTTCTCGGGCGGCTCGGCGTGCCTCTGCCTGTAGGCGGTTGCTCTCGATGCGCTGCTTCAGCGCAGCATCAGCCTCTGTCCCAGCGGTTGCCTGTGCCAGGCGAGCACCAGCCAGCGGCGCAGCACCAGCCGCTTGCTCTGCCATGCGCGCAGGCGTCACCGCAGCCGGGGTGCTGGGCCGGGGCCGCTTGGCAGGCTGCGCGAGCGAGGATGCGGTGCTGCGAGGGAGCATAAGAGCGAGAAAGCGGGAGAGGCCAAACAGCGAACCCCGCAGCCCGCTGGCAGCCACCACGTCACGCACCGTTTATCTGCAGTGTTGCTGTGGCCCAGAAGCGTCAGCAGCGTGCTGGGGCGCGCGGGCGGCGCAGGGGCAGACAGCGGCGCTTTTGGGCGCAGGGCCTCATCCACGTGGGGCTGGCGCCAGGGCACGCCACTAGGGCGCATTGATGCGGCACAGATAGCGCGGAGGCGCCACAGGTGTGAAGACCGGGGTATGGGGGTATTCGGGGGGGGGCGTAGTAGTACGAACAGTGTCGGATGTGGGCTACTATAACAGAGAGAGAGAGAGAGAAGTATTTTACAAACGTTACGCGCCGCCAGCCCCGGCAGGCACTTCAGTAGCAGAAGTGACTTCGATGCGCAGCCCGCCCACTAGCCCTCCAGCGGAGGGCAGCAGACGCGCTGAGCATCTATGTCGCTGATGTCTGGGGGCTGCCAAGCTCTTGGCTGCCTCCCATGCGCGCAGCCCTCCGCTTGCGC
>Ga0208951_1000201_pt1 | contig 26330 bp, 20 predicted proteins | sample GreLakmeMI27MSRF_FD_187702 | JGI IMG/M metagenome (GOLD analysis project Ga0208951, IMG submission 187702) | Freshwater lentic microbial communities from great Laurentian Lakes, MI, USA - Great Lakes metaG MI27MSRF (SPAdes) | ecosystem: Environmental > Aquatic > Freshwater > Lake | place: Great...
TGTGTGCTCCGGGCCGCTTCTGGGCTTCAACACCGCGGGCAACCGCCAGGCCATCGTGGCGGGAATGCGCCCGACGTCCGAGGTTCCTGGCGGCGGCGCGCGCATGCCCTCGTACCAGCCCGCTTTGAAAGGAGCCAGCCCCGTTTTCCTGCGCGGCAAGCTGGGGCTGCCCATCACCATGCTCATCGACCCGCTCACCTGCAAGACCCGCGGCAGCACCAACACCATCGTCAACAGCTCGGTGCTGAGCGCCTGGACGGGCCTGAACATCACCGGCCTTGACGGCAAGCCGCTGTCGATGTACAGCGCCACTACCGCTTACGACCAGCTCAACTGGCTGGTGAACATTCCGGGCAACACGCCGGGCAACAAGAACGTGACCAAGGGCTTTGAGGCGTGGATGGAGTTCCAGCTCCTCACCACCAACTACCCGCCCGCCGCCCCTTACGATTGCGCCAACGGCCTGATTGCCTACCCCGGCTCCAAGGCGCCCGCGGCTGACTGGCAGTTCTGGTACCAGTCGTCGAGCACCAGCCCCGGCGTCTGCACCACCGCCTCTAACGCAGAGCTGCCCTTCCCGCCCACCAAGGGTGTGCTGGCCATCGTGCTGGCCTGGTTCTTCAGCCCCGTGCTGACGGCGTGCTCGAGCAGCATCCTGTTCCTCCTCTCCCGCCACCTGGTGCTTCGCCACGACAACGCCTACAAGCGCTCCTTCTATGTCCTGCCCCCCATGGTGTTCCTCACCTTCTGGATCAACATCTACTTCGTGCTCACCAAGGGCGCCGCCAAGACGCTCACCAAGGAGGCTGCTGGGTGGACCGTCAAGAAGGCAGCCTGGATCGCCGCCGCCGCCGCCGGCGGCGCCTCCTTCTTCTCCGCCGTCGTGGTCGTCCCCCTCCTCTACCGCCGCATCGAGACGGTGCACCAGGAGCGCGACGCCAAGGCTATCACCGACGAGGAGGAGAAGAACCACAAGCTGGAGGAGGACCCCGAGCAGCAGGCGGCTGACGAGCTCGCCGCCGCTGTGCCGCTCACCCCCGCCGAGGAGCGCATGGCCAAGATCAAGAGCTTCTTCGGAAAGGCCCAGACCGCTGCCATGCACGGTATGAACGTGGACGTGCACGCTATCATCGAAGAGGACGAGCTGGTCGCCGCCATCCACCAGAACGCGGAGGTGTTCGACGAGAAGGCTGAGACTGTGTTCAGCTACCTGCAGGTCTTTTCCGCAATCTGCGTCATCTTCGCCCACGGCGCCGGCGAGGTTGGCTACATGTCTGGCCCCCTGGGCGCCATCCTCTCCATCGTGCGCTCCGGCACGCTCAACAGCAGCAGCAGCCCGCCCACCTGGACTGTGCTCATCGGCGCATTCGGCCTGGTCATCGGCCTGGGCACCTACGGCTACACCGTCACCCGCGCGGTGGGCACCCGCCTGGCCAAGCTCACCCCCTCCCGCGGCTTCGCCGCTGAGCTGGCCACCTCCATGATCATCATGATTGCGTCCCAGTACGGCCTGCCCACCTCCAGCAGCCAGTGCGTGACGGGCGGCATCATCGGCATTGCGCTTTGCGAGGGCCGCAAGGGCCTCAACTTCAAGTTCCTCCTGCAGACCTTCACCGCCTGGATCTGGACCATCATCCTGGTGGCCATGATCACCGCCTTCTTCTTCTCCCAGGGCGCGTACGCGCCGTCTGCGCAGATGGCGCGCCAGATTGGGTACTACGAGGAGGCGCTGTCCGCCCGCTCCAACTTCCTGCTGACCAAGTACCAGGGCATGATCGCCGCCAGCGGCTATCTCACCAACAACACGAACGACTTGTTCGCCCTTCACCTGACGAACACCATCGCCAACACCGGTTCTGGCCAGTACTATTCCTACAACAAGCCTCCTGCGGGCTTCTACCCCGGCAACAAGTCGCCCGTCATTCAGACCGTCGCCCCCTGGCAGATGGTTGGCTACCTGGACACTGCGCTGGCGCTGATTGAGAGGTCTGTGATGCCCAACCCCAACGGCATCAACATGTGCAACGGCATCACGAGCGGAACAACCAACTATCAGCTGAACGGGGCCCTGTTCCCGTGGACTGCGGTCTCTGCCAAGAACTTCACCGACAAGAGCACGTCGTTCCCAGTTTCCACCGACGCCCGCGGCCCCTGCACCAACTTGCCCGCTGCTGGCTTCAAGGCGCCCACCAGCATCGACCTGACGCCGGTCAACTTCGTGGGCCCCAGCCCGTTCAGCCCCTTCACCAACGTATGGGAGGACGTGAACGGCGCGTCCATCTACACCTTCAACGCCACGGTGGAGCGCCTCTTCTCTAGCAGCGGCATTGTGCCCGCCACCGCCGCACCCGTCACCGGCACGGTGACGCTGGACCAGGTGAAGCTGCCAGCCACCATCGGCAAGCCCTGCCAGCAGGCGCCCTGCAACCAGCAGGCGTGCTACGGCGCCCCCTGCGGGACGGTCAACGGGGTGGTTACTGCCTCCCCCATGGATTCCAACAACCTCTACCCCTACATCGGTTAAGCGGCGCTTGCGCGCGGGGACCAGCAGCGGCGACGGGCGTCTGCTCTGGGTCGTCGAGGGGCGTGGCGGCCCAGGGCGAGGCTGCACGCGCTGGCGCGACGGAACCAACAATGCGATGCCTCTATTCTCATCAGTGTGTTATCAATCCTATTCTGGATCACTCAGCCCTGCGAGTGTGCTCTGCGTGCCTCTGCGACACAGCGAGCAAGTCCGGCAGCGTCACGTCTTGCGTGTCAACAACTCACCTACAAGGGGCTGATGCTCGCTCGAGCATGCAGCAGCCTGCCAGCTCGTGCAGGTCAGACAGGCGCCGCTCGTATACGCAGACAGAGTGCAGGACGAGCCATGCAAGATCCGCCAAGAGATCCGCTAATGAGCCGTCATAGTCCTACACTGCAGGCAACAGCTCGTCTTTTCTCTGTAGCCCAGCAGGCGTGCGCGCACACGCGCAAGTCCAGAGCGCTGCAGCAACCTCGGGTGCGCTGGAGAGCACAATGTGCTGCTCCCACCACTTCCCCCCTCACGCCACCTTCAACCGTTGTCCCTTCAGCGTCTTCTCCTTCTGCGTATCCTTCTGCGACGCGGGCGCGGCAGCCGTGGCCTTTCCCTCTGCAGCCTTGGCGGCGACTGAGGCAGGAGCGGCTGCGTTTGCGGCTCTGCGTTTCTTCTGTTTGCGGTCCACCCACAACTCCTTGATGTTCTGGCCCAGCTTGTAGAAGCGCGTCATCAGCAGCGCGACCATGACCACTTTGAAGAGAAGCAGCAGCTTGCCCAGCGTTGGCGCGGCTCGCGCAACCAGCTCCTCCTTGGCTCGCTCGTCCAGCTCAATCACGTAGGGACTGCCCATGACCAGCGAAGCCGGGAGCAGGAAGGTGCGAGTCGCTGGCTTCAGGGCGAGCCAGAGCGTGGGAGGCGCTGCGCAACTCGGAACGTCGTCTCTGCTCCGCTGTACTCCGCGTCCTGGCGGCAGCAAGCGGAGGCGAGCAGTGTGACAACACTAGGCTGTTTCTTCGTAGTGTGCCAAGTCAGGTTGAGAAGCTGTTGGCACCGTTCGCTACGAGCGAGTGTCGAACGCTTCGTTCGTTCGTTCTGGTGTTCATTTGTTGGCGGTTCGGTAGGGTCGGACCCCCAAAAACGTTTGGTAACGAATTGGTTAGGAGTTGTGGTCTGACACCCGAAAACTCTTGGTAACGGATTGGTTAGGACTTGTGAAGCGGAGTCTGAGGTGACGTGTCAACTCAAGGTGAAGCCGCCCCAGCGAGCGGAGTGACAATGACGTGTCAGGGGTGAACTTTGGTTTATTGCAGAAGTTCGTCTTTCAAGGCTACCTGCATGCTCCGCACGTCTTCAACGGTGATGTTCACACAGTTGGTAGCATAGTGGAACTGTGAGAAACCAGGGGATTGCCATGGACGGAGATTGCCGTTGAATAGCGGACGTAGTCGCTCAAATTCTGTGCGGTTGAAACTTAAAGTGGGATCCACCTTGATGCTAAAACAACGCAGACCGGTACGAACTTCACAGAGTTGATGCACCTGTGATATGTACAAAGCTGTTGACGCTAGAGGATGAGAAAAAGCAAATTCCAAGACAAGAGTTCCCGGGGGGCTGAAGACTGCATTAGCATGGCCTACGCCGTGATAACCAACGATTAGCTTGACAGAGGGCTGTGCAAACAGACGGATTGTGTCACTCGTGCTCTCGGTGCCATTGTAGAAAATGAACTCGAACGAGGGAAAATGTGTGCGGAGAAGTGGCATAAACACGTCGTGAAAGTGACAAATGCTCCGATTCTGCCGATTCTGTCGATTTATCATTATGGCCAGTGGACGGTGACTGCGCGTTCCAGCTTCAGAAGGCTGCAATAAATTTTGGCCAGCAGCAAACAAGAACTCAGCTGAACGTGGGCTGTTCCGATACTCCTCTATCTCAGAGTAAACAATTGCAGCACCGTTGATGTTGTGGCAGCCAGACTTGCAGTCAGACTGGGGTTTACCGCTCTTGTCAATCGACTTTATACACCAAGGACTGGACTGGTTGTAAACAAATATTTGGGCTTGATTCAAATAGAACGGCTTGAACAGAATATGGACGTATTTCCAAACAGTTGAAGGAATCAAGGCAACGCTTCGGGTGGTAGCGGCGCCGGAGGGAGTGCAGGATAGAAGAGCCTCCCGTGTGAAAGCAATCAGAGGAGAAATCGGAATAAGACAACTCCTTATTACGTGCCAAGCGTTTTCTATCCCGCCACCGGCTGCCTTATTGCAGTTCAAATCGAAGACGTTTAAGGCGTGCGAAATGTTGTGGCACATGGCGTTGTAGTCTTAGGGAGGCAGCAAAAGAGGTCGGATGAGTGTACGCTCAGCCAAACAAGTATGATTGCTGGAAGAGCAAACAGCCCACTGCCGAGTGGGAGAATTTCTTACGTTCTTGAAAGCCGTGGTTAGAAGAAGAAGAAGGGCCTGGTGAGAGTATAACCCTACCCTAACCCTGCGATTTATCGCTGAGCGACAGGCGAATTGGGCCATCTGCATAAGCACCCCAACAGTACGATGCAGAAACGAGCTAAGGCTGCGCAGACGGGCCGCCGTGCGTCGGAACTCGAGACTCGGGAATAGAGAGCAGTGGTGAGGGAAGTTGCATGTCTACCCTCCTGAGCTGCACCGCAGGAACACCAAAACGCACGCCGCACCGTTCACGAGCCGCGCAATCTGCCGTGAGTCGTGGGGACAATCTGCGGAGGTGCAGTCAGCCACTACCCAAATTCATGGTCACCATGCGCAAAGCCTTCCCAGGGCGCCGTGAGTCTTGCGCCAGCCGTGCTCAGCCCGCCCCACCCGGCGCAAGCGTCCTGAGAGCCGGCGCAACAACGTGCGCGCCGCCAGAGCCCGTGCACAGTGCCAACCGCTCGCTGGTGTACACCCGCCCGCCTGACGCCGTGCCGAGTCCGAAAGAGCCGCAACGAGCCGCAGGCACTCAGACACGCGCCGCACCTTTCACCAGCGGCGCGGACCACCAGAAACCGAAGCGGAGCGTGCGAGAAGTGTGCTCCCTTCGTTTGAGTGCCACGTCACCACCGGTCGAACTTTGAAGAAATGCACCCCGCCTCCTCCTCGCTACCGCCTGCCACGCCGGTCATGACTTGCTCCCAAGCGCTTCTATACGTGACGTCATGGCGGAGCGTTGCCGAGTTGTTGTCAAGTTGTCAAACCGAAGTGCCAGGCTGCCGTTGTTTAGAAGCGGATGGTCGTACCCTGTTCGCTGATCTCCAGCAGCGCGTCGTAATGAACCATATTGGTAATGCAGTGAGCGATCGCAGGAGCGGTGGGGAAAGTTCCCTGCAGAAACACGGGGCTGGTGAGGGTGTTAATCCCGACGCTCAAGTCCTTGCTCTTGAAGAGCATCGAGTCCAGATTGACGGCTACCGCAAAAGTACCCATCGTATCAGCGCCAGTCGTTGCCGCGATCTGGTTCCAGTTAGTCAAAGTGCAGCGGTTGTTTTGAGCGGCATTGCCGAGTGAGTGGAATGCCTGAAGCATCATCGTGTAAGCCTCGCTGGTACCGAACTGAGTTGGAGACTGAGGAAACAGAGACGACCCAATCGCATACTGGATCGAACACTTCTGGGTCGCATGGTAGTAGGGATTCACACGATGGCTGATCCAGTACGCGGCGTTAGTAGCCGGACACTTGGCGGACGCGACCTGGAGCCATAAAACCTGGGACGATCTTGCGGGGTGGCTGCAAACTTTATTGAGCGCAGCCATGTAAGCCAAGACCTCAGCGTCACAGGGCTTGAGCCCTGCTTGAGCCCTGCTCGAGGACTGCTCAAAGGGGCTTGCGGGGGCTTGAGGACCGCTTGAGGGGGCTTGAGCCCTGCTCGAGGACCGCTGATGTGCCACGTCATCCCCGGTTCGCACACTGTTCGCACAATGGTTGGACCACGACCTGTAACCAAAGTTGGTTGAACTTTGGTTACAGAGTCCAACCCTGACACGTCATTGTCACTCAGCTCGCTGGGCGGCGGCACTTTGAGTTAACACGTCACCTCAGACTCCGCTTCACAAGTCCTAACCAATCCGTTACCAAGAGTTTTCGGGCGTCCGACCACAACTCCTAACCAATTCGTTACCAAACGTTTTTGGGGGTCCGACCCTACCGACCTTGGCGAGACCCACGCCTGTGCCGTCCACCATCCAGTTGTGGACTCGGCTGCAGCGCCTTGGCGGGTGCATGCGCGCTGGGCTGCGCGAGTGCGCGTGCACGCTGTTCCTGCTGAGCGCCACTCTGTTGTGCACGCAGCAGCCGCGTCAGCCCTGCTCTCCACGCGGGCCCCTCCACTCCTGTTCCGGCCCCGTCTCCGGCTTCGGGCGACGCACAGGCGCTGTGGCTGCAGGAGTTGGAGCTGCTGTTGGAAGCCTGCGTGGTGCCACTGACGCCTCTGGCTGTGAGGGAATAGCTGACTGTCAAAGGCGCTGGGAGATCAGACAAGACGCGCAGCTGCCGCCTCCACACTCGCCGCCGCTGGCGCCGCTCTACGCGTACGTGCTGACCTCAGACTGGGTGCCGGAGCGCCTGCAGAGCGCCCGCGACTCGTGCACGGCGCTCTCAGCATCAGCCGCATGCGCTGTGGTGCCCGCCCCAGACGGACGGCACCTCAGCGACGCAGCCGTGACGCTGTTCGAGGAGCAACGGCTCGTGTCTTTGGCGCCCACGCCTCGCCCTGCGGGACTGTTTGTTTTGCCAGGACCCTTGCGCCCGCTGGGCGTGGAACACGACTCCAACCAGATGCTCACTTCCAAGCGCGCGCGCAAGACCATCGCTAACACCGTGGGCAACATCCGCATCTTGCAGCACATGGCAGCTACAGCGGCGCTAGCAGACGCGCAGCCTCGCAACAAAGGCGAGCCCCTTCCTTCAGCTAGCATGGTGTTTCTGTATTTGGAGGATGACGCGCAGGTTGTTGCGCCTGACTTTGGCGCGCGCTTGGCACAGTTGGTAGGGGAGTTGGAAGCTGGCTCTTGGGACATGATGAGCCTTGTGCCTGCGCCGGGGCTGTGCTCTAGAGCGAGGCGCTCCCCTTGGTTCCCCCGCAACGGTTTGTTGGCGCCAACGCTGTCGTTCAGTCGAACCACTGCGCTGGCATATAGCGCGGAAGGGGTGCAGCGGCTGTTGGCGTCGCTGCCTGCGCCAAACACGGTGGACCTTTGGTACCGACAGCTCATGAGGCAACGCAGGCTCAGGGTGCGCATCTTCTGCGGCTTGGACGCGCTCGTCACGTTCGGCAACGCATCTTCGAGACAAGTCTAAGCAGACCGACTGACGCTCAGCTGCCAATCAAAACTTAATGTGCTTCCAGTGTTCGAGTGTGTATGACCTGACTGAATGTTGTTCGAGTTTTTTTCGAGATCTTAGGCAGCATCTCTACTTAGGCGCCTCGCCTGCTCTGTGCCTTGTGCTTGTGCCCGCCCGCCTGCACCCAGCACGCTGCACGAGCCGCTCAGGGCGTGCGTGTGCGCCTGTGATGAGCGCCGACGCGCCCCTGTCGCGCCGCCAGCGCGCGGGCGGTGACGGCGGTGCTTACGGCGAGCTGGACGGGGGATCGATGGAGGAGCAAGCACTGCTTACATTGAAAGAAGCGGCGGATAGCGCCACGGCTGCGCTGGCGCTGCCTTCGCCCGAAAGCCTGCTCTGCACGCCCGTGAGCGGCGGCCAGCTGCTCTCCGACGCGGTGCAGGACGCGCAGTGGCAGCTCACGCAGGCGCTTCAGGGATGGACCGCCACACTTCGCCTCACCGTCGCGCCCGAGCTGCAGCAGGAGGAGGACGAGGACGAGGAGGAGGAGGAGGGTGAGCCGTTGAGTCTGCTGGACGTGGCGCTGGAGGAAGGTTTCGAGAAGGCGGAGGCGCTGAATTGCATGGATCGTCTGGCCGGGCTGTACGGCCTCCCTGCGGAGCAACTCACCGCGCACGAGTGCGGCGACCTGCTGCTGCAGGCGTTGACCGAGGAGCGCGCGGCGCCGGGCACAAAGTTCGTCAAGGAAGCGGGCGGCGAAGGAGGCGGTTCACTACCTTCCCAGCAGCGAGCCAACCTGCGTCGCCGGCGGCGCTCCCGACGCAACGCGGCGTTCGGCAGCAGCGGCATAGACACAGAGGCGAGCGGGCGCTCCGCTGCGCGCGACGGAGCAGCAGCGGCAGCGGAGGAGGAGCCCTCGCGGACAATGCGGCACCTTGACGGCGCTGGACGCACGAGCGCACGCGGCGCGGTGGACCTGCTGCTGCTGCTGACCTGCGTCACAGCGCTGCTGGGAGGTCTGCTGCTGCTTCGTCGCGGCGCAGGGACAGGCATGGCGCTTACAGACCATCTAGCTCGTCGCCTCGCGGCCCCAAGCTCCTGGGCATTCGCACCGCGCACCACGCCCGTGTTCCTTGCCGCAGCTGACGGCGACGCGCCGCGCCTGCGCGCCCTGCTGGCCGCGGCTCGTGACGGCGCAGCAGCCGCTCGGTACCCCAGCCCCAGCGCGCCCGCGGCCCCAGCGCATCTGGCGGCGGCGGTGGCGGCCGTGGCTCAGGAGGGGGCATCTCGAGGCGGCGCATGGCAGTTGGGAGGGGCCGCGTCTCCTGTCGGCGTTGCCGCAGCCTCCGGACACAACGCAGCCCTGAGCGCGCTGCTTGCTGCCGGGGCACAGCCGCATGCGGGGTTCCGGGTGGGCCCTTCTTTTGCGCCCATGATGCGGGTCAGCCCTCTGGCAGCCGCCACAATGCGGGGCCACGCGACGGCTGTAGCCGCGCTGCTGCAGGCTGGCTGCGACGCGGATGAGGGGGTGGTGATGCTGGGTGGATGGGCGAGCCAGGTGAGCCCTCTTGCGCTGGCTTTGACGAGAGGAGACTCGCAAACCGCCGCGGCGCTGCTTCGCGGAGGCGCGTCGCTGATGCGGTGCGGCCGGGTGGGCGCAGCGCACGCCTCATGCGCTGCAGTGGCTGCCGTAGCGCCGATGGCTGGGCCCGGAGGGGTCGGGGGCCGCGCAGCCTGCACGTCGCTGGTGGACTCATGGGCAGGCAAACCCAGTGCCACGTCATTGCCACGTCATCGAGGCGCTTCAACACAGGCGCCTCCTCAACGCGCTGCGCCGACCGCTGCGCAAGCCGCGCAGCAGCGTGGCAACACCGCCGCAGCCGCAGCCGCTGCCGGTCGTGCGGCGGCTGCCGAGGTGGAGGCTGGTCGCGCGGCTGCGGCGAGGCGGCGCGACGCAGATCGAGCGCAGGCGGAGGTGATCTTGGCCGCCAAGCGTGCCGCTGACGTGGCAAACGACGCGGCTGTGCGCCGCGCCGCCGAGGCTGAGCTGGCGGAGCTGGAAGCGCAAAGGCTCGCGCTGGTGGCGGCGGAGGAGAGCATGGCGGCTGCGGTGGAACGGGCGCTCGACACGTAGGCGTGAGCGCTGAAGGGCAAGGCGCATGAGCCAGATGAGCTTGCAGTCTTTGACGAGTTTCATTGCACTATTTGATCTGAGCCGTGTGTGTCGCCTCCCTTCGTGGCGCGTGTCGCTTGGAGGCGGCGCGCGTGAGGCGCGCCCGGCGTGCGAGGCAGGAGGCGCGTCGGGCGTCGCACGCCGTCGCCGCCTCCACCAATGTCGCTGCCGTCTCACCACGTACGCGGTCTCTTCGGACGCACCTTCCGAAACCCGTGGCCCACCTGGGAGGTGCGCGTGCAGCACGCGGAGAGGCGCAGAGGTGCAAACCAGTGCAACCGCCGCCTTTGCGCTCAGACTCTCGTTCCGACGCTGACGGCCGCGCGACGTGTGGCCCGCCCAGGACCGTGGGTTGAAGCACCTGGTTCGGTGGTGGTTAGAGCGGAGGAGCAAGGCGCGCGCGTGGTCAGCGAAGCTTAATGAGCCGCCGTCGGTTCCTCACGCGGCGCACGGCGAACCGCAGGGCCTGCCCGTGGACGGCTGGCTGACCGGCAACAAGGCCCCCAGCGCAGCAGAGCTGAGGCACGCTGCTGGGCGTGCGTGCTGCCGCTTCTTGAAGCGAGTAGTGACTGACGGCTGTTTGTGACACCCGCCTTCATCAGCGCTGCCTTTCCTAGGGCGCCCACCGACTGGCGCCGCCTGGCCAGCCCGCCTGGCGACGGGGTGCAGGTGACGTGGGTGGGTCACGCCACGGCGCTGGTGCAGCTGGATGGGGTAAACTTCCTCACGGACCCCGTGTTGGCGGAGCGCTGCTCTCCGCTGTCTTGGGCGGGCCCCAGGCGGGCGGTGCCTTCCGCGCTGGACTTGTTCGACCCCAGGTGCCCCCGCCCGCACTTCGTGGTGCTCAGCCACAGCCACTACGACCATTTGTGCGCTCACACGGTGGACCGACTCCACGCGGCGTTCGGCCACGGCCCGGACCCGCTCACCTGGTACGTGCCGCTGGGCCTGCGCGCTTGGTTCACCAAGCGCGGCATACCGCCGTCGAGGGTGCACGAGCTGGACTGGTGGCAGCAGCGGCGGCACGAACAAACTGCCGTATCTGTCACGTGCGCTCCCGCGCAGCACTGGTCCGCGCGCACGCCCTTCGACCGCATGCACTCGCTGTGGTGCTCATGGGCAGTCACGGGCGCCTCGCGCCGCTTCTGGTTTGCGGGAGACACCGGCTATTGCGCCGTTCACAAGGAGATCGGCGACCGACTGGGCCCGTTCGACCTCTCGCTCATTCCCATCGCCGCCTACGCCCCACGCTGGTTCCACGCGCCGGCGCACCTAGACCCGGCGGATGCGGTGCGCGTGCACGCAGACGTGCGCTCCCGGCGCTCCATCCCCATCCACGTTGCCACTTGGAGCCTCACCGACGAGGCGCTGGATGCGCCGCTGCGGGAGCTGCAGCAGGCGGCGCAGCAGGCGGGGCTGCGCAGCGAAGAGTTCAAGGCTGTGCAGCACGGCGCGACGGTGAGCAGCGACGAGCACGCGACGTGATGAAGTGGCAGTTGTGCCAATTGTCAGGTTGCTTGTTGGCGCTTCAACTCTCGCACGTGCATCCGTGTGCGCAGGGGCTTATACGCCTTGAGCCAGGCGTCCGCCTGAAGCTCGCCCGCCACCAAACGACGCTCCAGGTCGTCGCTGGACGCCTCATCTTCCGCACACCCAGCAGCTAGTTGCGCCAAAAGCGTCGACGCGCTGCATCGTTCCCGCAGCGTCTGTTGGCGCAACACGGCAGCATCGTAGCGCGCCTTGGCGGGCGCAAAGTCGGAGCTCCGCACAATGGCGCACTGCTGCCTGAGCTCAGCTGCTTCCTGGGCGAGTGCCAGGTTTGCTTCGGCCGCGCTGCGGGTTGCCGAGCGAAGCTGCTGCGCGAGGGCGGCAGCTTCGCTGTCCTGCGCTGCGCCGGCGAGGAGGGTTGTGAACGCTGCAGGGTCTGTGAGAAGCTTGGCCAGCTCTGACGTGGCAAGCGCCGCCAGGCGCACAGCGCACACGTCCGCGCCGTCAAGGGAGAGCGAGCGCAGCAGGCCGGCAACGGAGGGCGGACCGGCAGAGGCGGCAGCAGAGGCGGCGTGCCCCGCTGGCGCGCGACCGCACGCCCGCAGCGTCTGCTGTACGTCCGACACCAGCGCAGCCAGGGAGGCGCCTTCGCGCCAAGGTCGCGCGCTGCGCACATACAGAGGTTGAGTGGGGTCGACAGCGAAAGCTTGCAAAGCGTGAAGCGTGAGGCAGCTGTGTACGCGCCTCTCGTAATTCACGCGCTGGGTGCGCGGGTCAACCCAGGGGTGCGAAACCGTTAGCGAGACCTGTGGAAGTGAGCCGAGCGGTGAGCAGCAAAGCGGCGCGAGGAGGCGCGAGGTGACGTGCCGTCAGCTCTGGCGCTTCAGCCGGAAAACTTAGCGGCAACGCGCTGCACGCGCAGGGGGGGCAGCACGTCAGCGCGCGCGTCGTGGCGAGCAAGGAGGCGACTCCACGCACATCCGCAGCGCGAAAGCTACGCCTTCCACGCTCGCAGCCGGCGCCTCCAGCAACGACGCTTCGCCATTAAGCGGTCGCGCGCCCGGCACGCGCGAGATGAGCTCTGACAACTGTCGCTCGCGTCTGAGCAGCAACACGTTGTCAGACGCTCAACGCAACACACAACGAAGCAAACACACGCACTGTGCTCGCCCGGGCGCTACGCCGCGAGGAAGGGAGCCGTCTGCGTGCGACGACATGGAGACACCGAGGGCGCGTATATGGGCCAACAAGCAATATTTGGTGTGTGCGCTCTTTGGTGTTCATAGCGCTGCTCCTTTTGTGCTCAGCCTGTGTTGCGGTGCAGCGCGTGCACAGCGTGCTCGCGTGCACAGCGTGCTTGCGTGCTGGCGAGCGTGGATGGAGGACGAAGCGTTGGACTTGCTCACTGCCGCCCTGCTGAGCCTGCCTGCACGTACGCCGGTGCGTGTATCTCCCGCCTGCGCGTCGTCGCGTGGTGTTCAGTGTTCACGCGTGCTTGCTTTGGCGCGCAGAGGCCGCTGCACGCGTTGCACAGCGAGGAGAGCGATGGCGGAGCGTGTGCGTGTCCCCAGGCTCTATACCAACTGCGCCAACGACGCGCTGACGCTCTGGCTCTCGCCTGGCAGTCGACCCGCTCGCGTTTGACGGGGCACACGCGGCGCGCTCGCTCTTAGGGCAGCCCTGTGCTCCGTCCACGCTGCTCGTGCCCGTGCTGCCGCCTCTGCCAGACCAAGCGCCCTCCTTTGCCGAGGTGCGCGCTGAGTGGTGGAATGGAAGGAGGAGTCGGCGCCCTCCCCGCCACACGCGCGCTGACCCCGCCGTGCTCCCCTCAGGTTGACGCCTTGCAGTTCGCCGCCACGCTCGGAGACGGACTGCTGCTGGGCGGCGCCCTGCGCGCGCCCGCGCCAGCCTGGGAGACGGCCAGCCGGGTGCACCGCGGGCGCGCGGGCGGAGGCAGCGGCTCGGGCGGCCCCTTCGCCGCAGCATCGTCGGACGTCGCCGCCTCCGCAGCCACACCTCGCGCAGCCGCAGCCGCACTGCAGCCTGCCCACTCCACGCGCGCCTGGCTGCTCGAGCTCGCCCTGCGCGCTGAGCAGCGCAGCGGCGCGCCGCCGGGAAGCAGCTGCGGCGTGTGGACATCCCCGTTTGCGTCGTCGCCACCGCCGCCGCTCTCTCAGCCTACGCCCGGCGCCTCCTCCTCGTCCTTCTCTTTGCAGGACGTGCACGGCACCCACAGCACCCCCGTGCGGTCGCTCACCTACGACGAGCTGTTCAGCGGCGAATGGGAGAGCGCACCTCCGGATGAACAAGAGGAGCCGGAGGAGTCCATCCACGCAGCCGCCGCGAAACCTCCGCTGCCTGACCGCAGTGATGCCGCGCACACGCACGTCGCGGATGCTTCGCCGGCGGAAGCGCCACCGTCAGTCTCGGTGCTGGATGATGTGGCTGCGGCGCTGAGCGCAGCTGCGGAGTCGTGCGACTTTTGGACACGCGGCTCCACGTCATCACCCCAGGCGGCCCCGCCCACCAGCTGGGCGGTAACCCTGCCCCTCGCTGACGTGGCAGCCACGTATGCCAGAGAGGTTGGCGCCTCGCCCGCCATGCGCTACCCGTACGAGCTGGACACGTTCCAAAAAGAGGCCATCATCCACCTGGAGAGGCATCAGTCCGTCTTCGTCGCCGCGCACACCAGCGCAGGCAAGACCGCCGTGGCGGAATATGCGCTGGCGCTGTGCGCCAAGCACGCCACCCGCTGCGTGTACACGTCTCCCATCAAGACGATCAGCAACCAGAAATTCCGCGATTTCACGCGCCAGGGCTTCGACACCGGTCTCCTGACCGGCGATGTGGCGCTCAGGCCGCAAGCGTCCGCGCTGGTGATGACCACCGAGATCCTGCGCTCAATGCTCTACCGAGGCGCAGATTGCATCCGCGACATCGAGTGGGTCATCTTCGATGAGGTGCACTACGTGAACGATGCCGAGCGAGGTGTTGTTTGGGAAGAGGTGATCATCATGTTGCCTCAACACGTGTCGCTCGTCATGCTGAGCGCAACCGTGCCCAACGTGGCCGAGTTTGCGGATTGGGTGGGCCGCACGCGCCGCGAGAAGGTGTACGTGGTTGGAACGCACAAGCGCCCGGTGCCTCTGGAGCACTGCCTTTTCCACGGCGGCAAGCTCTGGAAGGTGGCGGAGCAGGGCACCTTCCTGCCGCAGGGCATGCGCGCGCTGGCGGCCGACAAGAAGGCCAAACTGGAGGGCAAGACGGGCTCCAGGGTTGTGCCACCCGCCGGCCGGGGAGGCGCAGCCGCACACCCCTCGCACCGCCCGCACGCGGGGGTTGGCGGCGCGCAGGGCGCCGCCAGCCTCGTGAGACGCAACGGCGCGCCGGGAAGCTCCGGCGGCGGCGGCGGCGGCGAGTTGCGCATGGGCGAGAAATCACTGTGGCTCAACTTGCTGGCCCACCTCAAGACCGCCGCTCTGCTTCCCGCCGTCGTGTTTGCCTTCTCCAAGCGCAAGGTGGACGCCAGCGCAGACTGCCTCACGTCGTGCGACCTGACCAGCTCTGCCGAGAAGGCTGCGATCCACCGCTTCTGCTGCCAGGCCTTTGGCCGCCTCTCCGCCTCCGACGCGCAGCTGCCCCAGATCTTGCGCGTGCGCGCGCTGCTGAGCCGCGGCATCGGCGTGCACCACGCGGGGTTGCTGCCCATCGTGAAAGAGGTTGTGGAGCACTTGTTTTGCACGGGCGCCATCAAGCTCCTCTTTGCCACCGAAACGTTCGCCATGGGCGTCAACGCGCCCGCCAGGGCCGTCGCCTTTGCGCAGCTGCGCAAGCACGATGGCCGCGAGTTCAGAGCGCTCACGAGCGGGGAATATACCCAGATGGCTGGCCGCGCTGGCCGCCGCGGCCTCGACACCGTGGGCACCGTCATCCTGCTGACCGGCACGCCCGGGGACGAGCAGGTGCCTGAGGAGGGTGAGCTGCGTCGTCTTTTGACGGGGAGCGCGACTCGGCTGGAGAGCCAGTTCCGGTTGACGTACAGCATGATCCTGAACCTGTGTAGGGTTGAAGACCTGCGCGTGGAGGACATGCTTCGCCGCTCCTTCGCCGAGTTCCATGCGCAGCGCGCGCTCGCGAAGCGCAGCGGCGCGGCGGCGGGCGTGCGGGCTGCGCTGGGTCGCGCCCGCGCAGCTGCGGCTGCGGCGGAGGCTGAGGACAGCGGCGCGTGGCATGCGGCGAGGGCGCACGCCGTGCTCTCCGCGCGCGCGGCACAGCTGGCGACCAAGGTGTCCTCCCTCGCCTTAACCAGTCGGGGGGGAGCCGCCGCGGCTACCCCGGGCCGCCTCCTGCGCGTCCTACTCCCCCCTCCCAACGACACGTCCGTCACCGCGCTCCTGCTGCGATGCGCCAACGACGGGCAGGGCGGCAAAGCCTACGTGGTGCTGGTGGCGCCGTGGCGGGGCCCACCCCCTGCCAAGGGGCCGCTGGACCTGCGCACGCCGCAGCCCGGCGCGCTGGCGGCGGCCACGCAGCCCGTGCGCGTGCTCAGCAAAAAAGCCGACGCGGACGACGGCGGGGGGCTCTTTGCGCTCTCCTCCAAGCGGGGCGCCTCCTCCGCCGCCGCCGCCGCCGCCGCAACCCACCTGCCCCAGGGGCTGCCCGCCACGCTGCAGGCTGGGGGGATGAGCTGTTGCGTGATGGCCCTCCCCGGGGCTCGCGTCCTGGCGCTCACGCGCGCCAAGCTGCCCCCGGGCGCGCTGGACGCAGCCGCGGTTGCTGACCGCCGCGACCCGGCCGCCACCGCGCGCGCGCTCGCAGCCTTCGTGCAGCTCTGCGGCTCGCCGGGCGGGGAGGCGACGCGGTGTCTGGACCCGGTGAAGGACCTCCACCTGGAGGACCCGCAAGGCGTGGAGGCGTGCCTGCAGCTGCAGAGCACCCTGGCCAGCCTGGACGCCATTCCGGCTCCTGCGTGCGGCGGCGGCGGCGGCGGCGGCGCCCATCCGGAGTGGGCCCCGCTGGCGTGCGCCCTGGAGAGGCTGGAGCGCGCGCTGGCGGAGGAGGCGGCCGCCGCCTCCGACGCAGCGCTGGAGCGCATGCCGGACTACCGCGCCCGCTGCGCGCTGCTCAAGCACCTGGGCTACCTGGAGGCGGACGACACGGTGACGCTGAAGGGCCGAGTGGCCTGTGAGGTGAACACCGCCTGCGAGCTGCTCACCTCTGAGCTGGTCTTTGCGGGCTGCTTCGCGCACCTCACCCCGCCCCAGCTGGCGGCGCTCCTGAGCGCCCTGGTGCTCCAGGAACGCTCCGACTGCGCGCCGGGGGAGCTGCCTGCAGCGCTGGCGCGCGCCTGCGACGAGGCGCTGGACACGGCGCAGCGCCTGGCGCAGGCGCAGGAGCGCTTTGCCGTGCCCGTGGACCCGGACACGTACGTGGCGTCCGTGCTCAAGTTCGGCCTGGTGGAGGCTGTGCACGCCTGGGCCTCCGGCGCACCCTTCCTGGAAGTTGCCCAGCTCACGGACATTCCCGAGGGCACCATCGTGCGCACCATCGTGCGCCTGCACGAGCTCTGCCGCGAGCTGCGCACTGCAGCGGCGCTGTGCGGTGATGGAGCGCTGGCTGCGCTGGCAGACGCGGCTGCTCTGGCCATCAAGCGCGACATCGTCTTTTCAGCGAGCCTCTACGTTGCAGCGCCGGACGCGCACTGAGGAGACGCACAGACTGGGTGGGTCACCGTGCACTGAACGCGCGCAGCGCACAAAAATCCACATCAGCGCTCAGCGCCGATCCAAAGCGTCTCGACTGCCAGGCATGCCCGACAGGCTGCGCTGCACCGCGCCAGAGCGAACGCCAGCGCCGGCCTCCTTGGGAGCGTACTCATACACCTCTTGGTATTGGCAGGCGGAGTCGGCAGCGACGCCGTTCGCTGCGAGCACCGCCGCGTTGCTCTTTGCAGCCTTGGCCACGGCGTGTGCGCCCACGGTGACGAGCGAGAGCAGGGAGCGGATAGGCGCTGCGGCGGCGGGCGGCACTGCAGCGAGGCGTGCTGCGGCTTTGGCCTCGAAGGCTGCCAGCTCGCTTGCGGTGCGCGCAGCCGCCTGCTCGATGGTGACGGCGTCCACTCGGGCGCGCGACGCGGCCTGTTCCAGCCGGAAAAACAGGTCCGAGCCGGGCCGAGGCGTGGCAAGCAGCTCCGCGCGGCGAGAAGCTTCCTTGGCCCGGGCCTCCCGAACGGTTGCCGCATGTGCCGCCGCCGCCGCAGTGCGCGCCCTGTCCTCGGCTAGAGAGGCGGCGATGAGCGCCTCGCGCTCGGCGGCAGCGGCAGCGCGCTGCGCGGATGACAGGTCTGCATGCGCGCTGCTGTGAATGACGCCGCTGCCAAACACTGCACCCAGGATGCCACCCTCGCTGAGCCGGGTGCCGCCTATCGGCTGCTCGGATGCCAAGGTGCCAGCCGGGTGTTGGTACTTGGGCATGTTCTGCAGCGACACCAGCGGCGCAGAGGATGCGCCATTGTAGCCGGAGCCGCTTTGATGGGACGCCCGCAAATCGCTCACTCGCGCCGCAGTCGCAGCCATTTCAGCCTCCAGCAACGCGGCTCGCGCCTCCAACTCAGCAGCGCTCGCTGACGCTCCACGTCCGACCGATGCGCTGGCGCTCGCGTGCATGCCGCCCAGCTCTGCACGCGCCACAGCCGCAGCTAGGACCGAAAAGTCCGTCGCGGGCGACCCATCAGCTTCTGTTCCATCCAACCCTTCCTCGTCATCCACATCGCCGTCCAATCTCGCCTCGCGGCGCAGCAACGCAGCCGCAGCGGCCGCAGCGCCAGGCTGCGCAGACAAGATTGGGCGGGCACGATCAGCCGCCGCAGCTGGTGGCACGTCATCGGCGAGGGTGGTTGGCGCCCACCATGCGGGCGCTGGCTCTGGCGCTTTGCGGCGCGTGGTGCTTGCCGCCATGAGCGTGGACGATGTGTGTGATGCCATGCGTGCCGCGGCAGTGTCTGCAAAGTCCTGCGACGGGCGCCCGGGTGCCGCCATCGCGGATGTGCCACGTTCCTCGAAGCGACGCCGGCTCTCCGACAGCAGCGCGGCGGCGGCGGCGGACAGTCGCGGCGCTGCGTCCTCCAGCGAAGCCGCGCGTGGAGCAACGAAGGCGACCGGTAGGCGCGGCCTGTGTAAGGAAGGATATGGGGGTATGGGAGAGACTCGGTAGGGGTCCATCTCGCCGTCGTCGTCGCAGTCAGGTGTCCACCGTCCACCGCCGTTCTGCTCCGACCACCCCGTGCCGCTGGACGCCGCGCTCAAACACAGCGAGCGACGCACCGCGGCTTCCCACGCAACGGCGGCGGCCTCTCCCAGAGACGGCGGCGTTGCGGCGCTGGCAGCAGCAGGGGCACTGAGACTCCCTGCGCAGCCCCCAGGCGCCTCAGAGCTTGCACTTGTCGCGCCACCCACGCCCAGCGCGTCGGTGGTTGCCAAAGCGCGCGCAAAAGCCTGTTCGAAGGCGTCCTCGTGCGAGCTCGACGCCGCACGAGCGGTGGGAAGTGCGGGGAACGGACGCCGGACGGGCTACGCATGGGGAAAATGCACGCACTCAGTTTCCCAGCCTATCAGCTTCCCAGCTCGCGGCACCCGTACAGCGCAAAGCGTGCGCGTGGGCGCAATGAGGCGTGGGCGCGCACCGGCAGCGCAGGCTGCATGCAGGAGAGTTGGGCAACCACTCTTCGCCTTGCAAGAGAGAGCGCGCGGGGAGAGGCGCTGAGGTCGGTGGCGAGCAGGCAAGCAGGCGGAGGTGAACGGCGGAGGCGGAAGGAGCAGAGTGCGCCCGCTGTACCGCTTACCAACAAAGATAGAGCGCGCGGCGCGGCGTTGGCAATGTTCGACGATTTCCAGACCGTCTCGCCCTACGCTTCTCTGCGTTGCGCAGCTCCGCGTCTGCACTGCAAGTTCAGTGCGGTGAGTCACGCACGGTGCGTCCCCCACTCACGCGCTTTGGCTCTGCTCCGTCCGCGCGCTCTGCACTCCGCGGCCAAGGACGAAACCACAACTTTTGGAATTACCGTTTGACTCAGCCTCCGGGCTCTGAAATCAACCGCTGTATACGCCACTAAGGCCTTTGCGGGGCAGCTCACTGCAACTTGCTCGCGGTCTGTCGCTCTGCTCTCTAGCCTCTGCTCGCTTCTGCTCGCGCAGCAGCGCAGCGGACGCGCCTGGCCAAGCTGCGCCTCCGCAGCACCGGGCGCGCAGCGGGCGCGTCGCAGCGAGCGGCCGCCGCAAGCAGGGTTAGGGATCCGGCGCTTGCGGCCGTCTCCTCGGCTTGTTCTCTGTCTGCTGTGCCCCGGGCGGGACGATACCAATTAGATGTGTGACAGGCACTCGTGCCGCAGCCGCGGGCGCGTGGGTGCACCGCAGCGGGATGCCACGGTTTTCGTGCGCCCCGCTCGCAGCATCCGCGTCCCGCGATGCTTCTGAACTTACCCAGTTGAGGCATGAAAACAACACCACGGATCCGAGGCGCAGCAGGGCCGTCGCTCTCAGATCAGAGGCTGCGCGGTTCAGCAGGGCCTAACGCGGTGCGGCTTACCTCGCAGAAACAAGATGCGCACGCACATGCACGCGTGTAACGCCACACCTGGTGACTCAACACTCGCGCGCTCTGCCTTCGTCATCGAATCTCGAATGCCACGTCATTCTGTGCAGGCAGGCACTTCCATGCCCCGCCGATCTAATGCTCTCCCTGCGCGTATCGTTCTCGGCGCACCGCTGCGCGTCCGCGCGTCGCGGCGCTGCGTCTCGTGCGCGGCCGCAGCTGGTTGTGCGCGGCAAGAAGGACAAGGGCGACTCGTCCAGCGGCAGCGACAGCGCATCCTCCAGCGACGACGAGGAGGAGGGCGACCGCAAGCAAGCCTCCAAGAAGGCCCACAAGAAGGCTGCCAAGAAAGCTGATAAGGCTGAGCACAAGGAGGCCAAGAAGCTGCGCAAGGCTGCAGAGCACGGCTCCGTCCCCGAGGCACGTCGCTCCCAGGCCACGCCCGTGCGCGCGGGCGCTCACTCGCTCCGCAGGCCGTGCGCAGCGACAAAAACGGCCAGCTGTGGTCGCTGGCAGCCAGCCTTGCGGCGGTGCAAGTTGCCAGCCAAGTGTCTTCTACAGAGCCGTCGGCGGCGCCGCCTGCGTCCGCACACCCGGCCTGGCCGGCGCTGTCTCTGGGCAGCGACGACATCTCGGCCATGTGTGTGCTCCACGCCCAGCTCAAGGCGCAGGGGTGCCACGTGGCCGACGAAGAGGTTGACGACTGGCTGTTTGGTGAAAGCACTCGCGAGGCGTTGCTCACGGCGCAGGCGTGCGCCCGCCCGGCGCTTCCGGAAACGGGCGTCACGGACGGACCCACCTGGGTGGCGCTGCTGGGCGCCACCGCCGCCGCCGCGCCGCCACCTTGGAAGGTCAGCACCGCGAGCAGCGAGGACGTCGCCGCCGCACCGCCCGCACCCGCAGCGCCGACCAAGGCGACCTCAGCGCGCGGCAAGGCGTCCAAGGTACCGAAAGCGCCGTCCTCAGACGTCACCGCCTCGCCGCCCGTGTGGCCCGCGCTGTGCCGCGACGACGGCGGCGCTCCCGTGGCGTTGCTGCACCGCCTTCTGGCCTCTGCCGGGTACCACACCGACGAGGACGAGGCCATCTACTGGTCCTTTGGAAGCGCCACCGACGCCGCGCTGCGCACCTTCCAAGCATGCACACCCAACCTGCAGGACACCGGCGTGTGCGACGCAGCAACCTGGAAGGCGCTGGCAGGGCCAGCGCTGTTCGCACTGGGCGCGGCAGAGGCCATCAAGGAGCAGGTTGCTCCGGAGGAGGACATGGCGCAAAAAGGCGTCTACCTCCTCGGTGAAGGCCGCTGGGAGCGCCCCTCTCGCGCGCGTTGACACAGCCGCGCGCGTGAAATAGTATGGATTCTTGGGCTATGACATAAACAGCGGTGGCAGCGTGACAGCGCGAGCGTGGATAGGCCAGGCGGCAACTCACATGTATGCCTCCTCTCCACATCCGCTGGATGCTCTGAGCCTCAACGCGCGCCCAGCTGCGGCGTACTCCTCCTCGCCGTGCGGGTCATTGTCGTGCGCTTGGGCCAACCAACGCGCCTTGTCGTACGCGGCAACAGCCTCTGCGTCTAAAGAGGACGCTTCCAAGGCTGCGGCTAGGCGCGCGAAGCCTTTTGCCCAAGTGGGCATCATCGCAACCACGGTTTTGGCATCCGCCAGCGCTTCCTGTCACAAAGCGCTCCGTTAGTGGGAAGAGCACTCACGGAGCGGGAACCAAGCGCTACGCACCGCGTATTTGCCCTGCTTGCCGTAGCACATGGACCTATTGGAGTAGATGACGTGGTTCTTCGGCGAGTACTGAGAGAGGAGGGTGCCGTGAGCTGTCGGGCAGCGAGCGTGGCAATAGGCAATTGCGAGCTGCTGCTGCCCCCAGTGCGTGCGTAGCTCACGCGCGCAGCTCACGCCGCGTGCCTTGAGCGCTTCGGTGTAGACCAGCTCAGCCGCTTCCAGCTGTCCCTCGTTGTAGAGCTGGTTGCCCTCCTTCTTGAGCTCCTCCCCCAAAATCTCAGCCTGCGCGCCGGCCTCGCCTTCCGCGGAGCCGCGGCCGAAGCCCACGGCGCTGCTGGCGCTGAAGGTGAGCGCCGCGGAGCCGGCGGACAGGGCGGCGTGCGTGCGAGCGGAGCTGCTGGTGAAGTTGCTCCGGGCCACGCCGCGCGGCAGCTCAACCTGGCCGGTGGGCGACATTGCGGCCTCGTCAATCAGCTCTCGCGCCATGCGCGCCGGCCTGTAGCCGCTCTCTGACGGGTCCTCGGGCTCCGGACGGGCCTCCTCGTCCTCAGCATCACCGCCGCCGCACAGGCTGAACATGGTGGCTCAAACAGCAGCACAGAAAGGCCAGAGGTGACGGAGTCGCACGCGGCACAGAGCAGCCGGGCAGAGGAGTGGTCCAATACTCTACCATCGTACGACACGCGACGGCTGCGGGGAATGAAGTCTGAGCGCCTCGCCTCCTGTGTGCTTCCGTGCAGCGGCCATGCAGAGCAGAAGAGCGGAGGTGCGTATCTGCTCTCTCCCATGTGTGCGTTCTCACAGCCCGTGTTTGACGTCCTCAGGAGGCATGCGAGGCGGTCCAGGACTTGGCCGAGCTTGCTGTTGAGCTGAAGGCGCAGGGAAACCGTCTGATGGCTGACGGACAAGCAGCAGCTGCAGAACTGGTATACACGGAAGCATTACGGGTACGTCCTGCAACACCGCCAGAGCTGCACCCGTGCCGCGTGCGTGCAGTTGACTGAACGTCTGACACGCCGGCTGTGGCGTGCAGCACGCGCCGCAGTCACACAGCGTGTTTGCGAACCGTGCTTTGGCGCGGTGTCGTTTGGGTCGACCACAAGAGGGTCTGGAAGACGCGCTCAGAGTGGTATCTCTGGCGCCGCAGTGGGCAAAAGGTCACGCCAGGCTGGGCGCGGGTGCGTGGCGGGTGTGCGCCACGCAGAAGACTGGGTGTGGGCTCCCGCTGACTGCCCCCTGCCACCGCTCCCCGCAGCGCTGCAAGCCTGCTCCCGCTTCGCGGACGCCGCAGCAGCCTTCGAGCGAGCAGCCTGGCTGGCGCACGCGCACGACAGAGACGCGGCGGCGCAGCAGGCGCGTGCCGCGAGGTAGGTGCGAGGTGCCGCCACCCACTCACTGCGCTCTGCACAGGAATACGAGCTCGCTGCGCAGCACGCCAAGACGGCGGGCATGGCGCGCACGGGACGCGGCAACGCGGCAGGCCGAGACGGCTTCTAGTCACACTCACAGGAACACATTTCGAGATTTCGACATCTCATCGAGAACACGGCCCGGCTTTCCTGCTCTTTCACGCCGTTTCGGCCGTGAGCCGCTTCCAGGCGTCCTGCACACACCCCTGGCAGCACGCCAGCCCGTTTGTCGGCCCCGACGCGGCTGCGTTGCGGCGTGCCTTTGGGGCTCCGCGTCGCGACATGATGTCCAGAAACTCGTGCGGGCTCAGCATGCCGTCGCCGTCAGTGTCAAACACTTGGAAGATGACGTCCACCAGGGATGGCGCAAGCACCAGCCCTGTGACGCGGCGCACGGCGGAAGCAAAGCCCGGCTTGCTGAGCTCACCGTGGGCTCGGTCGTAGGCAAGCACGGCGGTGCGCAGCGCGGACATGTGCGGCAGGAGAGCGTGGAAGGTTGCAAACTGCGGGTGGGAGATGCCTCGCTCAGGAGCAGCCGCTGCAGGGGCACCCCTACCCCGCTTGTCGCCGCCCTGCTGGCTGCTGGGCGCCCCGCCGTCAGCAGCGCCCGCCAGCGTGCTGCAGCGCGCCAGCAGGGCGCCCACGTCGTCCGCGCCGGCGCCGGCTACCAGGGAGAGTCCAAAGTCGGCGGGGGTGAGGTAGCCCCTCTCTGCCACGTCATAGTGCGCGAACTCCAGGGCCACCATCGCCCCGTGCAGCTCCGTCATGAACGTCTGGAAACGCTGCAGGCTCAGCGTCTTTGTGCCGTCTCGCCCGAAAAACAGAGCGCTCGCGCACGCAGCGTCTAAAGCGGCTTCGCTGCTGTTGTCCACGCCTCCAGTGCGCGCCACGCCGCTGGCGCTCTCGCCCTGGCGCGTCTGGGCGCGGAGGACGCGCATCATGGCGCAGAACTCTTTGGCGTCTAAAGACCCGCTTTCGTCTGTGTCGAACATGCGGAACGCGGCGCTCGCCTCGTGCGCGGGAATGGTGAGCAGCGTCTGGAAGAAGATGTACTCGGCGTAGCTGAGGCGGCCGTCCTTCTCAACGTCGAAGCGCGCAAAGAAGGAAGCCGCGCACGCAGGAACCGCCACGCTCGTTCCCGTACGCGCCGGCTCGCCCGGCAGCGCGCCAGCGCGCAGCGCAGCGCTTCCGTATGCCGGGAACACGGGAACGACGGCGCGCAGCAGGTCCATGGGGAGCTGGGAAGGACGCGAGTCTTTCGTTAGACAGCGAGCAGTTCGCAGAGCAGAGACTCGCACGCGACGCACCATGAAGACGCCGTCCGCGTTCTTGATGGATGCGAAGTATTGGAAGATCTGAGGGAGCGAAGGGCGTGCGTGAGAGTGCAGGGACAGCGCGCTCTGAGCACAATTCAAGCGCCCACGCGCCTTGTCGGGGCTGCTGCGCGCGCGCAGTCGTCGCTCGTAGGCGTAGAAGGCGCGCATTTTGAGCTCCGTGGAGAGGAGACCCGCGGGTTGAGAGGCAGGAGTAGGCGACTCTGCGAGCGGCGTGCTGGCTAGGCCGCTCGCAGCGACCCCCGCCGCGCCCAGCAGCGCCCATCGCCAGCTGACAGCGTCTCGCTGCGGCGCGGTCTGCGTGTGCAGCGCAGCGAAGGCGGAGGGGAGGCGAGGCGCAGGGCAGAGCGGGGACTGAAGAAACCGCCGCACGCCACTGCGCGCAGCCAGGCGGCGCAGCATCGCAGCACGCACACGAGGCTGGCGGAGGGCTCAACGACTCAAATATAGCAGCAAAAAACGATTCTTTTCCAAGCACTCACTCACGGGTACTCACGCGCTTGTCCAGAGACACCAGGAAGCTTCCCGAGGGCCACACCTGCACCTCCAGCGCCGGGTCTGTGGTCCACTTGTCAGGGAACAACACCAGCTTGTTCAGATTGCCGTTCAGGTACGCCGCCCACTAGCTGAAGGAGCTGTTTGCGCCCACGCCGCCTAGGAAACACGTCGCCATGGTGGCCAGTGCCAGAAGTTCATCACCATCGCCATCGCCGGACGCATGATCTTCGTAGAAGTCCACGTCTGGGTGCGAGAAGAGCCCGCTCGCGCGACACCACGCAACGTCATCAGAGAAGACGAGGAAGCGCAGGCGCGGGTCCCGCATCCGAAGCCGCATGTAGTCCATGGCGGTGGCGTAGTAGCCGGATGACGCCAATCCCACATCGTGCAGCGGATGGCCCAGTTCCCCTGCGCATGTGCACGAAGGCAGTGTGGGGTCGCGCAGGCACTTGAGGAAGGCGCAGCGTTGCTGCGAATGTCGGGTGGATGTAGGCCTGATGCTGGAAGTAGCCCACCAGGTGTGCGTGGCGGGATTGAGGGGGCAACAGGGGCTGCTCGCTCACGTAGCGAAGCGCGTCCAAGGGGCTTCCTCAAAGCGATAATCTGGAGGAGCATCAACCTCCTGTCGATACCCCGCAAAGAGCGTCCCCAAGTACGCCCCCGCGCGAGTGTGCACCCCCGACGGAGCCGCCGGTGAATATCCCACAGCCTGGCGTTGCGTGGCCAGCGCCCAGCTGTGCACGCGCGCCTGGATGAACAACTGGTTGCCCAACCCGCCGTGCAGACGGCCGCTCAGGTACGCCCCGCCGGGCGCGGCGCACTCTTGGGCGCGCGCAGGCGCCAAGCGGGCGCAGGTGAGGGTCAGAAGGAGGAGAATGAGCGAGAGGTTAGAAGGACCAGTCGCGTGACGTGGCAGAGGCGCCCTCCGGAGGCGCGCCGGGGGTGCCTGCGAGGCCTGTGGGGGCAAAGGCGCCAGGGGGGCCGCCCCGGCCAGAGACGTAGCACTGCACCACGCCCAGCTGAGCGCACGTGGCCTGCGGGCGGCACAGCCCGTCAGCTTCCTGGAAGCTTCCCAGCGCGGCGGCGGCGGCGCCAAACGCGCCTTGAACAGGGCGCGCAAACGCTCCAGCTGCGCGAGCAAGTCGCCCGCATGGGGCGAGCCGGCAGGGAAGGCTGCCGCGGCGGTGCGAAGTGCCAGGGCGCTCCTCGCGGCACTGCGGTGTCGGTGGCAGTCGCCTGGGCGTGAGAACGGCAGCGGCGCGGTGTGCGGTCGCAGCAGAGGGC
>Ga0208951_1000203_pt1 | contig 26233 bp, 19 predicted proteins | sample GreLakmeMI27MSRF_FD_187702 | JGI IMG/M metagenome (GOLD analysis project Ga0208951, IMG submission 187702) | Freshwater lentic microbial communities from great Laurentian Lakes, MI, USA - Great Lakes metaG MI27MSRF (SPAdes) | ecosystem: Environmental > Aquatic > Freshwater > Lake | place: Great...
CGCCTGCCAGAACGAACGAGACGTGCCTCCTCCTCGCGGCCTGCGCAACGTGGGCAACAGGTGCGTCTGCGGCTGGCTGCTGGCGCAACTGACAAGGGGATGTCCTAACACGTCCCGCAGCTGCTTCGCCGCGGCCGCGCTGCAGTGCCTGCTGGCGCTGCGACCCTTCACACACTACCTGCTCACCCGCCCGCACCCGCCATGCGGCCGTGCAGACTGCGTTCTGTGCGAGCTTACCGCTCTGGTCACTTCGCTTAAAAGCGGCTCCGCCTCTTCACACTTGGCCTCGCTGGCGCCTTTGGTGGCCGGCATCCGTCGCCTGGGGTCCCAGTTCACGGCCTACAGGCAGGCTGACGCGCACGACTTTGTGCTTGCGCTGCTGGACGCGGCGCACCTGCAGCTGCTAGCGGACCTTGGCGGCGAGCTGCGTTTCGACCCCGTGACGCGCGAGACCAGCGGCGTGTACCACCTGTTCAGCGGCTGCACGCGCGCCTGCGTGCGGTGCAGCCGCTGCGGCGGAGTGAGCGCCAGTCACACAAGCTTCCTGGAGCTGAGCCTGGAGGTTGCGGGCCGGGTGTCCAGCGTGCTGGAGGCGCTGCAGAGCAACTTTGCGGGCGGCGAGGAGCTCAGCGAGCGCCTGCACAACGCGTACCGATGCGACGCTTGCCAGGCGCTCACCACCGCCCGCCGAAGCGTGCGCGTGTGCGCGACGCCCAACCTGCTGGTGCTGGCGCTGAAGCGCTACACAAGCGGCTTCTTCGGCAAGCTCAACAAACGGGTCACTTACGAGGCCACGCTCGATTTGGGACCGTTCACGTCCGCTCGCGCCAAGGCCTCGGCGCAGCTGGGCGACCGCAGCCAGCAGACGCCCGAGGAGGCGCACGATGAAGCTCCCGCATCTGCGCCGCCAGCCGAGCCTGCCAACGTGGATACCCCCCTGTCGCCGCAGCTGCCAAGCGTGCCTTACCTACTGATGGGCGTGTTGGTTCACCTGGATTGGGCGCTCAGCACGGCGTCGGGGCACTACATCTGCTTCGTGCGCCGCGGAGATCAGTGGTTCAAGTGCGACGACGCCAGCGTTGTGGAGGTGCCCGAGTCGGTGGCGCTCTCACAAAACGCATACCTCCTCTTCTATGCCGCCCAGATGGCCATGCCCGCGCCGGAGGCTCGCCCGCCCTGGGTGACCGACACGCCCCAGGAAGCTGCGGAGGAAGAGCGTCGCATCGCAGCCGCCATGGTGGCATCTGCTCAAGCGCAGCGCCGCCAGCGGAGCTCATCGTCCAGCGCCAGCAGCCTGAGCTCTTCCGACGGTGAGAATGCAGAGGATGCGGATTCCCAGCTGCGCATCCCCGACCATGTGCTGATGAGCCACGGAGCACAGCCCGCCCCTGGGCTGTGCGCGGACGGCAGCGATGAGCCGCTGCGCGTGTGGCCGGAGCAGCTGAGGCTGAAACTCAACCTGCCGCGCGTGCGTCGAGCAGCAGAGGTGAACATCGCCATCTGTGGCCAGCAGGTGACCCTCCGCGTGCCCGAGCGGTACTACATGGCCAGCACGCTCCCATTTCCGGTGAACGGGGAGGACTATGTAGGCACCTTCAGCTTGGAGCACCATACGCTGGAGGTGCTGATGGAGGTTGTGCCGCAGCCGCGCGCTCTGCTGGGGCGGGGCGCTGCGCAGCAGCAGCAGGCGCCCGCCGAGCTGGGAGAGGGAAGCGGGGGCGACTCGGAGGCGTGAGGCAGTCGACGAGAGCTGGCGCGCAGACGCATCACCACTCACGATGCAATCTATGTACGCGTCGTGTGCGCTGCGATGAGTTCGGAAACGAGCCTGTGAGATATTTTGTCTCGATATGCAGAATTTTGTCGTCAGACTGTGTGCATCCGTGGCGCTGGGATATGGGTTGCGCGTCCAGTGCGGACGAAGGGCGCGACGGAGCGCAGGAGATGGCGCCTGCGGGATCAGCGAATAACAACAAGAACAAGGCAACCGCTCCTTCGCCGCCGTCCAAGGCGCCTGCGGCCGTGAAGCGCACGGCCAGCAGCGGTCGCTCCCCGTACGGTCCGCTGAGCGAGACGCAGTACGTGAGTCGGCTGGCGCACAGCCGTACTTCTCGGGAGGTGCAGGTTCCGCTATCGCACGGCCAGGCGTACACGCTGCAGTGGGCCTACGCCAGTCAGCGGGGCTACTACCCGGACCAGCCCAACAAGGCGCGTGCGCGCAGCGCGCTTTGGGTGAAGCGCTAACGAGCGGTGTCCTTCTGGCTTCTCTCAGGACAACCAGGACGCGCTGTGCGCCCTCACCTCCTTCGGCGGCGTGCCCGGACAGCACTTCTTCGGCGTGTTCGACGGACACGGCGAGAAGGGCGCCCCCTGCGCCAAGTTTGCTGCTGACAAGGTGCGACGAGCTCACCCGCCGCCTAACCAACCGCGCCCCGCACCCCCCTTGCACCCCACCCTACACCTCGCCGCCGCGGCGATGTCCATGCGCCGGCGGCTGCGCCCCCGGTCGCCTCCCTTCTGCGCAGCTGACGCTTCACCACCGCCTTGGTTGACCAGCTTCCGGACAGCGTGCTTCAACAACCCACGCTCGCCGTGGCGCCCGACGCCGCCCACCGCGCCGCCTTCCTGGACGTGAACCGCGCGCTGCGGAACAGCAAGGTTGACGACAGCCTGAGCGGCACAACGGCGATCACGGCTTTGCTACGCGGAGACTCCCTATTGGTTGCCAACGTGGGCGACTCGCGCGCCTGCCTGGCTGAGGACAACGGACGCACGCTGACAGCGTTCAACCTGTCATGCGACCAGACGCCCTTCAGGTGCGAGCGACCGCTGCGGTTGCATCTCGCCGCTTACTCACTCGCCTTGTAGGCGCGACGAGTGCGCCCGCGTGCGCCGCGCAGGCGCGCGCGTGATGACCTTGGACCAGATGGAGGGGCTGAAGAACGCCAGCCTGGATTGCTGGGGCACAGAGGAGGAGGATGACGATGGAGACCCCCCACGGTGCGCTTTGCCCTCGCCACACCCCCATACACGCATCTCACCCAGTCAACCACGCACCCTCCAGCCTGTGGGTGCCCAACGGCATGTTTCCAGGCACAGCCTTCACGCGCAGCCTGGGCGACGCGGTTGCTGAGCGCATCGGCGTCATCGCTGAACCAGAGGTTGAGTGCATCACCCTATCTCCCGCTTCTCGCTTCGCGGTCATTGCGTCGGACGGCGTCTTCGAGTTTCTGCCCTCGCAGGCCGTGGTGGACATGGTGGCTAGTTTCGATGACCCTTTGGAAGCTGCGCTTGCTGTGGTGTCCGAGTCCTACCGCCTGTGGCTTCAGTACGAAACACGCACAGACGACATCACCATCATCGTGCTCAAGTTCGTGGGCCTGGCGGAGGCGCTCGAGGGGGTGGCAGCAGCCGAGGCTGCCCTGGCAGGCGCGCCGTCGCCGCCAACGCCGGCGCCCGTGCAGCCAGCGCTGGTGCGGCCCATGAGCGCGGGCGTGCGGCCCGGGAGCGCCAACGCCACCGGGCGGCCCCGCAGCGCTGGCAGCAGCCACGACGCGTCCAACCCGCGCCCCGTGCGCCGCACGCTGGCGCGCGAGAAGCGCGCCGCCATCACGGCCAGCATGGCGGCGATGGCGGAGGACGAGGAGGGGCCACCGGAGAAGGAGACCGGCGCGGGAGCTGCGGAGGGCATCTCGCCCCGCTTCTCCCAGCTGGCGCTTGCAGGAGGCGACCTGGCCACCCTCTCAGCCGCAGTCAAGTCATGCTTCCTCTTCTCGCACCTGTCTGACGCGCAGCGCGGCGCGCTCTGTGCGCGCTTCGTGCGCCGCGAGGTTGCCTCTTCGGAGCTCATCTGTGCCGTGGGCGACCGCGCCGACGGCTTTTATGTGGTTGCATCTGGCGAGTTTGACGTGTACCTGGGCGCCCCGCCCGCCGTGGGTGGCGCCGCGGCGGCGCCGCACTACACGTATGCGGTGACTCGGGGGGTGCACCCGTCGTTTGGCGAGCTGGCGCTGCTGTACAACCAGCCGCGCACAGCCACCGTGTGCGCGCGCGGCGCCGGCGCGCTGTGGGTGCTCTCGCGCGCAGCCTTCCGCGGCGCGGTGCGGCAGACGGACGCCCACGCGCTGCTCAAGACGCTGCGCTCGGTCGAGGTGCTCAGGTCCCTCTCTGCCGGTCAGCTCCAGCGCCTTGCAGACTGCCTCTCCGAAGTGCGCTTCAAAGAAGGCTCGCAGATCATCACACAGGGCACGGCGGAGCCAGACCCCAGCTTCTTCATCATCGTCTCTGGCACAGTCGCCTGCACCGAGGTGCCAAAGGGCGGCACGCCCGACGCCGCCAAGCGCACGCTGTTGGGCGCCAACGCGACGTTCGGCGAGCGCGCGCTGTTGAGCACCAACGCGGCGCGCACGCGCACCTGCGTGGCACACGGTGGGCCGGTGACGTGTCTCCGCATGAGCAAGGCCACCTTCGAAGAGCTTCTTGGTCCGCTGGCGTTCATCCTGGACGCGGATCGGCGGTGGCGCGAACGTGCCGCGCGCCACGCCAACGACTCAGCCGCGCTGCCGTCAGTCTCGGCGCTGCGCGCCCTCACGGCTGCGGACCTGGGCGCTGTCTCTGTGCTCTGGTCCTGCGACGTCGGCCGCGTCGCCGTCGCGCGTCTGGCGCCGGGACACGGCGCTCCCGGCGACGCGGTGACTCTGCGCCAGGTGGCCATCGGCAAGGCGTCGGGGCTGGGGCGGGAGGCGTCGGTGATGCGTGAGCGCGAACTGGCGGGTCTCATCCAGCCCATGCCGTTCATTCCTGCGGTGATGAACACCTTTGCGGACAGCACCTGGCTGACCGCCGTGCTGCAGACGAGCGCGGTGTGCAGCCTGGCGAGCGCGTTTGCCCAGCCGCTGTCAGAGCGCGCGGCGGCGCATTACGTGGCTGAAGCTGCGCTGGCGCTGGAGCACATCCACTGGCAGGGGTGCGTGTTCCGTGGGCTCAGCCCGGACACTGCGCTGCTGGACGAGGACGGTCACCTGCAGCTGTGCGACTTCCGCTTCGCCAAGCGGCTGCTGGACTCTGGGCGCACCTTCACGCTGTGCGGCCATCCCGAGTTCCTGGCGCCGGAGCAGGTGCAGGGCGCCGGCCACGCCGAGGCGTGCGACTGGTGGGCGCTGGGCGTCTTTGCCTGGTGGCTGCTGTCGCTGCACACCCCGTTTGCGGTGGGCCACGCGGACGAGGAGCTCCACATCTACCCGCGCATCACCTCCCGACAGCTCACCTTTCCCCCGGGGCTGTCGCCCGCCTGCGCCGCCCTGCTGGACGGACTGCTCACGTCTGACCAGGAGCGCCGCCCCGGCGCCGAGTGGTTGAACAGCCACCCGTTTTTCGCCCAGCACGGCGTGAACTGGGAGGTGCTCAACAGCGTCATGACCGACGAGGTGGCTGTGCCGCCCGAGGCCAAGGCGCAGCTGCAGGCTGCCCTCGAGGCACACTCACACACCGCGGACGACCTCGCGGACGTGACACCCTGGCAGGGACAAAAGTGGTGGGACGGCTTCTGAGCCGCGCAAGGGTGGGCCTGCTGTCGACGAGTGCGTGATGAGTTGCTGCGAGCGTGGTGTTGTTGTCTAAGCCAGTCAGCGATCGTCTCGATCGCTTGCCGTCCAGCAGCGTCCACTCTCCACCACTGTCCGTATGGTACTCCCCCGCCCTACGTTTCTGCGTGCTGGTGGCTACTATGTGAACCACCATGAGCGGCCTTTCGCTCCTTCTTCTGCTGCTGTGCGCTGCTACGCGTGCGGCTTCGCAGGTGTGCCTGCCGGCTCTCCGGTCGCTTTCGCGACAGCGCAACGAGTGGCCGACGCTCTGTGACGTCTCTGGGTGTCTGCCCTGGTGGAGCTCGGCCCTCCCTCGGGCTGGACTCGCAGCGCTTTGGCCAGACTCTTTACGACCTCTTCTTGAAAAGCTCAATGCAGGCCAGCCGCTGACGCTCCTCGCCTTGGGCTCCAGCATCGTGGAGGGCGGCGCCGGGTGCTACGCTACGCCGGAGGCGGTGCATGCCGCAGGCATTGCGTCTGCACCTCCGGGTATGAATCGCTCGCTGGCTTCGGCGGGCTGTCCCCGCTACGGCTTCCTGTCCGAGCTACTGGCGGTGGTGAACGCCACGTGGCCTCACGCGGGTCACCTGCTTGTCAACGCGGGACGCGGCGGGGCGAGCCTGCACTCGTTCGCCACGCACACGTGCGTGGACCCGTGGATCCCAACGTCTGTGGACTTGCTGCTATTCGAGAACCACGAGGTGCTTCGCACGGCGGCGGCGAGCGAGGAGCTGGTGGGCGACGTGGAGAGCCTGTTCCACCACGTGCTGAGCTTGCTGCCGCCGGGGTCCGCGCCGCCGCCGCTGGTGGTGCTCAACGTCTTGCCGCTCTCCGACTCTGCGGGCGCGGCGGAGCCAGGCAGCAGCTGCGTGGCCGCAGGCGGCGGCGCCTGCGGCACGTGCGGGGAGGAGAACGCCGCCCGGCTGGTAGACCGCGTGACGCGCTCCTCAGGAGCCGCGGAGGGGGCGCTCACGACAGCCTGTCGTCGCTACGGGTGGACGTCGCTGTCGCTGAAGGACGCGGTTGCTGCGGGCTTGCGGGACGGCTTGCACACCGTGCTGGGGTGGACGCCCTGCGAGTGGGTGCACGCGTGGATGCGGGACAGGGTGCATCCCTCTGCGCTGGGCATCCGCTTGATTGCGCACATGTTGCTTGAGGCGCTCCTTTCGGCGCAAGACGCCGCCGCAGCCGTGGCCTGCGAGGGGCCCGCAAGCGTGCCTTTTGTTGCGCGCATGCCCAAGGTGCCCTTCCGGGCGGGCGCATTCGCGCAGATGCTGCGCCTGTGCAACGACGGCGCCCAGCTGGCGGTGACAATCAACGACGGGTGGCATTACGCGGCGTCAGAGCTGATCAAGGGGCGCCAGGTCTACAAGGCTGGCTGGATAGCCAACGCCTCCGGCGCTGTGCTGCAGTTCACGGTGCACACGCGCGTCCCGACGCTGCCTGCGGACGCGCAGCCCCTGCTGAGGCTTCAGTTCCTCACCTCCTATGAGCACATGGGCGCCGCGGAGCTGCGCTGCGTGTCGGGCTGCGCGTGCGCGCCGGAGCGTCTGGAGGCCCACCTGGAAGAGCGGGTGAGCGTGGAGCATGCGGGCGGTGGCCGGGTCACGCAGTCTGCAGCCTGCGAGCTGCGCCTGACCGTGCTGCCGGAGACGCGCAGCGGGGAGCACAAGTTCAAGCTGCTGGGGCTCAGCGTGGTGGCGCAGGAGGACTATGCACAGAGACGGTGACCTGAAGTGACGGAACTATTGAAGTGAAGACTGTCACACTGTGTCACGCGTCCGCGGCCGTCATCTCCGCGCTGAAGGTGATCGGATGGCACGCCAGGGTCTCCAGGTTGACCAGCACCAGCGTGCCCGTGGCTGCAAACGCGGGCACCAGCAGCAGGCGCGTGGCTGCGCCGCTGCGCGCGTCAGCCACCAGCCGGCTGGCGTACTCCGGCTGGTTGCCCGCGAAGTACAGGTGCGGCTGGGTGGGCACCAGGAACGGGTCGCGGTCGTTGAACGGGTAGCAGGAGAGCGTGTCTGGCGCGCTGGGCGCCAGGTGCCCCCACGTCAGCGTGCTCGCCAGGATGTCCAGCCGCTCCTCGCAGCCCGTGCAGCGCCACAGGTCGTCCACGTTCTGGCCCGACGTCCCCAGCACCGCAACCCCGTCCACGCTGCACTCGTGCGGATTGGTCACCCGGTGCAGCGTGCCCTCGTAGCGACACGCCTCCGGGAACAAGCACGCGTGCAGCGGCTGCTGCGGCAGCGCCAGGTTGCTGGGGTCAGCCTTGCCGGGCATGAGGTCCACGTGCAGCGCGCACGCCAGCTGGGCCAGAAGCGCGTCAGCCTCTTTCAGGGGCCCCGCCAAGCGACTGGCATCCTTGTGGCTCACGTTGCCTGTGGGCGCCTCCATGGGCGTCACGCAGTCTCCGGCCACGATGAGGCGCACCACCCGTGCCGCTAGGGCTTGCTCGCCGCCGCTGCCCAGGTTGCCCGTCAGCCAATCCAGCAGCATCTGGGCGGGCATCGGGTCGGCGCCGCCGCCGAGGCGCAGGCCGGAGACGAGGGCGACGTATTTTGCGGTGGGCGAGGGCGCCGCAGCGTCTGCGCCGGCGCTGAAGCCTCGCGGCAGCGCCGCCTGCGCGTCCGGCTGCGCGAAGCACACCTCCGTCACCTCGAACTCGAGGCCGTCGCTGAAGCCGCGCAGCGCAGCCACCACGCCGCTGCACAGCGTCTGCACGGGCAGCGCGTCGCCGCGCAGCTTCACGCGAGCACCCTCGTCCTCCAGCAGCAGCCCGTCGTCCTCGCTCACGAACTTGCCGCTGCTCACCGCACTGCGGGGCATGGACAGCTGGCGCAACAGCGCGTGAGAGATGACGCATGGAAAGGCGGCTGTGGGCGAGGTGGTGGAACGCACGTCTTTAGAGTACTCGTCCAGCACGGAAGGTTTCAGCTTCATCTCCTTGTACAGGGTGCCGATCAACACGCACTGCTCTCCGTCTTGGAGCTCCAGCACTTTGCGAACTGCCAGGATGCCAACTGTGAGTGCATAGCGGGAACAGGCCCCGTCGCGTTGTGTGGCCTGCGAGGCGCAGCCCCGCGCGCCAGACGCGGTTGCAGCGCGCGTGTGCAGGCAGGCAGCGCGCAGGCTGGGCGTGCAGAGCGTGCGCTAGGTCGCACCTGGAACGTCGGGCCAGCGGCTCAGCGCTGCAGCCTTGAGCTTGGGTGAGAAGGACATGAGACGCTGGTAGTATAGCTGGCAGAACTGGCTGTTCGCTTTGGTGGGCAGCAGATAGCGCGCGTCCTACCAGGCAAGCACGATTTCGTCAGTCACCGAGCGCACACATCACTCTCTCTGTCACGCACCGCACACGTATACTCCGCCGTTGCGCGCGTCAAATAAGCCGCGCCAGTGTCCATCGCGTCCACAGGCGCGCTCAGCAGCTCGTCGTGCGGCGGCATGCTGCAGGCATAGCAAGTTTGCCGTTGCGCTCGTCAGTCACCAAACCACTCACTCCACAGTCGCGCGCACCTCACAGCCGGGCCTTCGTCAGGCGCGTGCACAGCCTCCATGGCCGGCAAGGAGTGCCTTCAGCAAGCAGGCGCGAGAAGAGTTTGCTGCTGCGTTGCTCAGGGCGCGTCTCGCCTCGCGTTTCTCTGAGGAGGACTGCACAGGACAGCAGTGCGAGGGATTACTTTCGAGCTCTCTGTCGTACGGGTGTCACGGCCAATGCCACGTCACCGCGACCACGGTCAGTTTTAGCGCCTCCGCCCACTGTGTCCACGCGCTGCGGAGCGTCAGCGCCGCACTACGTCCAGGCCTCGCTGCTGTCACCATGCTGCGCTCCGCCGCCAGAGCGTGCGGCTTGCAACGACTGCTGCTGCCGCGTCTGAGCTCCGAGTGGGTCCCGCACGCCGCGGCTTCGCTCGCACTCCCACCACCGCTCGCCGCCGCGCCGCTCTCGCTGCGGGGCCTGCACCTGTGCACCTCGCTCCTCCCCACCGCCGCCGCCGCCGCCGCTCCCGCGCCGCCAGGCGCGTGCGCAGGCAAGGCGCGGGGCATCACGATGAATGTGGAGGGTGGCAACGTGGACCGAGCGTTGCGCAAGCTGAAGCGCAAGATGATTGAGGAAGGCATCACCAAAGAGCTCAAGGAGCGCCAGTTCTTCAGCAAGCCGTCGGAACTGAGGGTACGGTGTGTGCAAGAGAGCAACCCTACTCGGCTGACGCGCCGCCCTTGCACCTCCAGGTTGAGGAGCGCAAGGCGTGCGAGAAGCGCATGTCGAAGCGGGCGCTGAAGATCAAGCTGAGCTGGATCCTGCGCAAGAAGGCCCGCGGATTCTAAAGACGACAGACCACACTAACGGCTAAAAAACGCTCTTCACCACTCACTGGCTGAGCAGCGTCTTTTCCAGTATGTCCAGGAACTGGTCCGCGTGCTTACGTGCGAAGAAGAGCCCCGGACGGCAGCGCACCGTTGCCTCTCCACAGACTGGGATGTCAACGCCCCTGGCCCGCAGCGCAGCCACGAGCACGTCCCGCTCCGCGGCGCTGGGCGCGTCGAACGCCACCAGCGTGCCCACGCCGCGCACGTTGGAGATTGCCGGGAAGCGCTTTGAGAGAGCTGTCAGCCCCTCTGTTAACCGCGCGCCAGCGTCACGCGCGTTGTTTAGTAGGTCATAATCCCTGATGCACCCAAGCACAGCCTCCAGCTGCAGCAGACGGACGGGGTCGCCCATCCAGGTGTTGAAGATTCGGTACGCATCTGTGGGAACCAACTCCTCCGTACAGTAGTACCCAGCCAACTGCATCTTCTTGCTGAATGTCACCGCGTCCGGCGGAGAGGCCAGCTGCCATGCCTCGTGCGCCCAGAAGGCGCCCGATGCGCCACAGCCCGTTTGCACCTCGTCTACGATGAAGTAAGTGCCGTGCGCTTTGGCCAGCGCCTGCAGCGCGCGGAAGAAGCCAGGACTAGCGCTGAAGTCACCACCCTCGGCCTGGATAGGCTCCACGATCACAGCAGCGACCATCTTTGCAGCATCCGCGTCCAAGATGGACTTTACCGCGGCCAGGCAGCGCGCCTCCTCCGCCGCGTTGGCCGCCGCGTGGTCCTCCAACGGGTAGCGCAGGCGCGGAAAGGGCGCCACGGGCCAGTCGAACGCGGGGACGTCCAACTTGTGAATCGCCTTGCTGTGTGTCGTCGACAGGCAGCCCAGCAGGCGCCCGTGGAAGGCGCCCTGGAAGGAAAGCACTTGATAGGCGGGGCTCCCTGGCGATTGGTTCACCATGCAGGAGGACAGCTCACGTTCGGTGAAGGGCGCCCCTGCTCGCCGGCGCGCGGCTGCGGCAATGAAGGCGGCCTTGAAAGCGTTTTCGTTGGCGCACGAGCCGCACATCATGGGCGTCACGTGCCTCAGCCCCGGAGGAGCACAAGACAGCAGCGCACGTGCCACGCGCTCCGGCCAGCCCACGGGCGGCGCGTTACCCAGCGCAGGGCGGTGCGCCAGCAGCGACAGGTTGGACGGCTCCTGCGCACAGCAGGCGCAGCGTCAGTGCAGGCGCATGGCGTGCTTGCGGTGGCTTAGCACGCACTCTGAAGACGTCAAGCATGTGCGGGTTGTTGTAGCCAAGTGGAAGGCTCGCGATGTGGCTGTACATGTCCAGCAGCGTGTTACCGTCCGCGTCCACCACATAGTTGCCTCTGCTGGCCTGGAAGTCCACTACGCAGGGGGAGGGGCGAAGAAGCAGGGGTCACACCAGGACCCTTCCGACGCGCACCGAAGTGCAGGCGCGCGCAGAGGGGAGCGCACCGAAGAACTTGACACCGCCCGCGTCCTGACTTTGGCTGAGGGCGCGCTGCATGGCGAGCGACTTGGGTCCAGGCACTGGTCCACGCACGTCTGGCGCCTCCGGCTCGCCGCCCGGGAAACTGAGGGGTTGCGATAACGCGGCGCTGCTGAAGATTCGAGTAGTGAGGAGCCTTGGTGAGGCGCCTGGTGAGGTGACAGGACGCGTCTGTCAGTCAGTCGCTCAACTGAGCGAGCGCGCTGCACCACGAACCTGCATCCAGGAAGCGCGCGACCTCACGCGACACGCGACGCATAGCGCTTGAAAATGTGAAGACTCTGTTCGAACAATCGACGAACGCGTTCGAGGGACATATACGTTCTCATGGCTCTAGATTTATGCTCCCTCGCTCCCGCATGCGCGCCGCACCCGCCTGCGCCGCTCCCTGAGCCGCCTCCGCCGCGCGCAGCGCTCCCTTGGTCAGCTGCCGCACGTTGTGCCCATCCCCCCCATCCCTCTCCCCGAGCACCTCCGCCTCCGCCAGCGCATTGGCGAGCTCTGAGCGCTGCGCGTGCAGCGTCAGCACCAGCAGCTGCCATGCGTCCGCATCCGCAGCCCATGTATGGCCCCAGGGCACTTTGGCGGAGTGCGTATCGGCCGCGACAGCGAGCCATCGCAGGAGACCCACCCAGAGCGTTCCCGAGCCGTCCATCACCGTGGCGACGGACAGCTCCAAAGCCGCATCGCGCAGCCGCTGCCTGGCACCCGGCGGCAGCCGGGTAACCGCGCGCAAGGCGGGCAGGTCAAGCTGGAAGTGCCAGCAGTCGCGCTCAGGGCGCCCATCCGCCAAGAGAAAGCCGTAGTGGCTGAGCCACTGCGCATCGCATTGCTCGTCCCTCAAGCTGGCATCTGCCAGCGCGTCACCCACGCTGTCGATGTACGTGAAACGCAGCTCCTCGCCAGCCTTAATGTCCCTTTTCGCATGGAACAGGATGCGGTCGTCGCTCAGTATCTGCGTGTTGGCTGAACCAGGCTCCGCGTGATTGCATAGATCCAGGAACGGCATCAACGTCGGAGCCTTGAGGGAGCCCTCGGGAAGCAGCTCCTCGCCGCGTGCAAACGCCGAGACGGGCTGGTCCAGCATGCGCGTGCGCGCCACGGCCCACGCCCAATCTGCCAGCTCCGCAAAGAGGGTTTCTGAAAGGGGAGCCAACGCGGCGGCACCGCCTGGCAGCCTGAGCACGGCTCTGCGCAGGAGGGGTCGCAGGGTGGACACCTCGTCACGCTGTGCGGCCACCAGCGGCGCCAGCGTGGCCAGGCGGGTCCAGAGACGCGGGGCGCCGTCCGGGCGAGCGTCCTGGAAGAAGATTGGCAGCTCTGAGAAGTCCCGGGGCAGGGTGCGGAGGTAGGCTGTCCAGGGGGAGCGCGTGGGCGTGAGGAGCAGCTCGTAGAGCACCACCAGCGTGGATAGATAGAGCTGCGGCTCCTCCTCGGAGCCCGCCACAGCCTCTCGCAGCCCCTCCGCGCCGCTGAACGTGGCGGCGCTCAGCGTGGCGCTCAGCGGCACCGACAGCAGCAGGGCGCCGCTGGAGGCGTCCGCCGTGGCGGCCAGGCCGCGCAGGCCGCCCGCAAGCACCGCTGGCCGCGCGCCCTCTAACACCGCGCCCCGCGCCGTGAGCCACCCGCGCAGCTCCGCCAGCGCCGCGTCGCCGCCGGGGCCCAAGCGCGCAGCCTGTGGTGTGCGAGTGAGTCCGCAGCGCGTGTCCAGTGGCAGAGGGCGCGCACCAGCAAGGAGGCGAGAGTCGTTGGGACGGGTGCAAGTGCCATTTCCTGCCAGCGTGACCATGCGGCCCAGGCCAGCGCGGCCAGCAGCGCCAGCGTGGGAGGCAGCCAGCCCGTGCGACGGCGCTTGCGGCGCGGGAGTGACCTGGCAGCTGTTGACGGGGAGCCTGTGTGTATCGCACCTAGGGGCGCCATGGCCAACTGCAGCTATCAACGCGTAGACGGCAAGACGGGGTCACATGGTTAGACGCTGTTCGAGCTGTTCGAGAAGTGTACTGGAGTGAGGGACTTGCAGCCCCCTGGCCCAGCTGCGCCACGGCTGTGCTGTTCCGCAGGGGTAACGCGAGCAGCATCGCACGTCGCTTGGCATCGCACGGCCATGCGCGCGTCAGCACGCGGCGCTGTGCAGCGCTGCATCATCATCGCCGCGCAGCAGCCCGCATCGTGCACGCGCAGCTGCAGCACCGGCTCCATCTTCCGCGACTCTGCCGCCAACAAGCACGGGCTGTCGCACGCGCTGGACGGCACGATGCGCAGCGGAGCGCACGACATGAAAGTGTTTGGCGCTGGCACGCTTCGCGTGCTGGTCAGCCGCTCAGCGCTCGCCGCCTTCCTGCAAGCGCACTGGCACGTGTACCGCGCCATGGAGGAGCACCTGGACGCATCACGCAGCGCCTCGGCGCAGGGTGCGTGTCTCCGCCTGTTGACGTGTTGACACGTCACCGCTGACGTTCACGCCAAACGCAGCGTGGGCTGCACTGTCGCCGGAGCTGCGCCGCGCGCCGGCGCTGGCGTCTGACGTGGCGGCGTTGCGGGCGCTGGGCGCACGCTGCGACGTGGACGCTGCGCCTTCGCCAGCGACTGCTGCGTACGTCGCGCGCCTCAGGGAGGCTGCGCTGGCGGATGCGGCACCTGGTGGGCCACCGCTGCTGCTGGCGCATGTTTATGTGCGCTACTTCGCGGACCTTTTCGGCGGGAGCATGCTGGGCAGACCAACAGCCGACGCGCTGCACTTGCCTGCACTGCCGCGGTTCTATGTGCACCCGCCCGCGTGCGTGCCTCGTTATGGATTGTTGTTGCCTGCACGCGCTTAACGCGTACGCTATCATGTCGTTTCCCGCAGGGTGTCGCTGAACTGCCGCGCATATGTGGAGCGCGCGTACGTCGCGTTGAATGACGCGGGCGCGGCGCTGAGCCCGGCGGCGACGCAGCTCATTGTTGCGGAGGCGCACGCAGCCTTCGCTTGCAACGCTGCGCTGTATCGCGAGGGCGCAGGCGGAGGTGGCGCGGGCATGTACGCCGGCGCCGTGCTGGGCGGTGCACGCGTCGTGCTGGGCACCGGAGCTCGTTGGCTCACACGCAAGCTGCAGCAATGAGCCACAGACAGACCCATACCGGACGGACGACACGGCGGGCAGCTCGAATCTCTACGTTTTATGGGCATCAAGCCGCGTACTGTATGCGCGTGCACCACGTCACGCTAGAGCGGTCCTCTAGGGGCGTGTCGCGCAGGCGGGGCCCGCCCGGTTGGCATGTGGCCCTATTCCCCGCGCCAGGTGCTCACTTCCAGTGCGTCCGGCGCGTCCCCCTGCCAGCCAAAGGGCGCCTCCCGTGCCTCCGAGGCTGAGTAGCGCGCTGCCTCGCCGCGCACGTAGGCCAGGTGCGGCTGCAGCGAGGTGGCAAACACGCGCGCGTTGTTGGCGACCACGGTGGCGCCGGGCAGCAGCAGCGGCTCGCACAAGCGTGTCAGCGCCAGCGTGTCTGCTGGCGTGCCGTCCACGAAGAGAAAATCGAAGCGCCGCCCCTGCCCCTGCAGCCGCGGAACCACCGCCGCCGCGTCGCCCCACTCCACGCGCACGCGGCGTCCGATGCGCGGCTCACCTGGCGAGCGCTCCCCCTGGTTGCACTGCCACAGGAAGCGGCGCGCAGACAGCACGCACGTCAGGTCGCGGTCCACCGTCACCACGCTGCAGGCGTCATCCGACAGCGCCTGCGCCATGCGGATGGCGCTATAGCCCAGCGCGGTGCCGATCTCCAGCACACCGCGAGGTTTCCTTTCGCGAATGAGCGCTTGCAGGACGTCACCTTTGGCGGAGCCCACGAACGGCAGGTTGTCCTGCGCGCCCCAGCGCTCCAGGCGTTTCACGATCCACTTGTCGTCAACCTGCTTGAGGCGCGAATAGGCGGTGCCGTCGGGCAGCGCAGCCTCCTCGCGCTCCCCCAAGCTCTGCTGCCGCTCGCGCCCCGCGGCGCGGCTCTCGCGCCGCGCGTCTTCGCCGGCGGACTCGGCGTTCAGCAGCGCGGCGGCTGCGGCCAGAACGGCGGCATTTATTGCTAGCCCGGCGGCGCCGCCAGTCGCAGCCTCCAGCGCCGGCGCCTCGGCCGCGCGCTGCAGGCCGAGGCCCAAGCTCAGCGCCGCTCCGCCCGCCAGCGCAGCCAGCGCGAAGCGGCGGACTGGCCTTGGGAAGATGAAGTCCAGAGGAGACGCCGAGTCGCGAAGCTCATCCTCTAACGCCGTTTTGCGCGCCGCCTCGCGCGCCTCAAGGTCGTCGCCGCCGTTTGAGCCCGGCGAGGCGCGGCACGGCGCGCGGGGGCGCAGCGCGCGCAGCCTGCTGCGCAGGAACAACTCCGCGGCCGGGCGTGAGCAGGCCTGGAAGGAGGCGTGGCTGGAGCCTGCGTGTTTCGCACCTAGGGGCGCCATGGCCAACTGCAGCTATCAACGCATAGACGGGGTCACGTGGTTTGAAAATTGTTCGACACACACGACGCTACACAACGGCGGCGCGTAACGTTTGTAAAATACTTCTCTCTCTTCGACACACAACGACGCTCTATCTTCGACCCTCCCTTCGTGCTTTCGACCGTCGCCCGGCATCAAGTGCTGCACAGCCTGCGAGAGTCCAGAGTTACTCCGCCTCAACCCCCAACCCGTCCGCTTTCCAGCGGCTGAGCCCGCCCTCCTGCACGTGGGACGTGGCACCGTCAGAGAGGGATGCATGGGCACACGCGATGCGCCATACCGCGTGGCTAACGCGCGTGAAGCCAGCCTTGAGCAGCTCGTGAGCAGCCTGTGCAAGAGTCACTGCATTCAGCGCTGCTGACGCGGACGACAACGCGCATCACGCACCATCAGGCTTCTGGAAGCTGCTCCAAACTCCTTGTAGACGGGCGCAGGCATGCGCGGCGCTCTGATCTTGCGCTCCGTTGCAGTCTCCAGTGTGCCTCCCGTTTGGCACTGCAGGATGAGGGGCACGTCCTTGCGACCCACGCGCTTGAGCACCTGCGCCGCGAAATCTTCGTTGCGCACGGGCACGCGCAGGCCGAAGAGTGCAAAGTACGCAGAGCGCAGCTTGTCGAAGTTGTCTTTAGGCGCCTCCATCGAGGTGTACAGCGGAACGTTGACAGCCCCGACCGCGTGTCCCCCGTCAAAGACGGCTGGCTCGCGCACGTCCAGCAGCACCGCTGCTGGAGAGAAGAGGGCGAGTGGGCCAGGGCGTGCTGCGATGAGCGCTCGCACCGCCGCTGGCTCCAGGCTCTTGGTTCGCGCCGCGCGCAGCTCGGTGAAAGCAACCTTCCAGGTGCGCAGGCCCTTGAACTGCGGCAGTGTGCGACAGTCAGCAGGAGCGTGACTGACCAGCGCCAACTGGCACACGCGCCTTACTGTCCGCAAACTCTTGCAGCTGGCGCTCCCAGTCGCTCTGCTGCGGCTTGGCGAAGTAGAAGTTGTACCAGAACTTGTCCACAGGGTTGGTGGGCACGGCCATCTTCCTGCCGCGCTCGTTGTCGCCTCCACACAGTGTCAGACGCACACTCAAAGCACCAGCTGCGCACGCACCAAACACATACTCAGGCTCGGCGCCGCCCTTGGCAGCTGCTCTGGCTCCGGCCAAACGGCGAGCCCGAGGAAAAGAGGGAAGAGAGGCCCCTCTGACGCGCAGCTCCGCCGCGCCTGCCCTGGGCCTCCGCGGCACGGTGCCACCCGACAGCGCCCGGATTGCGAGCATATAGCAATACACGTGAGAATAGGGAAACGTGTGAGTGGCCTGTCGTCCCGGGTCCCGCGAGCGACGAAGCGCGAACGGTCGGTCGAACATGACGCCGGGGCAAGAAGTGGCCTCTCCAAACGTCCAGCCCCCGCAAGTCGACTGTTCTTTAGTGCTTCGTCCACTGCCCGGCTCCCTCTGCGGCAAACTGCACTTGCGGGCTGCGTCACGCCATACGGAAAGCATGTTGCAACAAGGGGGCGGCGCAGCCTCCCAAGCCGCTGCAGACCCGCTGCCCGCCAGCTCCGCGCCCGCAGGGGGTGGTAAGCTGGAGGTACGCATCGTGTCCTGGCACGCTGTAGCGTCGTGGACTTGGAACGCTGGCGACGATGTTTGCGGCATCTGCCGCACAGCCTTTGACGGCTGCCCTCCGGAGGCCAAGTTCCCGGGCGACGACGCGCCAGTGGTGTGGGGCGCCTGCAACCACGCGTTCCACCTGCCGTGCATCACCAAGTGGCTGGCGCCCCAGGCGGCACCCGCCTGCCCAATCTGCCGCCGCCCGTGGGAGTTCAGGGCCTGAGAGACGTCGCTGCTGCGCTGGTAATAAGAGCAAGGTGAGCGCTATGATAGCGCGACCAACAGAGGCGCAGGCACAGCGGACAACAAACATACAGCGGGCACAGCGCCTTCAGACGCGTTACGCGCGTTTTCGTTTGTCCCGCGTTCGCCGCCGCGCTTCCATCATTCGTTAATCTGTGAACAGCGCGGTAGGCGGAGCCCTGTCAAAATTGAAAATGACGAGATGGGGCTACAACGCCTCCAGCAACAGGATGGGGCAAGAAAGTCGAGGCAGTGCCCACAAGCAACAAAGGAACATGAATGTAACACTCTGTGGGTGTACAGTGACGAGTGTGCGGGCCTACCGGCCCCTGGCAAGCTGCAGATTTGGTCACTGACCCTCCTCCGGGTGGCCTGTTGGCCTCTCGCGCCTCTCGCGCATATCTGCCGCGTGGCGCTCGAGCGCGCTCCACGCCGCCCGTGCATCGCTGTCTGCAGCACGTGTGTCACCCGCCCGGGTGGACGGACAAGCTGGAATGGTCTTCCCGCTTGCTGCGCTGGGCGTGGTGACCAAGCGCGTGCTCATCTGGTGTGGAATAGGCGTGGGCGTAGGCGCTGTTGCTGTGGCCACCCCGGAGCTGCTTGCCAGCGACCAGAGGGGCGCGCGGGAGAGCGCTGCAGACGACGTCACTTTTCCCGTGCGCACGGCCGCTGTCATAGCTGTCGACAGAAGTGACTGAGTTCCTCGAGTGCGCGGAGCCCGGAACGTTGAGTGCCGCCACCCACCGCCTGTAATGCTGATTGCTGCGAGCTGTGCTAACAAACGCCAACCGCTGCAGCGCAGCTCGTCCACCGAAGTGGCCGGAAGTCAAGTGGCCGTAAGTGGACGAGCGGCGACGAGCCACCACTGCACGCGCGAGCGAGCGCGAGCGCTGCGCTGGTTCAGAATTTGCGCCTCTGCACGACCTGTTCGTTCCCCGCCTCCTTCCGGCAGCTCCTCCTGCTCGCTGCTCGCATCGCGCTGTGCTCGCGCAGCAGTGGCCGTCATGAGCCCAGCATCAACCAGTGCCCAGCGATCTGCTCTGCAGGAGCTCGCGGCTGAGCTGGAACAGGTGTTGGACGCGCACCTGCCTCGCACAGGCCCGGGCGCCCGCGTGCAGGCTGCGGTTGCGCGCGGGGGCAGTCCCAGGCGTCGCGGTGCTTCTCTGACGGCAGCCGCGGCTGGCTCTGTGCGCTTCTCGGAGGCTGTGAGCGCTACCCAGGTGCGTGTACATCCAGTCGCGTGCACGTGAGCGTGCGCGTGGCTCAGCGGCGTGAGGGCAGGGCGTCTGTCCGCTCACGCGTTGTTTGACTGAACGCCGCTTGTCTCAGGCCACGGCGGTACGCCTGGGCGCGGCGCTGGACGTCGCCGAAGCAGAGGTTGACGCGGCGTGCGCGAGCAGCAGCGCGCTGGCCGCTTCGTCCGTGGAGCGTCTGCACGGTGAGGCAACCTTGTTGAGGACAGCTCTTGCTGCAAAGGACCGCGCTCTGGCGAGCCTGCGAGACACGCTGGACACTGTGCGCGCCACGCTGCAGTCTCAACTGTCTGCCGCAGAGAGCGAGGCTGCGTCGGCGTCGGCGCAGCTGCAGCAGGCGCAGGAGGAGGTGCTGCAGCTGCGCAGCGCTCTGCAGGACAGCCGCGCGCACGGTGCCCTGCTGGAGGAGCACGCCGCCAGCGCCGCGGACGCCTGCGAGCGCGCCCAGCTGGACGCGTCGCTGGCCGTGGCGGAGCGCGAGGCGGCGCTGGGCGCCGCAGCAGCAGCCGAGCGCCGCGCGCACGCGGCCGAGCGACTGTTGACCGAACGTCACGAGGCATCCGTCAGCGCCAAGGCGCACCTGGCGGCGCAGCTGGCGGACGCGGAAGCGGCGGCGGCGAAGGCGCGCGCGGCGGTGCAGGTAAAGGCTGACTTGGTGGAGGCGCTGCGGGCGGAGCAACTGGAGCGTCAGTCGCAACTTCACGGCGTTGGCAAGCTCAACACCGCGCGTGGTGGCGTGGGATTCATCATCGCCGCTTAGAGCTCCAGACGCACGCATGTGGAAACGTGGAAACGTCAAGTCTCTGAAAGCAGAGCATCTTTCATGTCGTCTTGCTCTGCTGCGCCGTCCCAGCCACCAGCCCCGCCGCGAGTAGCTGCATCCTGCGTGCCTCCGCCATGCGCATCGCCCCGTCCAGATGCTCTGATTGCGTGGTTGGCGGGTAGCACGTCTTGGGAACTCCAAACTGCGGCAGCGGAGACACTTTCGAGTCACCGTCAAATCCCACGAACCGTATGAGCGACAGCCGTTCGTGACTAACGTGCAGAACCCGGTGGCGTGTCGCCTGCCAGTGCCCGTTGGTGAAGCGCTCCAGCATGTCGCCCAGGATGACCGTGTGATGGTGTAAATCAGGCACGGGCGCGTCCATCCATTCCTCGCTGCCTGCGCCCGTGGCCAGCTGAAGGCCGGGCGCGTTGCCATGCATGATTGTGTGCGCCTCAAAATCTGTATGCGCGCTTATGCCCAGGTTGCGGGCTTCAGCAATAGCCACGGAGCCGGTGCCCGGGTATTTGAGAAGCCTGCAAGAGCCTCGGGAGTAGGCCGAGTGGTGGCGCAGGAAGGTGTGTGCAGGCAGCTCCAGGCACTGCGCAAAGGCCGTGAAGAGGAGGCGCGCCACCGCAGTTGTGGCGGAGTAGTAGGCGCGAGCGGTGTCGCGGAAGCCAGGGAGGTGTGCCTCGCTGGGCCAAACGTTGCTGCCCAGTCCTGACGCTCCTGAGAGCACTCGTGGGTCGCTGGCGGGCAGGTCGTTGGCAAGGTCGAACGCGCTCACGTGCGAAACGACCGCGCCGTCCTCGTAGCCGGGCTCCTCACCCAGAGGCACGTAGCCGCGCGCGTTGCGCCGGTCCAGCCCGTGGTGGCACTGCTGCTTCACCTCTTCTGGCAGCGAGTGGAAAGCCTGCGCCTGGGCGTACATGGCTTGCACCAGCTGCGGAGCCACCAGCGTCTCCGTCCGGAGAGAGAAGTAGCCTGCGCTCTCACAGGCTGAGCGCAAACGAACCAACTCTTCCCTGCAGGCAGCCGTCGGTGCACGCGCGTCCAGCGCCGCTAAGTCAATCTCAGGCAGCACCGCGGCGGAGGAGAAGCGGCGACCGAGGGCCCGCCTCGCGAGGGCGCGGGACATGGCACAGAGGGAGGACGGAAAGACTGACCCTTTGCACGCTTCCACTACTACGATGGCATCGACCGTCTGCTGCACTCACTCGTCCGGCTCCTGCTCGATCTCCCCTCTATCTGAGCTTCTCCGCGCTCGCATCTCCCCCTGTGGCCCCAGCTTCAGCTCCATCAGCCCCGCGTGTCTGCACCGCTTGGGCGACAAGTCAACGCCCAACGCCTGAAGCCCCACGTGATTGGCGCACGCGAGCACAGTTCCAGAGCCACAAAAGGGGTCCACAAGCTCCGTAGCACCCAGACTCGCCACAAAGCGGCACGCATGCAGCGCAGCTTCAACGCCGGTGGCTCTGCTCCACACCGTGTCGCCGCGCCAGAAGACGTCGGGGATGGAGAAGCCTCGCGCCTGGGGCGCTAGCGTGCGCACGTCGTCCGCAGGGGAGGCAAAGGCTATGAGGTGGGAGAAGCCTGGGAGCTTGCCGTAGCGTAGAGAGACGTCTTGCGAGCGCAGCGCGATCTTGTGCCACAGCAACGTGGCGCCGGCGTCGGCCGCGCCTTGCTGGCACAAGTAGCTCTTGTCGATCAGCTCGCCCTGGAAGTTTGTGCTCGTCTGGCAAAACACAGCCACGCAGCCCGGGCGCAGCTTTGCCGCAATCAGCTCCACGGTTGCCCGGAACCAGGCTCTGTAACTGGCGCCGTCCCGGATGCACAACGGCTCGTTGCCAAGCTCGGTGATGTCAGGTAGGCTGGTCACCACGCACGGCAGAGACGGCTGCTGAGCAAGCCAAGAGCAGGCTTCGGCGCACACCACTGTGCGCGCTGGCGGAGCGTCTACCATGCAGGCTGCGCGCAGGTGGCAGGCGCGCGCAACCGTGCGCGGCTGGGCGACGACGGTGTTTGCAGAGAGCAGAGCCCGGTGCATATGAAGACGGTTGCAGCGAGGGCGAGAGAGATTGAAAGACCAGTGTTCTATTTGTTGGCAACAACACGCTCAGTGCCGCGCCGCGCGGAGCCGCGCGCCCCCCTACTGGGGCCCACCACAGGAGCGGGCGCCGCGGGCTCGTCGTCGCTGTCCTGATCACTGTCCTCGCTACTGCTGCTCACCCCAGCCTCCTCCGCGCCAAAGCCTCGTCGGCAGGCCGGGCAGCGGGCGTCTCCAATCTCCAGGATGCGGTGGTAGCAGAAGATGCAGGGCTGGAAGCCACAGGTGCAGGGGAAGAAGGCTTTGTCTGTGGCGTCGATGTTCTCGGCGCAGATGGGGCATACGTCCTCCTCCTCCTCTTGCGCCGCGGGCGAAGAGGCGGCACGCGCCCAGTTGGAGAGCTGCTGCGGCGGCATGGGCACGGGGATGGCGGGCTGGGCTGGGCGGGGCAGCGCGGTGGCGCTTGGCGGGCGAGGCAGCGCCGGCAGCGGAGGCAAGGGCTGCGGAGCCTGCATGCGCGCCATGGGCGGCGCCGCCGCCTGTCGAGGCAAGGGCAGGGGGGCGTGCTGCTGCGCCGGCCAGGGCGCGGGCGGGGCTGGCGGGGGTGGGACACCCGCCCACTGCGACTCGCGCAGCGCGCCCGGCGGCGGCGGCGGCAACGGGCGGCCCACCTGCGGCTGTGGCAGCGCGCGCGGCGGAGCAGCCACCTGGGGCTGCTGCATCCAGTTGACGCCGCCGGATGCGCTCGGAGGGGGAGACACGGGCGCTGGTGTGCCGTACCCAGGGGGCGGCACGCGTGCCCGCGCGGCGCTCGCCTGCTGCAGAGCCAGCGAGCGCTGCTGGAGCGCCAGGGCGTCACGCAGCAGCGCCTCGGAGCTCGACTGGCCAGGCAGCCCCGCCTGCGGCACCCCATACGGCGCGCCCCCATCCACGCCGGGCAGCGTGCACCCCTCCCCGTGGGGACACAGCAGACGCACGCCGCAGCCGATGCAGCTGCGACGCTGCAGCCAGCGGTCAACGAGCGCAGCGTTGCACATCAGCCACCGCGTATGCGTAGCCGCCGGCACAAGCCGCACGCCAGCCTCTGGCGCGTAGCTCATTGGCGGCGGCGGCGGCGGCGGCGACGCGCGCTGGCGCTGCGTGGGCGGCACGACGCTTGGCGGCTGGACCTGCGGCGGCGCGCCGCCGCCGTTTTGAGGCAGCATGACCACGTCCAGCAGCTTCACGCCCGCGTGGCGCTGACAGAGGGATGCCAGCGCCGCGGCGCCCTCCTGCGGCGCCAGCGCTGACCCCTGCGCCACCAGCGGCCAGTCCGCCAGCGCCGCCAGCACCACGCTGGGCTCCAGCACATGCAGCAGCTCCCACAGACGGTCCGTGATGTGGGCTGGCTGCATGGCTCCGGAGCGGATCAGGGCGTCGATGCAGGCGGTGACGGAAGCATCCGGCGGGCGCAGCTCCAGAGGGCGGTAGTCGCGGGGTCGCTGCAGCCGCACGGGCACGCCCGAGCAGGGCACCATTTCTGAGGAGAGAGCTGTAGCCGCGGCTGCAAGCGTGGTGAACTCCGCAAAGGCACACCCCTTGTCTGGCATCTGCGAGACGGCCAGGCAGGGCGCGTCTCCCTGGGCGGCGAGGCCCAGGGATACCATGCTGGCGTTGATGGCGTCCAGAAGCTGCGCCTCGCTGGCCATCCAGGGCACGCCGCCCAGGAAGAGTCGTCGAGCCTGGCGCAGCGCCTGCAGCGTGCCACCCAGCTCAGCCACGCGCATCTGCTCCAGCACGGCGCTCCTCTCAGCGGCCGCGGCAACAGCAAGCAGCGCGTCGGAGCTGCCATTCCCGCCCGCAGAGGAATACAGGCCCTCGCGGCGATGACGGCTGCCGCCGCCGCCGCCGCCGCCGCCGCCGCCACCCACGGTGACCCAATCTTCCGGAGGCGGCATCCCCTCGTCCGAGCTCTGCGCCAGCACCGCGGGCGCGGGTGGCCAAGACACGGAGGGTGGGGGGTCCTGCACAGGCGGTGGCACGCGCTGCTGCTGCGGCGGCGGCGGCGGCGGGTCACTGGCCTGTGCGTCGGTGCTAGGCGCCGGGATGGCGGCCCCGAGGCTCTCCGAAGACCCGCCGCTCTTCTTCTTCTTCTTAGCAGCAGCGGGAGCCTCCTTGGGAACAGTCGGGGGCGCCGCCGCCGCCGCCGCGACGATCGGCGGCACGGGCGCGGGCGCAGGCGGCGGCTGCGGCGGCTGCGGGGCGTCCCGCCCACGCAGCCCGAGCGCCGCCAGCTTCTCCTCCAGCGTCTTCAGCGTGCTCTTCTTGGTGCCCGCAGCGGCGGCCGCCGCAGACGCGGACGCGCCGGAAGGGGGCGGCTCGGCCGCGCGCGCCGCCGCCGCCGCCGCCGCAAGCGCCGACGAGAGGGGCTCCTCGGCCCCATCCTCCCCCTCTTCCCACGTGTCAGGCACCTCGCGCGAGCCGGGCTTGGCGGCGGGTGGCGCCTTGGCGGATGGCAGGGCGGCTGACGCGGCGGGCGGTGCGGGCGCGGCGGGGTCTGGGGCGGACGGGAGAGCGGCGACGGGAGGCTCTGCTACTGCAGCCGCGTGCTTCTGCGCGGTGGCACCAGAGCTGCCCTCCTTGCCCTTGCCCGCCGCGGCCTTGGGCGCCGCAGCCGCCGGAGCGGCGGGAGACTTCTCCTCAGCCTGCGGCGGCGGCGGCAACGGCGGCGGAGGCGAGGCGACTGCAACAACCTTCGGAGGAGCTGCCGCCGCCGCGGCCGCTCTGACCGCCTCCGCAGCCGCTTTGGCAGCCTCAGCCGCCGCCCGGGCCGCATCGGCGGCTGCAGCCGCCGCCGCGAGCTTGTTGGCCCCGGAGCCGCGCTTCTTCTTCTTCTTGGCGGCTGCGTCTGCCAGCGCCTCCTCCTCCTCCTCGCACTCCGCAGGCGGCGGCGCCGGCAGCGCAGCCAGCAAGTCGCTGCGCCCGCCGCGCTCCGTGCGCCAGGCGGAGGCCACCATCCCCAGGCACTGGGGGGTGGGGCAGGGGGTGGCGTCGCGGGGAAGGAGGGACTCACCCAGATGCGCGCCACCTTCCGAAGGCGCAGTGCCGCCCGCGTCGGTGCCGTCCTCTGACGCGCCATCCTCCCCGTTGCGGCTCAGCGCCGGTGCCGCCACTGCAGCCAACGAAGACGCACCGCCGTCGGATGCAGCTGCGTCTGCCGCCGCCTCGTCAGGCAGGGCGAGCATGCGTCGAACGGCTGCCCAGCATCGGCCATGGAAGAGCATGCTGCATGGAGGTTGAGCAGAGCATGTGATCTCCACCGCCCCCTCCGCCAGCTCGGAGTACACGTCGCGCTCAGAGCACTCCCCAGCGCGGCAGCGACCCAGGCGACTCCAGCTGGCGGCTGGCCAGCGGAGGTCAGCTGGCCAGGGAGCGACGCCGAGCGAGGCGCCGGAGGTGTCTACCACCGCCGCCAGACGCTCCTTGACGCGCTGGCGCGCCAGCTCGGCGGCGGCGTCGGCGGCGGAGGCTCCATCGCGGCGGCGCTTCTCAGCCTCAGCCTTGCGCGCCTGCTCGCGCTCCGCCCGACGCTTGTCTCGCTCGCGCTCCTTCTTGGCCTTCTCCTCTCGCTCGAGCTTCGCCTTCTCAGCCTCGCGCTGCTTGCGGCGCAGCTCCTTCTGCCAGGCGCTGTCCAGCGCCGCGTCAGCCTTCTTCTTCTGGGCAGCCTTCTTGGCAGCCGGCGGCGGCAGCGCGTACAGGCCCAGCAAGCTGGCGTACGGCACGCCCGCGAAGGGCACCACGCACGAGGCGGCGGAGCGCGTGCCCAGCTCCTCGTCGCCGCGCAGCGCCTGCACCGCGTGGCAGGGCAGCAGGAAGGCTGGAGCCAGCGGCGGCTTGGCAGGCGCGGGCGCGGGCACCGGCGCCGGCGCGGAGGAGGATGCGGGGGCTGGCGCTGCGCCGTCAGACACCGCTGCGGGCGCCCCGGGCGCCGCGGCCGCCGTGGGGGCGGACGCAGCGGCTGCGGCTGCGCTCAGCATCGCCCGTGCGGCGTCCAATGCGGCACCGCCCTTGCGAGTGGACGAGAGCGCCTGATCGACGGAAAGCTCCAGCAGCTCCGCGGCCATGTACTCGAGCACAGCCGCCAGGTACAGGCTCGCCGCAGCCGTGGCGGGCCGCGCCGCCACGGCCGGCAGGGAGGCTGTGGGCAGCGCCACCAGCGCCTGCGCGGCGTGCCAGACGCGCTCAGAGTCGAAGACCAGGGGGCGCGGGGGGGGGCCTGGCCCTCGCCACATCCCCGCAGCAGCCTCCAAAGCGTCGCGGCTTTCCAGAGCAGCGTGCGTGGCCAGCTCCTTGGGCAGCACGCGGTGCACCGCGGCGGCGAGGTCGCAGACGGTGATTGGAGCAGGGAGAGGCAGGTTGCCGCCTTTGCCCTCCTCCTCCTCTTCCTCCTCCTCCTCTTCCTCCTCCTCC
>Ga0208951_1000204_pt1 | contig 26144 bp, 18 predicted proteins | sample GreLakmeMI27MSRF_FD_187702 | JGI IMG/M metagenome (GOLD analysis project Ga0208951, IMG submission 187702) | Freshwater lentic microbial communities from great Laurentian Lakes, MI, USA - Great Lakes metaG MI27MSRF (SPAdes) | ecosystem: Environmental > Aquatic > Freshwater > Lake | place: Great...
CAGAGCAGCTGCGGCCCTCCTACCCGGCAAGAGCTTTAACCGCATCAAGAGCCGCTGGTACAGTCGGCTGCGACTGCTTGGCGCCGCCAGCGGCGCCACGACGCCCAGCGCAGCTGCTGACGCTGGTGAGTCAGATGGCGCGGAGGAGGAGGAGTCAGACGAGGGCGCTGCGCGCGTGCAGGCAGCACCGCCTGCGCAAAGGCGCTCGGGCAGCAGGTACTTGCGCTTCTTCTGGTCCGCCGAGGAGGATGAGATCCTGCTGGGTGAGGTGGCGCGGCACCCTGGGCCCAAACGTGCCGCATTGCGCGCAGCTGCCGCCGCGCTGCACAGCCGCAATTACAACGCGTGCGAAAAGAGGCATGCCAAGTTGTTGGCCAGCGGGGCTGCATCGCTCACAGCTGGCGGCGCCGCGCCGATGGAGGCGGACGAGGACGAGGACGATGAGGAGGAGTCGGACGAGGATGCAGGCGACACGGCCCCGCAGGCCACCAAGGCACCGATGTGGATGCCGGCGGAGGACGCAATCGTACTGGAGGAGATTGCTTTGCATTCCAGGGTGATTGATGCAGCGCAGGCGGCGAACAAGCGCCTGCCGCACCGGCCGTTAAGCGGCATCTGCTCCCGCTACTACCTCTATCTCAAGGCAGGCGGCTCAAGGCGCTTGCGGCGCCATCGTTTGCAGGATCTGGAGCCGAGCCCGCCGCCGGAGGCTGCGCCTCACGCCATGCTGTCAGGCGCTCCCCCGCTCACACCTGCCCCCTCCCGCCCGCGCTGGTGCTACCGCGCCGGCGACCAAGTGTGCGGTCCCTGGAAGCTCAGCGCCTATCGCAAGTGGGTTGCCGAGGGCACAATCGACGCCTGGACAAGCGAGCATGTGCGCGTCTGGCACACGGAACAGACTGAAGAGGAGGCGGTGCCGCTCACACAGGCGCTGGCCACGCGCCGCGCTCAGCAAGCCGCAAAGTACGGCTGGATTGCATAGAACAACAGTGTTGTCGCTACGGTGTTGTTGGAGCCACAGCCGCGTCGGCGCGTAGCTGCGGCGGCTGTTGGCGCGTGAAGACGAAGCGGTTGCCCGACTGGCCGCCCTCAGCCACCCGCACTCGCGAGTCCATGTACAGCGTCTTGAAGGTGGCTGTCCGCCTCACTTGCACAGGCAGCGAGAGCTTGAGCGCCGGCATGCCATCCAGCTGCACCCCAAATAAGCGGACGGGCTCCAGTGCAACCTCTGTAAAGGTGACCCGAGCGTCAGGGGCGCCTTCGCTCACCTCCCAGTCGCCGCAAGCGCGCAGGCGCCACACGCCCGGTCCCGCCTGCACGCAGGCGGTGTTGTCAGCCCGCATGGTGGCTGGGTCGGCCGAGGGTGACAGCGTCTGGAAGACGTCGAACACGGTCAGCGCGGAGACCGATTCGAGCGCGCGTGTGACGACGGTGCCCCGGGAAGCATAGGCGAGCGTCCACTCCCCCTCACAGTCCCTGGCGTTCGCCACGGGCAGAGCCAGAGACAGGAGCTCATCCAGCAGTACGTCCGCGGCTCGGCGCGTGTCAGCATCGCCGCCACCAGGCTGCAACGCGCCCGCGCCCAGGGCTTGCGCCCTCGCCAGCAGTTCACCACGCACAAAGCGCACCCGGGCGCGTCGCGCGCCTTCCAACTCAGTGGCTGCGGCGACGCGCGACACTCTGCTGGCGGCGAGAGTGGCCGCAGACGCTGTTGTGCTCTGAGAAGAACTTCCACGTTGCGCCAGCGTCGCAGCAAGCGCCAGGGCAGCGAAGCACACGGCAGTGGCTTCCGCAGCGCGACCCGGCAGCACTGTTGTTGGCAACGCAGCGATTGTGGCTGACGCAGCTTCGCTTCCCGCGTACACCAGCTGCGAGAAGAGAGACGAGTGAGAGGCCAGTGTCGCCATTTGCGCAACACAGAGCCGTCAGCTCAGCAGATAGGATACGCGAAGGCTGATTGACTGGCGCAGTCACGTGGGTCGTGGCGGTGGGCCACCCACCACCCCCCGCTGCCAAGTTCAGCAGCGTAGCGGGTACGGCTGGCCGAACGTCATCACCACCCACGCACGGGTGGCCCCGCTTGCTCGCATAAACACTGCCCCCGTGTGGCGCATGGCTGCGCAGGAGGCGCAGCTTGAACGCAAGCTGCGCCCGGTGTATGACTCGATCGACAGCGGTCAGCTGAAAACTGCGCTGAAGAGCGTCAACGCGTTGCTCCAGAAACACCCCGACTTCGCTCTGGCTGGCGCGCTGCGTGCGGTGGTGCTTCAGCGCAGCGGCAAGGCTGAGGAGGCCGTCGCTGCAGCCGCCGAGGTTGCACGGCTGGTTCCTACTGAGGAGCACGTGTTGCACACGTTGAACCTCGTCTGGAAAGCCACTGGCAACACGGCGGTGCGCGCACGTCACCGCTGTGTGTGTGCACGCGTCAGCTGTCTCACGCACCGCCCGTCCGCAGGCGGCCACGGCCGCCTACGAGGCCGCTGTGAGCGCCAAGCCGCAGGAGCGCTGGCTTCTGGACGCGCTGTTCTTCGCGCACGTGCGTGAGGGCGCCCTGGTGAAGCAGCAGGCGGCCGCGATGCGCTCGCTGAGAGCGCACCCCACCGAACGTCACCTGCTCTGGGTGGTGGCCTCCCTGCTGGCGCAGGCGCGCGCAGGCAGCGGCTGCGGCGACGCAGTCGCGCACGCGCAGGCGACGCAGCTGCTATCGCTGGGAGAAGGGATGATGAAGCGGTGGTCTGAGAAAGGGGAACTGAGGACGCAAGCCTCCCTGCTGCTCTACGTGGCTGTGCTCCAGGGTCTGGGGAGGACGGCAGACGCGCTGGCGCTGGCGCAGTCGCCGCTGGCGGACAGGTGCGTTGCACTTGGGTCGGACCGACAGCGGCTGACGGCGGAGCTTGCGGCGGCGTGCGGCGACTGGCCTTCTGCGCTGTACGCCTGCCGGGAGCTGCTCAGCGACAACGCGGACGACTGGCTGGCGTTCCTGGGCGCCTGCGACGCACAGCAGGCGCTGAAGGGCGTCCCGCCTGTTCAGGCGGGACCACCCGACGCTGAGGACGCAGCCGCTGCGCTGGCGGCGCTGGAGGCGCTCGCGGCGCGGCTGCTTGCGCAAGGGGAGGCCGCTGGCGGCGCGCGCAGTGTCGGGCGAGGGCCGTGGCTTGCCCAGGTGGAAGTTGCGCACCGGCGACTGCGCCTCTGCGGCCATGACGACGCAGCATCGTCTGCCTCGCGGCTGAGCGACGCCATCGTGGCCCACTGGCGATCCTTCGGCGACGCGCCCTGCGCAGCAGCCGACCTCGCGCGCTACGCCCGCGCGCTGCGGCCGCACCCCGAGGCCGCCGGGGCGCTCAGCCGCGCCCTGGATGCGGCGGAGGAGCAAGGGGAGGAGCAGCAGTCGCCGCCCGCGGAATCCGAGGAGGCGCGGCGGCGAAATGCGGAGCGCCGGCTGCGCGCAACTGCAGCCGCGGTGGCCCTGCGCGCCGACTGCGGCGCGCTGGAGACCCTGGCGCCCGCCCAGGCCTTGGCCTTCGCTGTGCGGCTGGCGGGCCGGGCGCGCGCGCACGGCCAGGGCGGCACCAACGGCGCGGCGGCGACGGACCTGCGAGAAGGCACCCCCGCGGACGGGGCCTACCTGCTCGCCTGCGAGGCGCTGGCTCTCAGCGCCCTCTCGTCGCAGCATTCACCAGACGCGCACGACGGCGGCGCCGCAGCCAGCAAGGCTGGGGCGCTGCTGGGCGCGCTGGTGCTGGCGCAGGAGGGGCTGACCGCCAGCCCCTACGCCTTCCCCCTGCGCCTCGCCTGCGCCTCCCTGCTGGGCCTCCTGGGCTGCTCCGACGCGCACGCCGCCACGGTGCAGCCGCTCCAGCTGCGGCACGTCCAGCACGAGTCGCTGGCCCACCTGGTGCAGCCGCCGCTGCTGTGCGGTGGCTCCTCGCCCGAGGCCTTCGCGCGCGCCGCGCAGGCGCATGCGGAGCTGCACGCGGCGCACGTGGGACCCGGCGGCGGCGCCGGGGACATGGCCGTGGCCGCGCACGCGGCTGGCGCGGCAGACAAGGCGCTCGAGTTTGACGCCTTTGCGCTGCGGCTGAGCCGCAGCCACGCGCGCGCGCAGTGCGGCCTGGAGGGGGCCCTACAGGCCGCGCTCGGCGCGGGGGAGGCTGCTGCCGGGGGCGGCGTCGGCCGCAGCGCCGCCGAGGCGTACCGCTGCGTGGCTGCGGCTGCGGAGGCCGTGCGCTCGCTGGCCTGCCCGGCGGCGCTGGCCAGCCTGCGCTTCAACGCCGACCTGGCCGTCAACCCGCGCTTCCTGCCCCCGCCCCTGGCGGGCTGGCACAGCAGCGTGGCGGACTGGTGGGCCCGACCAGAGGCCCACGCCTGGCCCGGCCGCAGCGCAGAGCCCGCGGGCGAGGGAGGGGGCGCGCCGCAGCGACGCCGCAGCGCGGCGGCGCTGGCGGCGCGATGGGCGCCCCTGGCGGCGCTGGCGGCGGCGCACCGAGGCGGCGGCGGCGGCGGCGGCGGCGATGGTGGGGCTGAGGCGGCACTCCTTGAGCTGCAAGCGCTCGCCAGCGAAGCAGCATCCGCCCCGTCCACCGCATGCAGCCTGGCCAGCGACGAGGTGCTGCGCGCGGGGGTGCTGGCCGCGCGAGACGTGGCGGCGGCGTGCGCGTCGGGCTGCGGGCCGGAGGCAGACGGCCTGGCCGCCGGGGCGCTTCGGGCGCTCTCCTCTGCGCTGTCCGCCGCCGCTGCGGACGCAGCGACGCGGCTCGCCCGCGCGGCGTGGCCCCCCGGCGAGGCCGCCTCGCTGCCCCTGGGTGGCGGCGCGCTCAACGCCGCCACGGGGGCGACGTGCGAGGCGTGCGGCTTCGCCCACGCCCTCCTGCTCGCCTGGTCCGCCCTCGCCGCCAGGAAGGTGCCATCCGCGATGGGCGCCATGCTCGCGCTGGCGCAAGCGCTGGAGGAGAGCGCAGCTGCACTGGCAGAGGCGCTGCGCGCTGCGACGCTCGCCGCCTCAGCCGAGTCGCAGACGGCTGCGCTGTGCGCCCACCTGGCCGCGCTGCCCGCCGCCGCCGCAGCGCCGGCAGCCGCCCGCGACGCCGTGGTGGAGGCGCTCGTCGGCTCACACCGCGCTGCGGCGACGCACCTCCATGCGCACGCCTCCGCGCTTGCTGCCGCCGCTGGCAAACACAAGGCGAGACTCGGCAAGCTGTGTAACTAGAATCTCGAGGATGCGGCTACCAGCCAGCGCGAGCGGAGCGTTTAGGAGCACTGCCCCGCCATGGCAAATTCTAACACACGCGCGTTTACTGCGGCGGCATTGGCATGCCTCCGTTGGGGATGACCTCGCTGATCATCATGAAGACGTCCATGATTTCCTTGTCATCCTGGTACTTTGTGATGTTCATCGGGTTCTGGCTGCAGTCCATGATGGCCGCCTGCACCCTCGGGTTTTGGAAGGCGGCCGTCAGCGACGGGTTGGCCATGATCTTGCTGACAACCTCCTCAGGCTTCATGCCCATCTGCTGAAACTGCTCCTGCACCTCAGGGGCGTTCATGTCAAAGTTCTTGAGCGCATCTGCCATGGGGAACCCCCCGGGCGCGCCGCCAGCCATGCCCGCGAAGTCGCCGTTCTGTGCCAGCATATTCTCCAGCTGCGCGCGCGTGGCCGGGTTCTTCAGCATCCACTCAAAGGTCTGCGGGTTGCGCATCCCCTCCGGCAAATAGGGGTAGATGAGCTTCTGCATGCTCGGGTCGCGCATCATGTTCTCCAGAGCCTCCACGCTCATGCCGGGCGGCGGCGCGCCCGGCGGCGGCGGCGGCGGCGGCGGCGTGCTGCTGCTGCCGCTGCCGCTGCTCACCGGCTCGTCCACAACCTCCGCGTCGCGGAAGTAGGAGGAGCTGGCCGCCGGCTTGGGAGCCGGCGTGGGCGACTCAGCAGCAGGCTTGGGTGCTGAAGCCTGCGGAGGAGTTGGCGCTGCCGGCGGCTTTACAGCTGTGGCGGTGGTATCAACCGTGGCGCCCTTGCCTGCGGCGGGCGCGGCGGGGCGGGGAGGGAAAGGCATCCCGCCCAACCCCGGGGGCATCTGTCCTCCCATAGCACCAGGGAACCCTGGAGGCATGCCCCCCGGCCCGCCTGCGCCGCCCGCGCCTCCCATCATGCTCTTCAGCATCTGCTGCATCATGGCCTGCTGGATGTCAGCCTGCTTGGACTTTGCGCCCTCCAGGAGCTTGCCCCCGAGCCCGGCGAGCGCTACGCCGAGAGCGACCCACATCCAAGGAGGCAGTCCGCTTTGGGGCGCCTTGGGCGGCGGCGGGTAGTAGCCCGGGTACGCGCCAGCGTAGGGGGAGGCTGCGTATCCCGGAGGGGGGTAGAGCAGCGCGCCAGGGGGTGGAGGGGGAAGGTCTACGTGGCGACCGAGCGGTTGTGAGCCCCGAGCGCAGATCAGGCGCAGACACAGGTGGAGGCTTGCAGGCACGCACCCGCTGCAGAGGGCGGAGGCGGCAGCGCCCAGGGCGAGAACTCGGAAGGGGCGGCGGCATTCTGCGGCGAGGTTGCCCGAGCGCCCTCGCCAGCCTTAGGCGCCGCAGCGCGCGCGGACAGCTGCACGCGGCGCTGCACGCGCACACGGTGCGTCGTGGCGCGGACAGGCGCAGGTGCGGACAGCACACCGATGGCCTTCGTGACAACCGACGGCCGGCACGAGGCTGCGCGCGGCGCCGCAGCACAGGCTGAGGTTGACATTGGCGCTGCTGCTTCGGAGAGACCGCAAACCGGACGCGCGTAGAGACCAAGTGCTCGTGGCTTGCTCTTCGTACGACAACTGGCGGCGCACAAACGGGCGCCCGCTCACCCGTTGCGCGTGATGGGCAAGGATAAGAAGGAGCATAAGCACAAGCACAAGAGCAAGAAGGAGAAGCATGAGAAGTGCGTTGGTTAGCGCACCGAGCGGTGCAGCGCTGATGGTCGCCCTGCAGGAAGAAGCGGCGCGCGGACTCCTCCTCCGACAGCGGCTCCGACAGCGGCTCTGAGAGCGACAGCCTGGAGCGCAAGCGCGCCAAGGCTGAGCGCATGGTGAGTGTTTTGGAGACGCTAACACGAGCGAGGCATTCACCCCTCGGCGCAGGCCAAGAAGCTGAGCGCGCGGCTGCAGAAGGGCGGCACCGTGGCGGGATACAGCAACGAGAGCAACCCGTTCGGCGACGCCAACCTCACGCAGCGGTGCGCCGGGCTTGGCTTATGGCTTTGCCTGTTCTGACCCCGCAAGCGACACAGCTTTGTATGGCACAAGAAGCTGGAGAAGCAGATAATGGAGGGCGTGGACCCCAAAGAGTTGGGCCTCAAAGCGGAGCGGCAGCGGCAGCTCGAGCGAGAGGCGCGTACTTCAACCCTAGCGTTGCTGCCCTCTGTCGGCGCCTTGCTCACGCCTCTCCCCGGCGCAGGCTGAGATTGAGAAGGTGAAGCGGCGGCGCGAGGAGCGCGAACAAGAGAAGGTGCAGCAGGAGGAAGAGAAGGCGCGTCTCGCTTGCATGTCTCGCACGCCGTCTCCTCCGCGGCCTCACGCCCCGCCGCCTGGCCTGCACGCCCGCAGGAGCAGCTGGAGCGGGAGCGCGCGCTTGCTGACGCGGTTGACCTGGAGAAGAAGGAGGAGGAGTTCCATCTCCGTCAGGCGAGGGTTCGCGCTTCGCTCCGCATCGCGCACGGCCGGTCCCGCCCCATCGACCTCCTGGCCGCCAACCTGTCCTTCTTTGCCGCACGCACAGAGGCCGCCAGCGCGCCGCCCGGCAGCGACGCGGCCAAGGCTGTGCCTCGCTTCAACGCACGGCTGGAGCCAGAGTCTCTCACGGACGGCCTCTCCGCCGCGGAGCTTGCGGAGCTTGAGACGGACGTGAGCGCGCTGGCGCAGCTGGACACGGAGGAGCCCGAGAACGCCGAGTTTTGGGAAAACATGACGCTCATCTGCGCCTGGGAACGAGCGCAAGCCACGCGCAGAGAACAAGCGGACAGGGCCGCATCGCGCGGCCTGCCGCCGCCGCCGTCCATGGAGCACGGGTTGCACGCCTCGCTGGATGATGACGTGGCGTCCATGTTTGCGGGCAAGCCCCACGTTGAGCTGCTCGCCCTGCGCGAGCAGATCGCAGACTCGCTGGCCAGCGGCGCGGCGGCGGAGCCGGAGTACTGGCAGGCTGTGCTGCGACGCTGCGAGGTGTGGCTGGCGCGAGCACGCGTGCGTGACATCCACTCTGCTCTGCGAGCGCGCGCGTTGGCGGTCACCGGCGGCGCCGCAGAGCTGGATGTGCGCGCTGCGATGCGGTGGGACGAGGAGGAGCAGGGTGCTGCCGCGGGGGTGGGTGGGCCTACAGCGGCCGAGGAGGAGGAGGCGGACGACTCAGCTGTAGAGGAGCCGCAGGAGGGACCACCCGAAGCTGCTGTGGCGGCATCCGACGGGCGCTTCAGCCCTGTGCGCATGGCGTTCGTTGCGCGGGAGGATGGCAGCCTGGAGGTTGTGGAGGCGGAGGCCGACGCCGCCCAGCTGGCGGCGCTGCGAGCAGCCGTGCGCGCGCGCCTGGCTCCCGCTCTGGCCGGCGCCGCCGCCGCCGCCGCGCGCGCGCAGGGGCCGGGCGAGGGGGATGCGGCCTTTCGGGCGCACGCCGCCGCCGCGGGCGGCGCCGGCCCCTCGGGCGGTGCAGCTGCCTTCACCGCCAACATCTCCCTCTCCGTAGCCGATGCTGCGGCGGAGGAGTCCAAGGCGCGCGAGCTGCGCGCAGTGGCGGCGCGGGCGATGGGCGACGACGAGGAAGGCGCGGAGGTTCAGTTCTCGGGGGAGGTTGAGGTTGAGTCCCAGGTCTACTGGTGGCACGACAAGTACCGCCCCCGCAAGCCAAAGTACTTCAACCGCGTGCACACCGGCTACGAGTGGAACAAGTACAACCAGACGCACTACGACCACGACAACCCGCCTCCAAAGGTTGTCCAGGGCTACAAGTTCAACATCTTCTACCCGGACCTCATCGACAAAACCAAGGGGCCAACCTACACGGTCATCCCGGACGGCAGCGCCCACGGCGAGACCTGTCTGCTGCGCTTCCACGCGGGCCCGCCGTACGAGGACATCGCTTTCCGCGTGGTCAACAAGGAGTGGGAGTACGCCCACCGTCGCGGCTTCAAGTGCGTCTTCGAGAGGGGCATCCTGCACTTGTACATCAACTTCGTGCGGCCGCGCTACCGGCGCTGAGCGGCGGGGGCGGTGGCGCGCGGACAACAGATGGGGAAAGAGGTTGCGTTTTACAGAGGCGCTCCGTGCGATCTCCTCAGCTTCCTTTGACTGGCGGCGCTCACGCCTCCATGCGCCGCAGCGCGGCGGTGGTGGCGTCACGCACCGCAGTCAGCGTGAGCGCCGCGGCGGCGCTGCGCGCCGTGGCCACCTTGGCCGCGCTCTCCGCCGCCTCGGCGCGAGCCAAGGCCGCGGATACTTGCGCGCTTGCGGTGTGCTGCGCGGAGGCAAGCGCCTCTGCGCTCGCGCAGCGGGCGTTGGCCTCCTGCAGGTCGGCGCTCAGAGAGCAGATGGTGGCCTCCAGGTTTTCGCGCACACGGCGCAGATCCTCCGCCGCCTGCGCCTGGCAGGCGTGATACGCGCTGGACCAGCGCTCCTGCTCAGCCCGCAGCAGCTCAGCTGCCGCCTTCTCCGCCGCGTCCAGCGAGTCCAGGAACGGTGCGAAGATGTTCGAAGATGCCTTGGGGGGGGACCCGAGTAAGTGAGAGCCGGGTGACGCGCGCAACGTGCACGCGCCTGGGCGCCCATCGCCATCGGAAAGGGAGCATCCTTGTGCTTGCCGTTGCCGTTGCCGCTGGCGGTGGCCCCCTCGGAGGCGCTCAGGTCCGTCACGTTGTCGGATCGCGCGCGCTTGGACGGCGCAGCCTCCGGCTCCTCTGGCACAACCGCGAGCTCCTCGGCGGACTGGGAGCCAGGCGCGGAGCCCTCTGCAGGCGACTCCTTGGCGTCCACCGGCGAAAGGGCGGGAACACCGTCCTCAGGGAGGGCAGCCCCCGGCGTATCCGCCGCAGAAACCAGCGGTCCGGGCGGCTTGTACGGCTTGTGGACGCTGGGCGGGCGTTTGGCACCCATCTCGGAGGCGAGCAGGGCGTCAGTCGATGATCTTTCACCGCCCGACGCGTATCGCACTCGGCGGTGACGTCACTTCACACACACTCCCCTGGTGGTGGCCGCCAGTCTTGTATCCGCCATGGCTGTGCACGTGGACGCCTTCACGCGCGAGGTGAATGCCGCCTTCGACGGTGTTCTGGACGCGCCCCCCAGCTTCGAGGGCCGCGGCGGCTTGCTGGTCGCCCTGGACGAGCTGCGAGAGCAGCAGCGCCTTGCGGAGAGTGTCGGCTCTTCGTCTCGGCACCTCATGACGATCCTGGTCGTGGGCGCAAACGGCACGGGCAAGACGACACTCCTGGAGGCGCTGCGCACGCGCTGGTCTCTGCCTGCCGCTGAGCGCTTTGATTTTGCACGCGATCGTGCGGTGGTGAGCCACCCGCTCTTCGGCACCCCCGAGCAGGCGGTTGCGGCCCTGTCGGCCTGCGGCCTGGGCAGCATCAAGAGCTGGCTGCAACCCAACCACCTGCTCTCTGGTGGCCAGCAGGCTCGCGTGCTGCTGGCGCTGAAGCTGCAGCAGGGCGACGGCGCGGTGCTGGACAACCTCGGCGCCGCTGTCGAGAGGCAGTGCGCCCGCGCGCTCGCTGCAGCAGCCGGCCGCGTGGTGCGCAAAAGGCAGCTCAAGTGCGTCCTCTTTGCAACCACCAACTGCGAGCTCTGTCGCTGGCTCCAGCCGGACGTCTGCGTCGTGCTCACCCCGGGCGCAGAGCCGGGCGCAGCCGTGAGCTGGCAGATTGTGCAGAACAGAAACCCGTTTGTGCCGGGCGGCAGGGACGCCGACGTCCGCCGCCCGACGGTGCTTGTGCGGGTGGACCCCAGCGACGTGAACTTCTCTCGCCCCACTCTGAGCGCGGTGACGGACCGCAACGCGATGGAGGACTTCCCAAAGCCTCCCTGGCTGCGCACCATCGACACTTAGCAGTTCCTCAAAGGCGCCTGCGTTCTGACAAGCACCGTGCAGCAAGATGAGGCCACCAAAAACGCATCCCGTGCCTGTGAGATTGAGTTTTCCGGCACGGTGACAAACAAGCTGTCGCCCTGCCCGCTGGATGCTCTGCGGCCGCTGCTCGCTGCGTCCACACCCAAGGTCGTCATGCTTTACGGCCAGTCCGGTTCGGGCAAGTCGACGCACCTGGAACGCATCGCGGCTGCCTGTGGCACGAGCACTGCCGCTTTCACCTGGGATCCCACGCTGGCTGTTGTTTCGCAGATGGCCACTCCTTACCCTGCGTGGGCTATGCGTCGCTTGGATGTCGCCTGCTTTCCTGCTGGCGGCGCGCGCTTGCGGCCCTTCCATCTTCTGTCTAGCAGCGAGCAAGAGTTGGCCATCATTGCGCGCGCGCTGGCGCCTGGTGACTACGAGGGCGATTTCGTCTGCATCGACGAGCTCACATCGACCCTCGATGACAGCACCGCACATTCTATGTGCGTCAGCGTTGCGGCTTATGTGCGCGCCAGCGAGCGCCTGAAGTTGGTCTTTGCAAGCGTCCATAAAAAGCCGCTCGAGCTGTTCTCGCCCGACGTCATGTACGAGATCTCTTCTTCACCGCCGCCACGCCTGGCTGTGTTTGGCGGCGATCCGCTGCCCCCGCCGCCGGCGGCGCCTGTGACTCAGGCGACTTACGCGGAGTTGTTTGAGCATGTCTGCATCAGCGGTACCCTCAAGAAGTGCAGCCACACGCTATGGGACAGCATCTTTTCGGAGTGGCATTACCTGAGCAGCAACCTGCAGCGCAACTCCTACAGCGACTGCTATGCGCTGCGACTAGATGCGGATCCGCTGCAAAACCCCATCGCGTTCGTCTGCTTCTGCAATGGGGACTACGGCCGCCAAGCGTCCGACGACAAGCGTGTGCGTAAGCGAGAGCACCGTCTGGTGGTCCTTCCTGGTTGGCAGGGCCTGAGCCTGGGGCCGCGCGTCAGCGAGGCAGCCTGCTTCCACATCGCCACCCATAATCCGAAGGAGACGGTGCGCGTGCTGGCTGTGACTGCGCACAAGACGCTGGGGATGCAGCGCACCCGTTCTCCGCTGTGGACTTTTCGTGAGGAGGGGTGGAGCAGGGAGGATCAAGGCACCTCGAAGGCAAACACCACCTTTGTGTCGCGCTACCTGTACCACCACGAGCTCAACAACGCCGAAGTTCGAAGGCGCCATCGGGAGCGTCATGCCGTGCCTGCAGCCCCACCACCTATTGGCCCTGACACCTGCGCCGAGGCTGCCGCATCCAGCGCCGATGATATGAGATGATGCCTTTGATTTAGAGTGGTATAGCCAGAGCAGCAGTCTCTACTACCTCTCTTGTGCTGCGCTGCTGCCGCATCGCAGTCTGCCCCGTCTCAGACGCACCCGCAGGCAAGCGAACCCAGATGATGGCGCCCGCTGGGTGCTTGTATCGCACAGGCACAGGCAGCTGCTCGGCCCCGCAGAACTCCCAGGCGTATGTCTAGCGAGCGAGTGCGAGAGCGTGAGGCTCTGCTGCTGCCTTCTGCCCCAGCGTGGAACGCACCTTCTTGTAGCGCCTGGCTCCCCTGAGCAGCTCCGCAGGCACGCAGTGTTTGGCGTGCGTTTGCGCCAGCTGCGCCTCCGTCAGCGGGCCGTGACAGGCGACCAGCGTGGCGCCGCCGTGGATGCACCCCGTTCCCGAGGCCACCAGCGCCACCCGGCCGCGCACGTGCGTGGCGGAGCCCCGCAGCTCCCACGTCTTCTCGCCCAGCACCAGCAGCCGACACCAGTGCGGCTTCACTGCGGGCGAGGCAAGGGGCAGATGGTGAGCCACCTCACTCGCAAGCCTCCCAGCTGCGTATCGCCCTGCGCTCGCAGCCGCGCTGCGGCGACGCGGCTCGCACGGGCACGCACCCACGAGCGCGCGGCGCGCCTCTGCGTCTGCGCTTTGTTGAGGCGCGACGCTCATGGTGACGTAGCGAACAGGGACACGCCCCGAGGGGCTGCAGGGGCGGGTGGGGTGAGCCGTGGCGGAGAGAGGGAGCGACGAGCTGGACGAGGGGGAGGGGAGGGGAGGACGGCGAAGGCGGAGGGGCGACGGCTGAGACGCGACGGGGGCAGCGGGGCACGGGGCATGGGTCGTCGTACGTTTTACGAAGAAGAGTCGGCGCACTCAATCTCGCTCGCTGTGGGCAGTATGCGCAACTGATTCGTCGCCAGCGGTCTGTGGCGTGTATCGTGGTTGGAAGGCTTTCCCGCCTCGACTTCTCGCAACCATAGCCGCTGCTCCAGCGGAATGGCATTCACTCCACAGCATGCGCGCGGGTGCGTGCATGCCGTGTCTGCCATCACTGCTTGCGCCGCAGACTGACCAGCGCAGCGCAAGCAGTCGAGGAGCAAACGTCAGGAGCCTGGGAGCACTCTCCTTTCTCCGCCTGCGAGAGCTGGGCGTGCCCGTCAGCAGCACCGAGGTCGTGGAGCACTATCACGCGGCTCTGCCTGCAAATTTGAAGGTGCGTGAGTGTGCAGACAACCAAGAGCGTGGTTGGCTCTCCAGATCACGCACCAGAGCTCACGCCTCGCACCAACCTCAGGAAAACGAGCTGGCGTTCCTCTATGCCACGCACACCACCGCGCTGCCTGCGCCAGACAAGATATTCGCTCTGGTGCGCTGCGCTGCGTAGAGGCAAAGCTCATCCTCCATCGCCACTCCCTCACTCCCTCACTCCATGCGCAGATGTGGTCAGACGCCCATACTCTGCTGCTGGCGACCAAGTGCAACCGTCTCCTCCGCGTGGACATGTCCCGCTCCAGCCACAACGCAAACCGCCGCGTGCTGGATATCCCGCTGCCCCAGCGAAGCACGGACGCCCGCCCGCGGCTGCACCTCGCTCCTGCGTCCGCCGGCGAGGCGGCGCCCGTGTTTCGCCGCCTGCCGCCCTTTGCCATTCCCGGGCGGTGGTCCCTGGGCCCCAGCGCTGCACCGCCGCCGCCTCTTCGTGCGCAGTCCGAGTCGTGCGGCATCCACGCGCTGGAGCGCTCTCCGCTGGGCACCCGCGTGGCCGTGGGCGCCGCCAATCCATGCGACGTGGCCATCCTGCACGCCGACGCGCTGGACCGCCATGCCCTGTGCTGTGGCCACGCAGACTGGGTGTTCGCAGTAGCTTGGATCGACGAAGATGTGCTCGTTTCCGGAGGGCGCGACACCGTGCTCAAGGTCTGGGATGCGCGGCGCGCAGCAAAGTCGGCCCTGCGATGCTGCCGCGGCTCTGCAGACAGCTCCATCACCTCTGCAGCAGCCACGCGCGCAGCGCACCCATCCAAGGTGCGCGCCATGTGCTACCTCAGCGCAGCACAGCGTCTGGCAACCATGTCCGTGGACGGCAAGCTGAAGCTTTGGGACCCTGCGGGTGGGCTGACGCCTTCTGGGGAGTTCGTCGCACTGCCGCCGGCGCTGGAGCACAACTGCTTGGCCTCTTCGCCCGGGTCCCACCTGTGCGCCATCGGCTCGCTTAGCCGCGTGACGCTGCTGGATGTGCGCACGCGCGGCGTACCCGCTTCGTTGGAGGCGCCGGACAGCGGCGCAGGTATCCGGTCGCTGTCACTCCGAGGGTATCTGGTGACCGTCGGCGCCGCCGATGGCACGCTGTCTTTCATCGACCAACGCATGATGCGCTTCACCAACTCGCAGCTGTCAATTCGCGGCGGTCGCTTCTACAGCCCCTTGGACGAAGCCGCTCGGGATGCCGCCGAGTTTGACCTGGCGCTCTCCATGGCCGTCTTCTGCCACGCCTGGGACGAGGGAGGCACGCGGCTCGCAGTGGCCGGAGGGCCACTGCTCAGCGGCACGCGCGGCTGCTATGCAGGCGTCTGGAGCTGACTGAGCGCACAAGCGCGCCAAAAAAGGCGTCGAGTCCGTGTCATCTCACTCATGTGTGCTTTGTGAGCGGCGCGGTGTAGCTGAACGGGTTCGTCGAGAACCGCTCTAGGGGAGGGTGCGGCGGCGGCGGCCGCAGCGTGTCAGCCTCCCGTGCGGCGCGCACGAGGTGCGTCACTCGATACTTGAGCTTCTCGTTCTCCACTCGCAGCTCCTTCACCACAGCCTCCGCCTGTGCGCACGCTGTCAATCAACCCTAGCGACGCGCCTCCTGCTGCGCTCACACGCGCCACGCGCCTCGCTCTTGGCAGCCTCCAACGCCCCTTGCCTGCAGCGCGCGGCGCCCAGCTGCTGGCGCACGTCGTGGAGGGCGGTGAGGACCTGCGCGCGGAACGCCTCGCTGCCCTGGCCGCCTCCTGCCGCTCACGACGCTCAGCTTACGTCGCGACTGTAGGACGGCCACACGCACCGCTAGCTCCAGCCTCTAGGGCGTTCAAGCGGGCCTCCGCCTGCGCCGCTCGGGCCTCGAAAGCCGCAAGATCTTCCGCGCTCAGGGTGCTGCTCATGCTGCTCCGCGCGTCTCCCTTGCAGCGACACGCACTAACACAGAGGACAGGGCGGCAGCGGCTGGGCGCTTACGTCATGTATTGTACGACAAGGTGTGCACGTTGCGTATCCAACTCGTAATCCGTCACATCAATGTGTTTGCGAAGAGCGTGAATCGCGACGGCGGCGTGCCTCGCGGCGGCGCCACCCGGGCAAGGGCCAACCTTCCAGCCCCTTCTTCGTATTGCTCCGTCAGCCGCAGTCGCTGCACCATCGGCGGCACCAACCTCTGCGCCTCACAGCGCAGGCCGGCGGCGGGGCCCTGCGCCTCCGCCGCTTCGGTGATCCACTCCAATCGAGCCCTCAACGCTTCCACTGTGTCTTCCAGATACTTGGTGGTGCCGCCCAACACCGCCTCCGCCGCCTCCAGGTAGACGCGCAACGGCGCCATGCGCTCCTTTGCGACAAAGCCGTGCGCCGCACCGATCATGGCGAGCGCATTGTCGTGACCGATGTCGAAATCAAGCACCCACGCTGCGTCCTGGGGCCTGAGAACTCCCGTGGGCGACGCACAGCGCTGCGCCGCCGCCACATCGTACGTGCTGCAGCGCGCCTGGCCGGTGCAGTAGCGAAGCGCCTCGAGCTCCGACTCTGGCGTGGCGAAAGCCGTTTCGGTCAAGTACGCAGCCGCGCTCAACTGCTCCGAGCTCAGCGTGTCCCGCCACGCGTGCATCGTCTCAAGCCGCATGCGACATACGGCGGCGAGCCAAGAAGAAGCTTCCGCGGCCCCTTCAATGCTGCGAACGCGAAGCCACGTCATCCCTTGTCCTCGAGCACGCTGGTACTGCACCGCGCTGTGCGATCCGGCCCAGGCACGCGCAGCACTGGCAATGTATGGAGTCATCAGCTCCAGAACCCGGCCGTGCGCCACCTGGTGTACGGTAAAGGTGCGGTCGCGCAGCGGTGTCTCCTGTTGCAACGCCAACGTCAGGGCCAGCTTCCCACCCGCGCTCCCGGCCGCGCCGGGAGTGCTGGGCAGCTTGCGCTTCGCGGCGGGCGCGCGCCCGACGCGCGCGGTCCAACAGTCGCAGCTGTATTGCCAACGGTGCGCGAGGAGAAGCATCGTGCGCTTCCGCATGTTGGCGCAGCTGTGACTGCGCAGCACCTCTGCCGCGCCGCTGCACTTCCCTGAAAGCGCCTCCTCCGCCTCGAGAGCAGTGGCGAGACGCGCCCGTTCAGCGGCGTCGTTCCATTCCGGACAGCGCGCCAGAAGTGCACGCAAGCGCTTCTCCAGGAGAGTGCCGTCCGCGTCCGCCAGCCGGTACTGCGCGGCGTCGTCGTCGTCTGGTGCGGGCGTGCACCTGGATCCAAGACGCGCAGGGCCGCAGGCGAGTTAGGTTCCGAGCGCAACTTGAATGGTGGGCGCGTGTTGGGCTCGCGCCTCGCGCAGTCGACGGGGTGCTTTGGATCCAAGCACCGCCAAGGCCTCCCCGCCTCAAGAAGCGCCAGCGGAGCAGGTGGAGCAGGAGCAAGCAGCGGCGGTTTATCTGCTGCTTGCGGCAGTAGTGATGACATAGGCACTTCCGCGCTGTCCGCTTCTTCGCCGTCCAGGAGCCACCCAAGGTCCAGCTGCGCGCTGTCGGTTGGATCAAGCCCGCCCAGCGCGGCAGGCGAGCCTAGCCACGGCGAGCAGAAGGGCAAGGACGCCGATGCGGCATGCCGTGCAGCCATGCCGCAGGCAAAGATCCCCAGGGCCGGGAACGGCAGCACTGGTTGGGGGTCGGCGCTGTGACGAACGTCGTACTACGACCGACCGACAGCCTGTGGCAGCGTCTGTCAGTCACTCGTTCTCCTTCGTTCTCCTCTGCTGCTGGTTCCTGATTGCGGGCGCGCGTTGCGTAGCCTTACGCTGAGTTGTGCAATTCAGAGTCGTACGTTCTCTCGGAGTCTCCTCGGTCGGTCACTTGCAAGCCGGCAAGCGCTCCTTGGCGGGCCCTTGCTAGCGCAGTGGCGTTGATGGAGCTCCTAGGCGGCCTGAAGCTCTTCGTGTTTTTCGCCATCTGGGTGGGCAGGTGCGGGCGTGCGTCTCTGTGATGTTTCTCAACGTCGTTGACACCTCGCTCCCAGCGGCCTGCTCGTGCCTCCCTATCTGCTCTACTGCGCCCTCACGCGCCGAGCCGTGCCGCTGTTGCTGTTGCTTGGCCACCACGCGTGGCGCAGAGTGTTCGTGGCGCAGCCTTGGCCGTGGATGCGCTCGCTCTTCTGCCTCGACAAGGCTCGCTACTGGCGCACGCAGCGTCTGGTCCTCGACGACGCTGGATTTGACGAGGTGCCTGCCGAGGGCGTGCTGCTAGCTTTCAGTCCTCACGGAATGCTGTGCTGCGGATGGACGTTGTCAAACGCCTCCTCTCACTTCAGAAACGTGCGCTGGCTGATAGCAGACAACCTGCTCCTGCTTCCTTTCATCTCGGACTTCCTCCGCTGGCACGCCTCCGACTCGGTGGGCGCTGCGTCGCTAAAGCGCGTGCTTGCCTCTGGCAAGAGCTGCGCGCTGCTGCCAGGCGGGTTCGAGGAGGCAACGTGCGCTCGCTACGGCCAACACCGGGTTTTCATCCGGCGGAGGAAGGGGTTCATCAAGTATGCGCTGCAGCACGGCTACAGAGTGCACCCGGTGTACACCTTCGGCGAAGGTGTGGCGCTGCGTTGGGCTCTTGTTGCGTGCGCTAAGCAGCTCGCAGAGCTGTGCTACCGCACATTCACGCCCTTCGAGACGCTGCGCATGCGCCTGTGCGCCTGGAAGGTACCTGCGGTGCTGTTCTGGGGCGCTGCGCTGATGCCGTTCATGCCTCGCCGCGATGTGGATCTCGCCACGGTGGTTGGACCACCGCTGTGCCTGCCGCGCATCGAGCAGCCGACAGCGGAGCAGGTGGCGCATTGGCACGACGCCTACTGCGCCGCGCTGCAGGGTCTGTTCGAGAAACACAAGGGGCAGTACGCGGCGGCGGGACTGGCAGCGACGCTGACGCTGCTGTGAGGACAGAGGACGGAGAAGTAGCAGAGCAAAGCAGAAGCAGGATAGACGAACAGGAGTAGACGAACTCCTGTCTACTCCTGTCTGGCAGTTGACGCTGACGTGGATACGCAAGATCATTTTCAGCACCCGCCACCTCTCTGACCCCATGCTGCGCATTTCATCCAAGCAGGGCGTCGCGTGGCTCCTGCTCTCCGCTCTGGCGCTGCTGTTGGCGCCGAGCCTGGTGGCCGCCAGCCGCCAGCTCAAAGGCAGCGACGACTACTATCAGGCCAACGTGGAGACGGACCTGCCCTTCGGCGTGGACCGCTTCGACCGCTGGGGCTTCCAGCAAACCATTGGCTCCTATGCGCAGGTGCGCGGGTGGCGGCGCGGGCGGCGCGGGCGGCGCGAGCAAGCACCCGAGTCGGGGACTCGGGGTCAGCGCTGCCAACCCCGCGCGCACGGCCGCGGGGTATCGGCGACGCTTCGCGCGACGGTGCCAAATCACCGTCGCTGCCCAGGTGATGCTTGGTCGCAGCCGTTCGCGTGTTTGACGGGCGCCTCCTACCGCAAACCCTCTCCATCTCCGCTAGGTCGACGCTTCCCTGATCGTGATCGTCAACGTCTACGCCATCCCCTCAGGCTGTCGCTGCGTATGGTACGTCGCAGCGAACGGGTGATTTGCATCTGACCCGAGCGCCGGGCTCAACAGGTACTGCATTTTCCCGCAGCAGTACCTGGCGACCCAGTTCGTCTCTTTGGTCCAGGTAAACATCGTCGTGATATTCCAGCGGTCCAGCTACGGCGTCTTCCGTGACAACGCCGCTGGCATCCGCTGCATTCGCGCCGACCAGCGTGCGTGCGCGCCGCATCGCCACTGCCGTGCGCCTTGCTCGCCCGTGTGCTTGCTGATATTGCTTGTTGCAGGCTCCGCCCCGCGCAGCCACTTCTCGGGCGAGCAGCAGCAGCGCGTGGACCGCTCGCGCGGCGGCCACGAACGCGGCGGCGAGCAGAAGCCCGGCGGCGGGGACCGCCAGAGTGACAACAACAACTGGAAGGGGGGCAACAACAACTGGAAGCAGGGCGACAGCGGCGGCAACCAGAAGCGGGGCGACAGCCAGCAGGGCGGCAAGCAGGACGGCAAGCAGCAGGACGGTAAGCAGCAGGGCGGCGGCGGCGGCGACAAGAAGGGCGGTGACACAAGCTCCCAGCGCCAAGGCAGCTGGGGAGGGCAGCAGCAGACCCAGAGCCAGCCACGCGGCCAGTCCGGCAACTCCAACTCTGGCGCCAGCGGAGGTGCCCAGCCGCGCGCACAGTCCTTCCAGGGCGGCGGCGCCTCCGCATCCATCGGCGGCGGTACCTCCCGCGGCGGCGGCGGTTCAATTGGCGGCGGCGGCGGCTCCATCGGCGGCGGCGGGCGCTCCATCGGTGGCGGCGGCGGCGGCGGTGGATTCTCTGGCGGTGGCGGCGGCGGCGGCAGTGGCATCGGCATCGGCCACTGAGCGTCTCATGGTTCCCATGTTGCAGCTGCGAGCTGCCCTGTTTGCCTGCTTGACATCTCCCACCAAAGGTGCATAAATGCGCCCGTTGTATGTTCTGGAATGCCGCACAAGCGAAAGCGCGCATCCGTCTGTCGGAACTCTGCTCTTCTATCTCTTCTTCGTTCGTGTCTTCGATTTGCTACCCGCTCGCGCCCTCGCCTTCTGCATATCCTCCCATGACGCCCCGCCACGCGGCGCTGTCGCTCGCGGTGCTGTGGCTGATCCCAGCGCACGCTCTGACCTGGAAGACGTGCGGTGCGCTCCTCCTCCCTTCTCTGCGCACATCCTCGCTGAGGCTCACCCTGCGCAGGCACTGGCCCCATGACGCCGTCCTCCGTCACACTCTCCCCAGACCCCGCGGTGGCGGGCCGGCTCATCGCAGTCACTGTGCCTGGCGTCACCAGCGCTCCGGTGGCGTCGGGCAAGATCAGTGTGCTTGTTTCCTACACCGGTGTGCCCGTCTACGAGACGAGCGTCAACCTGTGCGACACGGTGGATTGCCCCGTCGCACCCGGCGAAGTCACCGTGCGCTACAACACCACCCTGCCAGGCGTCGCACCGCCGGTGCGTCCGCGCCGCTGCTCGCCGCGACGTCGCGAGCTGTGGCACGGCAAGGCAGCAGAGAGCGGGCGAGACTGGGCGAGAGTTGCGCAGCGCCTCAGCAAGTGTCCTTTCGCCTTGCCCGCTGACGCGATACGCGGCGCCTGGCCAGGGCCCGTACGGCATCAAGTTCGCGGGTGCTGACAGCGACAGCGGCTCGACGCTGTTCTGCGTAGACCTGGCCTTCAGCATCGTGCCCGCGCCGCACGGTCTACTGCTGGGCAAGACGCTGATGCCCGGTCTTGGGGGCGTCCTGGGCGGCGCTGTGCTGCGGGACGGGCTGGCGGAGCTGCGTGCAGCCTTCGAGGCGGCTGCGAGTGGGCAAGAGGAGCCACAGTGGGCTGCAGCGCTCCTCTAGGCTCAATCGTCTGCTCTCTGCTGCTGTGCTCGCATGCTGTACACCTGTCAAACATTCTAGTTCTATGCGCTACCGCGTGGTTTTCGGCGCTCGCTTTTCTCTTCTTTCGCCCCGTCTAGAGTCTGTCTCTCTACTCCATGTGACGCATCTATGCTCTACGAGTGCCAGCTGTGCGGTGCCGATGCGCAGGTGCCCTGCACAGGTTGCGGAGCACTTTTCTACTGTAGTGCCGCGCACGCACAAGCGCACTCCGCAGCGCACGATGCGCAGGAGTGCGCCCGCATGGCGCTGCAGGTTCAAGCAGCCTCTTCACTGTCTTGCTCGGAGCTGCCCTGGGCTGCAGAAGCCGAGCTGGTCGCATCCTGCGCGTTTCTGGAGTCGCGTGGCCTGCACAAGTCCGGCCCCTGGCGTCGGGAGTGTGCCTGCGGCCAGGCGGGTCCCTACGGCCTACTGCCCGTTCAGAAGGAGAGCCAATCTGCGGCGTGGGGCCTGCCTTTAGGCGCCTCTCGGTGCATCTCACAGCTCCGAGCTCCTTTTGGCTCCTGGGCGAGCTACTACACAGCCCGTGGTCTTCCCCTCTCCTCCCCGGCCGCGCTGTGGCTTGACGCCGCGCTGACGCTGGTGCACGCGCTGTCTATGTCGGGCGTGATTGCCGCCAGCGAAGGAGGCGCACTCACGGTCACAGTGCACCTGCTGGGCGCAAGGAAAGAGCTGGACCAGCTGGACGCGTTTCAGGAGGCTGCCGCCTTGCTGCCCTGCGCGCTGAGGCTGGTGCTGCTGGGTCCAGACGTGCCGGCCTCTCTGCACGGGGAGGCGCGCCACGCGGGCAACTCTCTGTCAGTGAGCTTCCTGCGTTGCGCCTCCTACGCCGCGGCGCTGCAGGACGGCCTGCAGCCTCCACACCTGGTGTTTGCGCCCAACGCGGGCGTGCCTGCGTACCCTGAGCTGTGGAAGCCCACCGCGGAGGCGCTGGCGCGCAGCCAGACGCCGCTAGTGGTGACGGACCACACGGAAGAGGCTGCGCTGACCACCCAGAGGCTGCTGACGGGCGCGGGGCTGCGCTTGACCATGCCCGTGCAGCTCAACCCCTGGCGCAGGCCGGTGAGCAGCGCAGGACGGTCCAGCGCACTGCCCTCGTTTAGCAACGGCTGGCTGGCTGGGTTCGCGTGACCAGCGAATGTGTAAAGCAACGCGCGTAGATCTATGTGCCAGATGGTCCCATCGAAGAGGCCGCTCGCTGGCTGCGCCTGCCGCTCTTGCTGGGGGCCGCCTGGCTGCTCAGCGACGACGCCGCGCGCGAGGCAACCCGCATCTGCGTCAGCAGCGCCGCACGGCCCCGCGCAGCCTGCGATGAGATGCCGTCCTGGTCCGTCTCCCGGCCCGTCCGCACGGGCGGCAGCAGCGACGAAGGCCCCTCTCCAGGCAGCGCGTGGCGGCCCCTCCGCGGCACAGCCGTCGTTTGGTCGCCGTCGTAGGATGAGGACGATGAGGATGACCTGAAGCGCGCGGCAGCTGCTGCGCGTTCGTCCGCTCGCGACGTGCGCCCCGCGCGCCCGCTGGCGCGGCTGCTCAGCCCGGGGGGTGGCGGTGGGACGCCCTCAGCTCGCTGCACCCGCGCCAGCGCTTCCTGCGCAGCAGCCAGCTCCGGCGGGATGGCGGAGATTGCGGCAACGGGCGGGTGCTGCGCTGCTGGAGCGCCCGAGTCGGCTCCAGATTCCCAACTGGACGAGAGGAAGTCGTCCTCAGTGACAGAAACCTCCTCCTCCTCCTCCTCCTGCCCGTCCGTCTCAGTCTCGCTGGACTCGCTGTCGTAGAGCACGCGCCGTGACCCGCGGCGGGCAGGCGCGGGCGCTGCTTCTCTCGCCGCCGCCGGCGCCGGCGGCGGCGGCTGTGCCGGCGGCTGCGCCGGCGGCTGTGCAGGCGCTGCCCCCGCCTTACCAGCCAGGGGTCGCCTGAGCAGCCCGCAGGCGCGCATGCGGCGGATGCTTGCCAGCTGTGCCTCCGTAGGAGGGACCACCCGTTTGGCTCCGTCGTCAGGCGACTCCGAAGAGCTGAACCGTACGTGGCGTCCTCTCTGCCGGCCAACGCGAGGCTCCTCCAGCATTGACGCGGCGGCGCCGCATGTGCTGCCGATCACGTCCGCGAAATAGCCCAGAAGCCCGGCTGCGGGCGCGGGCGAGACGCGAGCTTGCGTTGCACCCTCCTCACCCTCCTGGGCGCTCACCGGCGGTGAAGCGCGCCCGCCACGCCGCTGCTTTGCGGAGGTGTGCGTGGGTGAGGACTGAGCGGCAATCTGGGAGGAGCGCTCCAGCTGTGCCAGACGGTCGGAAATGAACTGCTCCTTCCTTTCCAGCTCAACTGCTCACGACAGTCAGTGCACGGCTCAGCACCACAGCAGGGCGACGCACTGTCAAGCGACAAAAGGTGGTGGATGACCACGTCGAAGACGTCCATCCCGTTCGAGGACTGGCAGGAATGCATGCGATGAGAATCCGTTGCTCGCAGCAATTCGCGCCTCTCGCGCACCTTCTGCTGCGTGTCCTGCACAGCCTTGCCGTCCATGTACAGCTGGCCGTCACGGACGGCAACCTCCGGGAGGGTCACGCTGACGGGAGTTGCACTGGAAGGCTGCGCTCTTCTGCCTCCGCTGGGCGCATGCTCAGGCTCTGCCGAGGCCACGCTCCTTGCGCCCCCTCTCCCGGGCGACGACGCTTCGGAGGCGCGAGACTCGGAGCGCGTGCGCTCCACGCTTCGCGTCAGCTCTTGCACTCGTTTTGGGAGGGCGGTCATCCAGAGCAGCGGCGCTGCTGGAGCGTCGTAGCGCCGCAGGAGACAGTTGGATGAGCGTGGGCAACGGCCAAGGCGGAGGGGTTGCGTGTGGGATGCAGAGAGCGGTTGCTCAACGACCGACGAGGACTCGAGGACCGATGCAGCAATCGAACGACCGTATGGTGCATTGCCTTGACGGACACGCGCGTCTACGGCGCCGCCAGCGAAAGGGGCTCCCCATTGGAGGCCACAACCTCCCACAGCGCTCTGAATGAGGGTTCTTGAGCCACGTCCACTCCAAAGCGACTCAGCTGGCGCCCGTACTCCTGCGCGTCCAGCAGCAGCTGGCGGCAGATCTTGTCCGTGTCGCTGAGCTCGGAAGAGGCTGCGCCTGGCTGAGGCGCGCCAGCAGCCCCGGGCGCCCCGCCAGCGCCCCGACGGTCTTTGAGGCGCTTCAGGCTGGACTCGGTCTTGCGCACCGTGGTCACCAGCTCCCGCGCCAGCTCCTCGTAGCGCTGCGTGACCAGCGCCGCCACGGCAGAGGCGACCCGGTCGCGCGCCTCCGCGCCCAGACACGCCTGCCGGGGGGCGTCCAGAAACGCGCGCAGGGGCTGCGTCACCCCCGGCACGAAGTGGCTGTGCCGGGTAGGAGCCGCCTTGTTGGTCATGCGGTACGTGGCCGTGATGCCCTTGAGCTGGCGAAGCACCTCGCAGCAGCGCTCAGCCACGCAGGCGCACGCCAGCGACTGCGCCGGCGCCGCAGCCAGCGCCAGGCTGGCGCCGGCGCGGCACAGCGCCATGCACACGCCCGGGTGGGCCTGCGGCAGATGCGCCAGCGTGGAGGTGACCAGCGCGCGATGCGCCTCGCCTGAGAGGTACGCCGCCAGCAAGGCGCCGTCGCAGGCAAGGGAGAGCAGCTCCTCGGGAGAGGCTGCCAGCGCCCATCCCGTGCCGCCGCTGGCGGGGCCGGACGCGTGCTGCGAGGCGGAGGTGCCCGGGACAGAGGCAGCGCCAGAGCCGCCGGAGCCGCCGGAGCCGCCGCCGACTGCGGCTGCTGCGGCTGCTGCGGCGGCGGCTGCCGCGGCCGCGGCCGCCTCGTCGGCGAGCGCGCGCGCTTCGCAGCCCCTGCGCAGCCAGGTGGCGAAGCGCTGAGAGCACTGCAGGGACAGCGTCAGCAGCCGGTCAGCCAGCGGGGGCAGGAACACGTCGTCCGACCAGGCGCGCCGGCAGGCGTGCCAGGCTGCTGCAGCCGCTGCGGTGGCGAAAGGCGGCGGCGGGGATGCGCGCTGCTGCTGCTGGTGACGCTGGTCGGAGGAGGAGGAGGGCTGCTGCGCCAACGGGGGCTCCAGGGCGCCTCTGCCGCTGTCCAGCACAGCCTCCAGGCCGCCCGCCAGCTCCTGGAAGCGGAGGGACCAGTAGGCGTTGAGGTTGAAGCGCCCCAGGAGGGCCTCCTGCGCAGCCAGCAGGGCGCCCAGCCCCTCCCCGCCGCCGCCCCCGCCCTCGCCGCCGCCGCTGCTGTCCACCACCCAGGCGCAGCACACGGCGGCGTGGTTGGCGCGGAAGGCGTCCGGGCGTCCCGCCGAAAAGGCGCCCCCTCGCAGCTCCACCAGCGAGGAGCACACCTCCTCAAGCACCGCCCGCCCGCCCAGCGCCATGCCGCGCGTCGCATCCGACGATGCGGATGGCGTGGACGCGCCCGGGTCCTCCTCGCCAGCCTGGGGCGACGCCGGGAAGAGTATGGCGTGCACCGCCAGCTGGCCCTTCAACGCCTCCAGCGCCGGGCGCAGCAAGTGCTGCTGCTGCTGCTGCTGCGCGTCGGCTGCGGCATCTCCAGGCTGCGCGTCCTGCTCCTGGGCGCGGGGAGCGGATGGCTTGAGCGCTGCTCGCACCAGTGGGCGCACGAGGGCGTCTGCGAGCAGCGCAACCGCCTGCTGCGGGTCGTTTGCGGAGGCGTAGGCGGCCAGGCGCGCGCGCGCCGCGTGCACGTCCTGCTGCGCGAGCGCGCGGCGCAGCGCCCCGGCGAGGCGCTCGCCCAGGGCAGTGCGCGCGAGGGCGACTCGGGGGGCCAGCTGCGCCACCAGCGGCAGCCCGGCGCCGCGACCGCACAGCAGCGCCACGCGGGTCGCCTCCGCGCCCGCGCGCTCCAGCAGCGCCTCGGCGGCGGCGCTGGGCGGCTCGGCGGGCGACGACGAGCCCGTCACACTCGCAGCCGCTTCGGCAGCTTCCAGCTCTCGAAGCAGACGCTCCAGCTTGGCAACCGCGTGAGCGACCTCCACGCACAGCGTCAGCGTGGCGCGCTGCTCCGCCAGCGCCTGGAGGCGGGAAAGGCCAGCCTGGAGCGTGCAC